>ERZ795047.3083-NODE-3083-length-15259-cov-4.510458_pt1 | contig 15259 bp, 12 predicted proteins | sample MGYA00375131_ERZ795047 | MGnify/ENA primary metagenome ERZ795047 (study PRJEB30176, sample SAMN05720228) | activated sludge metagenome | isolation source: Anaerobic digester | place: Japan | collected 2015-05-20 ...
CCGAAAAATGGTCAATTTGCCCGCCGAGCGTTCGGGTTGTGAGAAATCCGGGCTAAGCTGCTTCTTTCACGGCCGTTATGAGATCCGTGATCGCCTTCTTCCCATCCGAGAAGAACATCAAGGTGTTGTCATTAGCGAACAGCGGGTTCGGAATGCCGGCGAACCCCGGGCTCAGGCTGCGCTTGATGATAACAACCGTCCGGGCCTTGTCGACGTCGAGAATAGGCATACCTGCAATCGGGGAGTTCGGGTCAGTGCGCGCCAGGGGATTGACGACGTCGTTCGCCCCGATAACAATCGCCACGTCGGTCTGTTCGAAGCTCGGGTTAATCTCTTCCATTGTCTTCAGCTTGTCGTAAGCGATGTCCGCCTCGGCAAGCAGCACGTTTATGTGGCCCGGCATGCGCCCCGCCACCGGATGGATCGCAAACTCGACGGTGATGCCCTTTGATTCCAACAGGTTCATGAGGTCCCGAACCGAGTGCTGGGCCTGAGAAACTGCCATGCCGTAGCCGGGCACGATCACAACCCGCCTGGCATTCTCGAGCAGCATTGCGATTTCCTCAGCATCGGCAGCCTTCACCTTGCCGGCGTACACGTCGTCGGCTTTTGCCACGGCGGCGGCCCCCTGCTCTATTTTTCCAAGGAGCACGTTCGACAACGAGCGATTCATCGCACGGCACATGATTTGCGTCAGGATGATGCCGGAAGCGCCGACCAGGGAGCCTGCGATTATCAGCATGTTGTTGTTCAGGACAAAGCCCGTTGCGGCGCCCGCCAGACCCGAATACGAGTTCAGAAGCGCGATCGCTACCGGCATGTCCGCCCCGCCGATGGGAAGGGTTAAGAGGATGCCAAGCACTGAAGCAATGCCGACAAGCGTCCAGTAAGCCCACTGATTCGCCGGTTCCGCTACGACTGTGATGCCGAGCGCGACTACAGCCAGCCCCAAAAGAACGTTTAGCAGCTGCTGGCCTTTAAAGAGAATTGGTTTGCCAGGTAGCAGCAATTCCTGCAGTTTGTCGAACGCCACAAGGCTACCCCAGAACGTCACTCCGCCGATCAAGCCGGATGCAACCGTGGCGACCGTGAGTTGAAGGGAGGGGGCGGGTAAGGTTGGGTTTACCGCGTCGTGCAGCGCCGCGCCGGCGACGAGCACCGACGCACCACCGCCGAAGCCGTTAAGCAGGGCCACCATTTGCGGCATCGCGGTCATCTTGACCATCTGTGCCAGGACCGCCCCAATCGCGCCGCCGACCAGGATGCCTCCAAAAATAAGCAAAAAGGCCTGCCGCCCTCCTCCCAGAACGCCTTGGTCAAACAGCGTCGCAACTACGGCCAGGAGCATGCCCAGTGCGCCCGTGAGGTTTCCCCGTGCCGCAGTGCGAGGGTGTGACAATTGGACGAAGCAAAGAATGAACAGGACGGCTGCGATCAGATAAACGAAGTTTATTAATGAGGCGTTCATCGCGTGAGTCTTTCGTTAGTCTCTCTTCTTCTTGAACATGGCCAGCATCCTGTGCGTAACCATGAACCCGCCTACGACATTGATTGTCGCTAATACAATCGCGACGAAACCGAGCACCGTTGAAAACTCGCTGGGCGAGGCAATCGATAATATCGCCCCGATGATGGTGATCCCGGAAACCGCGTTGGAACCAGACATGAGCGGTGTGTGCAGCAGGGCGGGCACTTTGGTAATGACCATCCAGCCCACGAACATCGCCAGAACGAAGACCGTGAGCACCCCGACAAACGCTTCCATCAGGTTATGCCTCCTTCCCCCCGGATACCCGCAAGAAAACGGGCCTATCCGGCATCGGGTAGATCTGTTTGGCCACGCCACCCCGAGCAATGACATGTCCACTTTATGCGCCGAAAAGAACCGGCACGAGAACCGTACCAGTCTAATACAACTACTTATAGTAATCGAACCGCTAGTAATCGAACCGCCGATCCTGTGAACAAACGAGTCCTTAAGGACGCCGGGCAACCTCGCCGTATACTGATGTCTCGGGAGCGTGCCGAGCCCGGTAGATTGTGGGCTCGCAAGCCTCGTTGTACGATTACAGTCATGAGATGGCACGTCTTGGCTTTCGTCAGCCTGCTACAGATTCTTGCTATCTTCGGCCAATCCGCCGACCCCTTCCGCTTTAACAACCGGGGAGTCGCCTACCTCGAGCAGTACGAGTTCAGTTTGGCCGCTGAGGAGTTTCAGAAGGCTTTGCGGGTCCGTGCGGACTTCATCCCCGCACGTGTCAACCTAGGGATTGCCTATTACTACCTGGCTGATTATGCGAAAGCAACCGTGGAGTTTCGAGAAGCACTGAAGCAGGACCCAAGCCAGCCTCATGCCAATTTCATGTTGGGGCTCATTATCGGCAGAGAGAAGGATCGTGAAGCGGCTTTCCGTCACTTTCAGCAAGTCCTGGCCGTCGATCCTGAAGACCCCGCCACTCACTACAACTTGGGACTGCTTCACACCAGGAACCGGGACTACCAGCGGGCAATCGCGTCTTTCCAGAAAGTGCTCCAATTCGAGCCTTATCATGTTTCCGCGCTTTACAACCTCGCTATGGCCCAAATGCGCGCCGGCAGGCAACAGGAAAGCCGACAGACGATGCGCCGCTTCCAGGAACTGAAATCGGGTGACCAGGCGGGAGGCCCGACCGGAGCGATGGGAGTGCAATACGGCGAGGAAGGGCGCTACGCCCTGGGAATAGGTCAATACGACCCGATTCTCCCTGCATCTTCTCAGCTAGCCAGGGTCCGGTTCATTGATGCGACTGCGCAGTCAGGAATTCAGTTCGTCCACCGCGGGACCGGGAAGAATCCGTTGGGGAGCAGGTGGCAGCGAAGCGACTTCAATAAAGAGGCCGCCGAGAAGACGTTGGTTTCTGGCTTAGGCTCCGGAAGCGCCTTTCTCGACTTCGATAATGACGGAAAGATGGACTGGTTCGTTGTCGATTCGTCCGCCCAAGGTGCTGGGAACCGGCTTTACCGTAACATCGGAAACGGCGCCTTTGAAGACGTCACCGACAAGGCCGGCCTGGCACTCAAGCATGCCGGGATGGGAGTGGCAGTCGGCGACTTCAATAACGATGGATTCCCAGATCTTTTCATCACCGGTTACGGAGGCAACTACCTTTTCCGAAACGAGAAAAACGGGACATTTAAGAACGTAACCGAGGAAGCACGACTGGCTAACTCCCCCACGCGATGGAGCCTAAGTGCAGCCTTCTTTGATTACGACCACGACGGAGACCTCGACCTCTACGTCACGAATTTTGTCGATCTGAGCGTCATACCCGACAAACCGACATTTGTCTTTCCCGACGATTTTTCAGGCCAGGAGAATCAGTTGCTTCGCAACAACGGCAACGGGACTTTCACCGATATCACCGCCGAAGCCCGCGTTTCCGGAGGCAAAGCTAAAAGCACCGGGGTGGTGTTTTTCGACTTCAACAACAGTCGTGATATCGATCTCCTCGTCATTAACCACGGCGCCCCGCCCAATCTCTTCAGTAACAAGCGCGACGGAACCTTCGAGGATGTGGCCGCCAACTTGGGCTTGACTACTTTCAACATGTGCGGCGTAAGCTCCGCTGACCTGAACAAAGACAGCTTCCAGGATATTGCCTTGCCGCGGCCGACTGTCTGGGCTCTCAGGAACAGCGGGGGCCGCAAGTTCATTGAAATGAAACCAGCTGCTGACAATTCCGCAGCTGGCGCCTGGGGCAGCCTGGTTTTTGACTATGACAATGACGGCTGGCTCGATCTTCTGCTCCTGGGAGAGAGGACTCGGCTTTTCAGGAACGAGGGAGCGCGTGGTTTTACCGATGTTTCGGAACAATCTGGCTTCGGCGACCTTCCGACTGCTTCCGTAAGAAGCGCGGCTGTCGCGGATTACGACGGCGATGGCGACAACGATGTCATCATGATCATCAACGGAGCAAAGCCGCTCGTCTTGCGCAATGACGGGGGAAACCAGAACAAGTCCGTCAAGATTAACCTGTCGGGGCTGCGGGACAACAAGAGTGGGCTTGGAGCAAAAATAGAGATCCGCGCAGGCCAGGCCTGGCAGAAACTCGAAGTGAACGGCAACATCGGCTTCCTGTCGCAAAGCTCCCCGGAGCTTGTCTTTGGACTCGGTAAAAAGCAAGCGGCCGATTCCATCCGGATTCTCTGGCCGACAGGCGTGCTCCAAGCCGAGTTGGAACGCCCGGCTGGACAAACGATCAGGATCGAGGAAGTTGACCGAAAGGGCACTTCTTGCCCGCTTTTGTATGCTTGGAACGGCCACAAATACGACTTCATAACCGACTTCCTCGGCGGCAGCGCGGTCGGCTATCTTGTAGCGCCGGGCGTGTACGGCTCAGTCGACGTCGACGAATACGTAAAGATCGCAAACATGGTCCCTCAGCCAAAAGACGGGCTCTACTCGATCAAGATGAACAACCAACTCGAAGAGGTCATGTTCATCGACGAGGTCAGGCTTCTGGCCGTTGATCACCCGGATGGCACCTCCGTCTACCCGGATGAAAAACTCATGCCTGCGCCTCCCTATCCCAGCTTCAAACTCTTCCTGGCAAAAGACTCTCGCCCCCCCATTGCGGCGACCGATGAAAACGGCAGAAACGTCCTCCCTGCCCTGCTGAAGATCGATCGCAACTACCCCGATTCCTTCAAGCTCTTGCCCTTCAAAGGGTACGCAGAGCCGCACGAACTGATTCTCGACCTGGGCGATGTGAGCCAGGCTGAGAAGGTGCTTTTGCTGATGACTGCCTGGATCGATTACGCCGATTCGTCTTCCAACCTGGCAGCATCCCAGGCAGGTGCGAAACTAATCCCGCCATATTTGCAAGTAGTTGATACCGACGGAAAGTGGGTAACCACCATTGACAGCATTGGATTTCCGGCCGGTCTGCCGAAAACCATGACGGTGGATTTAAGCGGCAAATTCCGTCATCCGACCGACTTCCGTGTAAAAATCGTAACCTCGATGAGGATCTACTGGGACCAGATCCTGCTCGACACCTATTCCAGTCCGGAAAGGCCCCGAGTCACGACTTTAAAGGCGGATCGTGCCAGTCTGGCTTTCTATGGATATCCCCGGGAGGTAAAACCAGACGGCAAGAACCCGCCCATGTACGACTACCACGATCGTTCGACAACCTCTCCCTGGAAGAACCATATCGGCAGCTATACCCGCTATGGCGATGTGAAGCAGTTACTCGAGGCCAAGGACGACATGTATGTGGTGATGCGACACGGAGACGAAATTACGGCAGAGTTTGAAGCCGCCAAGCTGCCGCCGATTCCGGATGGCTGGCGCCGAAGCTTTCTGGTTTACGCAGCCGGCTTTGGGAAAGACATGGATTTGAATTCGGCTAATCCTGACACGGTGGGACCGCTGCCTTCTCATTCGGGCACTTACCCGGACAGCCCCGCTCACAGGGACTATCTGAAGACGTACAATACCAGGGAAATCAGGGAAACGTTCAATTGGTGATGCGTTTGCCGTTGATAATAATTCGCGGAGAAATACAGAATGCCGAAACACATAGGAATCGTGGCGGTCAGCGCAGAAGGGGCCGCGCTCTGCTACCGGACGATCTGTGCTGAAGGCGCCGCCTGCCTTGGTCCGCACGCACATCCCGAGATTACCATGCATACAACCCCGCTCAGCGAGTACATGGTCTACATCGAGAGCGGAAGATGGAAAGAGGTCGGGGATCTGATGCTGAATTCCGCCAGGAAACTGGCTGAGGCGGGCGCCGATCTCCTGATTTGCCCCGATAACACTGTTCATCAGGCTTTTGACTTTCACGAGATGGAAAAAGAGGCTGGCTTGCCTTGGCTGCACATCGCGGAAGTGGTTGCACAGGAAGCTTTGACCCGAGGGTTCCGCAAGATTGGCGTCCTCGGAACCCAATTCCTTATGGAAGGACCTGTTTATCCCTCGCGCCTTGAGGCCGCGGGCATAGAACGGCTGATTCCCGGCAAAGCCGACAGGGAGAAAATCAATCAGATCATTTTCGATGAACTCGTCTACGGGCGCTTCGAGGATTCATCACGCAATTATTTCTGTTCGGTGATTGATGAACTCCGATCAAACGGTTGCCAGGCGGTTGTCCTGGGATGCACCGAGATTCCTTTGCTGATATCCGACGAAGTCTCGCCCCTGCCCTGTCTGGATTCAACCCGACTCCTGGCGCATGCCGCACTCAAGGCGGCGATACAACCCGTGGAAGGCGAGTAGCAACTAGATCAAGGAGACAAAGAACATGACCTACAGCGCGAATCCTGCTCGTTACGACTCCATGATTTACCGCCGATGCGGGCGTAGCGGTCTTTTGCTGCCCGCGATCTCGCTTGGACTCTGGCACAACTTCGGCGCCGTCGACGATAGCTCAAACGCCCGGGCCATGATCTTGCGCGCCTTCGACCTGGGCATCACTCATTTCGATCTGGCCAACAACTACGGTCCCCCGCCTGGATCAGCCCAAGAAACGTTCGGCGCCATCCTGCATCGCGATCTGAAGGCGTACCGAGACGAGTTAATCATCTCAGACAAGGCGGGATACCTGATGTGGCCGGGTCCGTACGGAGAATGGGGATCACGCAAGTACCTGCTGGCCAGTCTCGATCAGAGTCTGCGCAGAATGCAGCTCGATTACGTCGACATCTTTTATCATCATCGTCCCGACCCGAACACGCCCCTGGAAGAAACCATGGGCGCCCTGGACCACGCCGTCAGGAGCGGCAAGGCCCTGTACGTCGGAATATCCAATTATGATGCGCGCCAGACCCGGAAGGCGGCCGAAATCCTGCGCGAACTGGGAACGCCATGCCTTATCCATCAGCCCAAGTACAGCATGTTCAACCGATGGATAGAGCCCGACCTGCTCCATGCGCTGAAGCAGGAAGGAATCGGCTGCATAGCGTTTTCACCGCTTGCCCAGGGCCTCCTGACTGACAAATACCTGGACGGGGTGCCGGAGGGTTCCAGGGCATCGAAGCCCCACGGTTTTCTCAGGCCCGAGCAGATCACCGAAAAGCAGCTCAGGCAGGTTCGAAAGCTGAGAGAACTGGCCGCCCGACGAGGACAAAGCCTTGCACAGATGGCGCTCGCCTGGGTCTTGCGGCATCCGGTAATGACCTCGGCGTTGATCGGGGCCAGTTCAACTAAGCAGATCGAGGAAAACGTTCACGCTTTGGCAAACCTCGAGTTCAGCAGGGAAGAACTGAATGCCATAGACGACGTTCTCCGTGAGGCCCCCGAAGCGCAGCTGCAGGATTGACGACCGCGTCCGTCCTACACCTGCGAATACGACGTCGGCCGCAGAATCAGGTCGGTGATGTTCGACACGGTATCCGCGTAATATGGCTCCGCGCTCAGCTTCTTCCAGGCAGGATCTTCCCTGAACGCGGCCCACGCCTTCTCGCGCGCCGCCCAATCGGGAAAGGCCAGCATATAGGTCAGATTGGGAATCCTCGGACCGATCAGCGTTTCCCCAAAGAAGACGGGGTGCAAGCCGGTTTTCCGGAAGATGGCAAGTTCGCCGCCTGAGTTGAACATTTCGATTTTGCGCCTGGCCGCTTTCTCGCAGTGGCTTTCATAGATGCGCATCTCGAAGATCCGCCCGCTCTTCCCGGCGACCGACGAGGGAACTTCGACTCTCGGCGCCTGCTCGAAGGCGAGCATCAGGGAGCTCTCCACCCGCATGTAGGGAGGATCGCTCGACGGCAATTTGTAGAAGCTCTCGGCAGCCTTTTGAAATTCCGCGTCGGTCTCGAGCCGGGCCGGTGCGGTCATCACCGATTCAAGGCTTTTGTGAGGTAAAAGTACGTACAAGGTTAAGCTGTCCACGCCGTGGACAGGCTCGAATACACCAATGGGACCGACACCGAGACGGGAGCAGGCAGGTATCAGGGCATTAGCCAGAAACTCGCTCAAAACCTTCTTCTTGTCGCCCGGAAGCATGCGATAAAGGCGCAACTCCAATAGCTGCCGGTCGTTCTTCTGCCCTTGCGCCATACCTGAAACTGCATACGAGAGTGAACTGATGCCGGTACCTGAAGCCACCAGAAAATCACGTCGTTTCATAGAAAAGCCCCCAATCGATTGAGAAGTTAGCACACACGCGTTCGCGTACTTTAGGCCAAAAGAACGGCAGGGGTAAAGAGGCAAAAGCCAAGGGGTGAAGGGACAAAGGGGAAAAGGGGTAGAGGGGAAAAGCATTTTCCATTTTCCGTCGTTCATTTTCCATTTTCCATTTCATCCATCTCACGATGGTGCCTGTCCCGATGGGTCCGCGGCCAAATGAAGATGGAAAATGGCGAGCCAATTGCAAAAATCGCCGGACGGGCTTGCGTACGATGGGTTTCGAATCCGCACCGCGATTTTCGGGGCGGATTGAAACCCACCACTCTTCACCCAACGGGCTTGTCGTACGAAGAGTGCGAAACGCGCGCTGGTGCACGATGGTGGGTTTCAATAAAGGGATAGAGGGAAAAGCATTTTCCAGAGTCGATCGCAAAAATCGGTCTTAAAGGCGCCAACGGCCTGATTCAGAATAGCCTCGGGCAAAAGCCCGCTAAGCTCTAACATAAGCATCTCTCTGCGTGAGGAAAACGGCTCCGGGAAACCGCACGCCGGAGGCGTGCGGGGGGAGTAGCCGGGGGTGGAGCCGCTTTGCAGGCGACACCCCCGGTATCGTGAACTTCGACAACCCCACCCTGAAGGGGTGGGAGGAAAGAACATTGTGCGATGGGATCCCAAATGCGGTTTTGCTGTACCATCTGGTTTTCAGCACCAGGGGTCGCTATGCGCTTATTCGCGAATCCCGGGCCGAGCGGCTAAACGAGTACCTTAGCTCCCACCCCTTCAGGGTCGGGAGTCATTGCAAGCTGGATACCGGGGGTGTCGCAAAACACGCTCCACCCTCGGCTACTTACCTCGAACGCCTCCGGCGTGCGGTCTCTTCCCCCAAATGGAAAATGGAAGATGAACGATGGAAAATGGAAAATGCTTTTCTCCTTACCCCTTTACCCCTTACCCCTTTGCCCCCTTCGCTTTTGCGCCTTCACCTCTGCCGTTTCACCCCTGTAGTCGAGGTCACATGGCATCTTGACAGGCTCTGCTATGTTGAGTGTAAAGAGCGCGAACATTCGGATTGCCAAGGCTTCTCTGTGATTGACATGGCACCGGGCAACTTCTAATATTGGGCGCATCAGTTTGGGAAGGAGAGTCACCAGATGGCCGCAACGGGCGAAGGAAAAGTGGGTTCAGAAGTCAGGTTGTGTCGCGAATCTCTGGGCCAGATCCGGACCGAGTTGAGTAAGTCTCTCTGTGAGTTTCAGGTCCAGGTGACCGAACTTCGAGAGTCACTGAACCAGGTCCAGCAGAACTATCGGAGTTTTCAAGACCAGTTCGCACAGCTCGAGCAAAGGTCGATAGGGTTGGAAACGCAGGTTCAGGCGGTTCAGAGTTTAGACAGTCGTTTCGAGGAGATCGAAGGAACTCTCCAGACCGTCGAACAGGAACCAGCCCCTGCGGCGTCTTCCGTTCCGATTCAAGGGATCGATCCCTCACTCTTGAAGAAGACTTTAAAAAGGCTGGCCGGGGCAACCACCCAAGAGGAAATTCTGGAAGTCTTCCTTGACCTCGCGGCCGGCACTGCTGAACGGGCAATTCTTTTTGCCGGGAAGGACGGCTCTTATATTCCCTGGCGCAGCCGTGGTTTCTCCAAGGAATCGCTGGAATCAGTTGTAGTGAACGATCCCGCCGATCCCATCATGGTTGTCGCGAATACCAAACAGCTGGTTTATCGCGAGCAGGCGCCCGTTGAGGCTAGACCGTCTCTGGGTGAGGCAGGGGATCTGCCGCATGCCTTTGTCGCTATACCTTTAGTCTTCGATGACTTCGTCCCGGTGATCTTCTACGCTGACTCATCCCGGTCGATTGACGTCGACTACCTCGAAGTACTCAGCTACCTCTCGGTTCTCGTCCTGAAGAACAACGCGCTCCAGCAACTCGCTGGGGACAAAGCCGAACAGCCGGCCGAAGCCGTCCAATTCGCCGTCGAGGAAAAGACCGAGACACCCGCGGCTCCGCCTCCGGTCACAACTCCGATTGAGGCGCCATCACTGGTCGCGGAACCTCCCGAGCCTCAACCCGTCCCGATTACCGAGGATTGGGAGATCCCCGAGAGCATGATCGACCATCCCAAACCCGCACCGGATGTTTCCCTGGAGACTTTTGCCGAGCCGGCACCGGCGGCGCCTGAGCCGGAACCTGAGCCTCAACCTCAGCCGGAGAGCCTTGTGGAACCTGACGGTCATATGGAGGCTGTGGGCGAGGCCGTGAGCGAACCCATACCGATCCCGACGCTCTCGCCCGAAGAAGAAGAGAAATACAGCAACGAGGCGAGACGTTTCGCCCGACTCCTGGTTTCCGAAATAAAGCTTTACAACGAGGACGAGGTGTTCAACGGCCGCCAGAATGCCGATCTGTACACTCGCTTGAAACGCGACATTGACCGCAGCCGCGAGATGTACGAAAAACGAGTCCACCCCGCGGTGGCTCGCGTTTGCGACCACTTCCACGAAGAACTCGTTCGTATCCTGGCCCGTGAAGACGTCAATTTGATGGGTTCGGGCTATCCAGGTCCGATGCTCAGGAAATAAAGAAACAACGGGCGAAGCGTCTGTTCCCAGCACCGCTTGGAACTCCCTTCGCCCGTCCCTTCCCTGGGAGTACCGCGACCTTCGCGGGACGCGGCAGTTGAACCAACCGTCAACTACTCATCCCCCTTTGCCCCATCGCCTACTGGGGTATAATCAATCGATTTTTTCGGAGGACATGTCGTGATAAAGGACCTTCTGCCGAACCAGGTGGTGTGTAACGAGAAGAACGAAAAGGGCAAACCCTGTCACGGTAAGATTAAACGCTATTATCCCTTTGCCTCCTACTTCAACGAGACCGATTCCGATCGACTGGAAGAGATCAAGCGTGAATTTGGTCAGGATCCCAAGCTGGTCCTGCTGCGTTGCGAAGACTGCCTGACGATTTATCGGCTCCCGCAAGTTCTCAAAGAACAGCTGAAGCAGGCTTAGACGACGCTGGGAGTTGAAGGAGAGACACTGAGACCGAGTTCCATCCGTGATATCCGCGTCATCCGCGCTATCCGCGGGCTTTTCTCCCCACGAATAGCGCGGATAACGCGGATGCGTTTTTCGTTTTCCATCCCATGTTCAGGAAGAAAGCCGGGGTCAACAATTTTCTTGCAACCGGCTCCAAGTTCCCTGTTTTTCACACTCGTATCACTTCTTCGGCGTCGCATTCCGGGCAGCACTCGTAACGGTACCACTCGGTCCCACTGCCGCCCCATCCGCATTTCAAACAATAAACCCGGGCTGTGCGCAGCTGCCGGCGGAAACGGATCTCGAGAACCTTGTTCGCGATAATCAAAATTGCACCGACACCAATCAGGCCGTAGCTGTAAAGCAGGACAAGAGGCGAGTACAGAGCGCTGGACGTGGTAATCAGCAAGAGCAAAACGAGGGCGACGACAATCAGCGCGAAGCCGGCACGCTTAAGGCCCGTTGGCTTTTCAAGTATGTCGATATTCAAGTCCCCAGCTTCGGCCATCGCATCATTTTAGCAGCCGACCGTCCCGTCTTATCGGCTTCCCCCTTGTTATTAGATTCTTGCCCCCTGATCGCTTATCCATTATCCTACCGCCCAGCGTCACGGCAAGAAGAAGACACCTGGCGCGGGCGGGGGAGGTCAAAGCCATATGAAGTGCAGCAAGAAAGAAGAGCGGCGGCTAACGGATCTGACGATGACTCGGTCTCTTGTTCTGTCTCGGGCTTTCCTGATAGCGGCTGCACTTTTCCTGGTGCCCACCTGGGCGTTTGCCGGCACTGCGGTCCATGCGCCGTCGCAAGATTCATCACACGGGCTCGAATTTGCGGTCTTGCTGATCTCCGCCATCCTCGCTCTCAGGTTTTCGCGCAAGGCCAAGCCGGCAGTCGAATTGCCACAATCCAGATCTGTCAGCCGGATAAACGAACTGGCCCGATCCCTGGTGGCCGAGGATTGCCGCTCGTTGACGATCGCGATGACCGAACTCGCCCAGGGAAACCTGACCGCCCAGCTCGATATCCGCTCTAAGCCTCTTAACCCCGAGGCCTTTCCCGAGATTCGCGACTTCGTGAAAGTGCTGAACTCCATTGTGGCCAGCCTTCAGGAAACGGCCGTGGAGTTCAACGCGGTCACCGAGACTCCCTGCCACCGGTTGTGTTACGTCGGCGCCGACTCGTTTCTGGAAGGACGAGCCTGCGGTGAAGCCATGGGCGAAGTCTTGGGCCGCACCGGCAGGGTTGCCATTGTCACAACCTTTCATAACGCATCGGGTCCGGGACTTCGCCGCAAAGGCTTTATCAGCATGATTCACGAGCGTTATCCCGGCATTGAGGTAGTAACGACCATAGAGGGAACAGAGACCCCCGAGATCGCCTACGAGGCGACAAAGGAAATGCTACAGAGGTTCTCCAACCTCCAGGGAATCTACGTCACCGCAGGCGCCACCCCTCATGGCGTTGCACAGGCTGTCGTTGATGCTGGACGTCAGGGCCAGATCAAGATTATCGCGCACGACCTCGTAGATGACACCATGCGCGATATTCAACAGGGGATTATCAGTGCAACCCTGGGGCAGGACCCCTTCGCACAAGGCCACGAGCCGGTCATTCACCTTTATAACCACCTAGCCGCCGGTTGGCGTCCTCCCGCGCCGCGGCTTCTTACGAAGCTTGACGTTATCACACGCGAGAACTACAGGCAGTTCTGGGACCCGGAGCGGGGCGCCCTGGAAACGGAAGCGGCGGCTGCCCGGCGAAGTCATCCTCTTCCCGCTACGGTCCGTCGCTCGTTTCGTATTGCCGTACTTGGTCGCGAAGACTCGAAGTTCTGGGACTCGGTCCGGGATGGGGTCATGACCGCGGCCGAAAAGCTTCGTCCTTTAAACGTGACCGTCGATTGGATTGTACCACCTGAGAACAAGCAGAACCAAACTGTCGGCATCGATGTATACGGACCCTACTTGGAGTCCATCGTTGCCCAAAGATACGACGGACTGGCAACCGGGGTTTTTGACAAGGATTACATTCCCTACATCAATCGGGCCGTGGCAAGCGGCATTCCTGTCGTCACCTTCAACGCGGAGCCAACCAGCCTGAGGGGATTGGTTTTCTCTATCGCCGAGCAGGCGCAACGCCTGATGGGCATGAGCCAAAACCTCGCGCTGACTATCAACGGTGTGAATCAGTCAACACTCCAGATAAATTCGGCGATGAACCAGGTCTCACGTGGGACCATCGCCCAGAACGAGCAGGTCAGCCAGACTCACGAGGCGCTCGGTTCCCTGCTTCGTCACATCGATGAAGTCAGCACGGAGGCGACACGCGGTTCCGCAGCCGCCGAGGAGGCCGCCAAGGCGGCTCACACCGGCGCCGAAGCCGTGGAGAAGACGCTCGCCAGCATGCAGGCAATCAAGCAAGCGGTGACCGAGACGGCGGCAACCGTTCAAGGCCTTGGTGAACACTCGCAGAAGATCGATATCATCATCAAGCTGATCGGCGGGATCGCCTATCAAATCAAACTGCTTGGAATTAACGCAGCCATCGAGGCCGCTCACGCCGGCCAATATGGCGCGGGATTTCTGGTTGTGGCCGGGGAGATCCGGTCGCTGGCAGAGCGGACCGCCCAGGCGACTCGCGAAATCACGGAACTCGTTGACAGCGTGCAGTCTAAGATCAGAGAAGTGCAAAAGGTCATGGGCTCAGGGCTCGAAAAAGTGTCCCAGGGTGCCACACTAACCGAGCATGCGGGCAAAGTCTTCGGCGAAATTCGCGAGGCCGTCGAAGCGAATTACAACCGCTTGAAAGCCATTAACAATGCGATGACCGAAATGCAGTCCTTCTCGCATCAGGTCGGGGGCATAATGGAAAGCGTGGCCGCCATCAGCGAAGAAAACGCGGCCGCGATTCAGCAGGTCACCGCGTCCACGCGGGAGATGAGCGCACAGCTGGCGGAAGTCACGCAGACAGCCGCCAACCTCGCCCGCATGGCTGAATCAGAACAGGAACTTCTCGCCAAATTCAACCTGAACGGTTGATCCACGGTCAGGCCAGGCATCAGCGATGTCAATGCTTCTGCCAGCGGTCTCCCCACTTGAGCTTCTCGTGAAGCACTTCGAAAAAGTTGCGCTCAGTGGGCTGAATCAGTTGAATCTTGTTTTCGGACTCGGTGCACGTGACCTCGGCCCCTACCTGTAGTGGCACACCCACCTGCCCGTCGATGGTGAGGCTCACATCCTCCCCCGAGCGCAAAACCAGGCCGATTTTGCTTTTCGAAGGTATGACCAAAGGCCGATGCGTTAAGGTATGAGGACAGATTGGCGTCAGCGTAATCGCGTCGAGCGCCGGATACACGATCGGGCCACCGGCCGAAAGCGAATACGCGGTAGAGCCTGTCGGCGTCGAGACGATCATTCCATCAGCCAGAAATGAAGACGTGAAATCTCCGTTAATCCACAGGTGCAGCGATATCATGCGCCCCAGAGCGCCCTTGTTCACAACCACGTCGTTGAGGCCGTAAAAGGTGACTGGAGAGTGAGTCCCATTTTGTCGAACCTCGGCCCTGAGCATGGTGCGGGTGTCAAGGCGATGACGGCCGGCCAGGACTGTCTCCAGGGCAGGATGGATCTCGTCGAGCGTCACGCTGGTAAGAAAACCGAGGGTTCCGAGGTTCACTCCCAGGATGGGCGCCCCTCGGCTGCCGATCAACCGGGCCACTGATAACAGCGTACCGTCCCCGCCGAAAACGACCACCACGTCAACCACCCCGGGTATCTCAGAGGCGGGACAAGAAGTTACGCCTTCAAGCCCGAAATCAGCCGCCAGCTTGTCGTCAACAATAATCCGGCAGGACTGATTTAAAAGCCAACTGACAATTTCCCGCAGACGCGGGGCAAAGTCTAAACGGCCAGGCTTGACGAAAATGCCGATTCTCATGATAGGCGATCAATGCTGACGGGTTGCCTGGTTGATGCTCGAGGTAACGGGTCAGTGTCGCCGGGCAGGCGTCTGGTCAACTCGGCAGCCTGCCTGGTTATCAACCATCAACCCGGGCCTTGAGCTCCTGCTCTTTAGCGTATTTTTCCCGGCACTCTCTCGAGCAGAAATATAA
>ERZ795047.3089-NODE-3089-length-15238-cov-3.932951_pt1 | contig 15238 bp, 10 predicted proteins | sample MGYA00375131_ERZ795047 | MGnify/ENA primary metagenome ERZ795047 (study PRJEB30176, sample SAMN05720228) | activated sludge metagenome | isolation source: Anaerobic digester | place: Japan | collected 2015-05-20 ...
TATTTTGTAAACGGGTTTGCAAAAAGCAGAATGATAGCCAGAAAAAGAGTGTAAAGCACAAGAGATTCTATGAAAGCAAGCCCAAGCATCATGTTAAGCTGCAGTTTCCCGGTTGTTTCCGGCTGCCTTGCTATCCCCTGGAGCGCAGATGAGATACATATGCCCATCCCTATGCCGCATCCGGTTGCAGCCAGAGCAACACCCATAACCGCCACTATAACAGAGTTGCTCAAAAAATTCATTGCAGACGCATCTGCTGCCATCACCAGACCCGTTGAGAAAAGAATGAGAGTACAAGCCAGAACTGAACGCATAAATAAGTCCTTTCTTTTCAGTGCTCCGCCGCCTGGACTGCACCACCGATGTATGAAATTGTTAATAAAGTAAATACCAATGCCTGGATGATCCCTATAACCAAACCCAGAAGAAGAATAAACGGTCTGAGTAAAAGCGGACCAAGTGAAAACCATCTGTCAATCAAAACAGGACTGAGAATAAACTGGGCAATCAGAATCACAAGTATTGATAGAAACAGCTCTTTCGAAAAAATATTGCAGAAAAGACGCAAACCAAGGGAAAATGGACGCGTAAAGGCACTTATGACCTCAGTCATCACCAGAAGAATCGTTACAGGGAAAAAATACCAGGGAAGTCTGGGACCCAGGAACTGCTTGAAATAATCAAGCCCCTGCACTCGGATGCCTTCAAAGGTATAATAGACAAACACGGCAATCGCCAGTCCGAAAGTAGTGTTGGGGTTTGCGGTAGGGGAACTCAAGCCGGGAATAAGACCAATAATATTGGAAACGAGGATAAAGATAAACATGCCCGCAAAAAGCGGATAATATCGTTTGCCTTTCTGTCCTATTATCTGGTCTGAGAGATCAAATACATAGGAGAGAAGCAATTCTAACATAATCTGCAGTTTCCCGGGTTGAAGAGATGCTTTACGGAATGCCAGATATGACATCAAAATCAAAATACCCCAGGTTAGAAAACTCATAAGCAGACTGGGGTGGATATAAGGGATATTAAAAACTATTGCTTCGGGGATAACTGAATCCATATCTGTTACCTGCCTGCTTTGTTCGATCTTAAAACCAGAACAATGCTGCTGATCATCAAACCAGCCCCTGTCCCGCTTATAATACCTGCCGTATTGATTTTGAGGAGAAAAACAAGAATACAGAAAACTGCTGTCAGAATGGCAAAACGAAGTACCATCCCTGCGAAATATCTCCTCAGAAAACCTGCTTTTAAACCGGTTATGCTTTTTATAGAAAGAGAGTGCAAATATAGTCCCAGAAATGAAATTGAAAAACCGGCAGAAACTCCGCTCCAGAATTTCTCTGCTCCCAGAACCCAAATGAGTAAAATCACGGTGGAAAAAAAGGAAATCATTACTATTAAAAGGTGCTTATTTTTCATCTTTATCCAGCCTGCGAATCTCTAAAAAGAACTGACGAAATCCGGCAAAAATCCCCAGAGCAAAGAAAATCAGAAGAAATACCGGTCCGGTGGACAGCCATTTATCCAGGTAATATCCGATCAGAAGCCCAACTATGCTTGTCAGTACCAGATTTATTCCCAGACTGGCAGCAATCATCAGATTTTTCCATTCTCTTTTGTCCTGAGATATTTCAGTTTTTTTTTGATTCATTTTCCCGTTAATACCTACTTACGATGGTTCTGGAAACCGATTGCTCTTATAAACGCAGCCTGAAAACATCAAAGAATGCATTTAATTGATGCGGGTTCTGAGCAGGCTAAATTCGAAGGTGCTTGAAGCTGATGTGCGGTGAGCGGGAAGGATTTTTATTAAAAGGGAGAGTCTCAGCATCTTTATTAGGTGCTGAATACATTTTGAAAGGAAGATTCAGGGTCAGATCCCTGAAAGACTCTCTTTCTTTATTCATATCATCATCTGTTTACATTGTAAACTCGTTCGTTACTGACAATTTCTGTAGACAACACTTCGTAACGGGAAACGGAAAGAAACTGCAAGAGTGATTAATACAGAGAGGAGAAGAATAATTCGAAACAAGTTCTCACAATAACAGACTGAACCAGTAAGAAATTAATTTGTGCAGACATGGTTGGCAATTTTGCCGGTGAAATGAGTAGAGATAAAAAAGGGGACAGACTGCTTTTTTACCTTTATATGGTCGACATTCGCGCACTTCATTGACCTTTGTGCGCAGACTCAATAAATTTAGGAACCAGAGGGCGCAAAGGACACGCAGAAAGGTCATGCTCACTGAGCTGAGCCGAAGTGAGCACCTGCCTTGATCGTAATTTTTTATTATCTTCTTTCCTGTTATTATTAAAAATCACATTCCTCCAATTAAAGGTTGTATTTTTCGGTAAACGAAAAACAGGAGAAAAGAATTGTCCAGGTTTGCTGAATTTGCACGGGAACTTCATGAGAATGAGAAACATATCTTTCCCAGGAAACTTGAGCCGGTCTCTTATCCCAGTAAAAGTGAAAAACTGGGAGACATAAGAGCGGTTATCTGTGATGTTTATGGGACACTGATAAACTACTGGAAACCGGGCTTTGAAACATCTGAATCCCGTACCAATTCTCTTTTGAAGGCTTTCAGAATAATCGCCGACCGTTTCGGCATAACAGAGATACTTATTGAGATCAATCCTCAGGAGAATCCGGAGAAGACTCTCAGTGATTTTTATCACGGGCTGATCGCACTCAACCACGAGAAGGCGAGAAAAGCCGGAAAAGAGTTCCCGGAGGTGAAAATAGAAGAAGTATGGAGTGTTATACTCCTTATTCTAAAGAGACGGGGTTATGACCCCTCAGCATTCAATCCGGTTGAAGGGGAAGATTTCAGCCGTGTGCTGGCATTTACCTACAATTTTTACTCTCTTGGAAGGCAGTTGTATCCTGGAGTAGTTGATGCGCTTGAGCAGTTGAAAAAGCAGAATATGGTTCTGGGAATCGTCTCCAATGCCCAGTTTTACACCCCAATGGATCTCACTCTCCTGATAAGAGATCAGAGCAATGGGAAATATGATGATTTCAATGAGCTTTTTGACCCTGATCTGACGTTTTTCTCTTATGAGTACGGGGTGGCAAAGCCAAATCAACTGCTTTACAGGAGACTCTTTGATTCCCTTTATGAGTTTCAGATCCTGCCTGAACAGACTGTAATTGTGGGCAACGACCTGAGCATAGACATCGAGCCGTCAGCAGGAGTCGGGATGCGAACTGCTTTTTTTACTGGTGATAAAGAATCCGCATTCATGCATGATCTGGATCAGAAGGTGATTCCGGATCTTTGCTTCCAGAGTTGGGATAGTTTACCTCAACTCCTGTCTTTCTTTTCGAAGGAGAAGAATAACTGATGAAGAGATTGCAATTATATGTATTTGGTACAATGCTGCTGTTTTTTTCCGGTGCTTCAGCGTTCAGGATGGAACTGGAAATAGATCCCTCCGATGAAGATGCCCTCCCATCAGCGATTTTCAAGGCGGTAAACGATGCCTATGAGATGAACATGAAAGGACTGGAGGCTCTTGAGAAAAAGCAGTACGATGTTGCGCTGGATTATTTCGATGAGGCGCTGAAAATCTTACCGGATTACGATGATGCGCGGAATAACAGAGGCGTGGTTTATTACCGTAAAGGGGTGATTTCAGAGGCTGAGAAGATATGGGAGAAACTGGCTTCTGAAAAACCTGAGTATTCTACAGCATCTTACAACCTGGGGCTGATCCTTCTTCACGAAAAACAGGCTGATGCTGCCGCAAGGCTTTTTGAGAGGGCGATCAGGAGCAATAGTAAATTTACAGAGGCCTACGTCCGCCTCGGACTTATCTATTTGCAGACCGGGAAGAAAGAAAAGGGGCTTGAAAACCTCAGAAAAGCGTATAAAATCGAACCAAATAATCAGGATGCCTGGAGTTTTCTCGCTCATGGGCTTATCGTGACAGGTGATACGGCCGGAGCTGTAGCCGTGCTGAAAAAACATGAGGGAAAAGCTGAAGCCCTGAGAATGCTTGGCCTGATTGAGAGTTCAAGGAAAAATTATGAGAAAGCTGCAACATTGCTGAGCAAAGCTGTCTCTGCTGGTGCGGACCCCAATATCCTTGTTGAACTGGCATCAGCACAGGTTGAGCGGGGTAAATGCAAAGAGGCGCTGACCAGTTTGAACAGGTATTTCCAAAGCCCTGTCAAGCATAGCGCCGATGCCTTTCTTCTGGCAGGTATCGCGTCCAAAGACTGCGGTGACGTAAAGGGAGCCCAGAAATATTTCGAGGATGGATCGGAAAAATATCCTGATGATGCGATTATTAAGTATAATCTCGGACAGATCTATTTCAACTTGAAAAAATATGAGCAGGCGGAGAATACCTGGACCGGGCTTTCCGATTCACTTCAGGATCCCTCTCTGCTTTATATCCGTGCTCTTAATGCCCGCAGGATGGGTAATCTGAGTGTCGCCCAGAAACTGATTACCCGTGCCCTTGAAATGGATGACAGGGCAGAGTATCACGACCTGCTTGGTGTCATTTACCATCAGAATAAAGATGACAAAAAGGCAGAGGAGGAATTCCGGAAAGCTCTTAGAATAGATCCGCAGCTTAGAAGCGCTCAGCTCAATCTTGCCTTGCTGTCAAGAAAAGGAGAGGATCTGGGTGCCGCAGCCCGACAGATAGAAAACCAGCTCTCAAACTGCAGCGGTGATTCCTGTGCGGATCTCTCTTTTCAGCTCTCTATTATCTATTACCACCAGAAACTTTTCTCCAAAGCTGCGCAGATACTATCCAATGTCAAAGAGGAAGACAAAGACGAACGCATCTACAGGCACCTGGCAATTTATTACAGGGAAAATCAGGAGTATGAAAAGGCTATTGCTGCCCTGGAAACAGCGGCAAAGAGGCTTGTTTTAGAGCCACAAACTGAATACGAACTCGCAGAGACCTGCCTGATGGCCGGTTATTACAAGAAGGCCTCGGGATATTATCTGGCTCTCATTCCCAAATGGAAGCAAAACCCCTGGAGACTTTATTATCAGTTAGGGTATTCTTTCATGGAAGCAAATGAACTTGACAAGGCAGAAGAGTATTTCAAAAAGAGTATTAAAGGCAAGGATAATGTCGGGGCAAGAGGTCTTCTGGCATTTGTGTATAACAGGAAAGGCAATTCTACCGAGGCACGTAAACTTTGGGAAAAAAATCTCAAGGATGACCCTTCGAATCCAGTGCTCTGGATAAATATGGGATTGTCACTTGAGAAGGAGGGATGTTACGAGGAGGCACTGGAGCATTATAAAAAAGCAGTTATTCTTAAAAAGGACGACAAGGAACTGCAGATTAACATCGGCAATGCGCTGGCCGGGCTTGAACGCTATACGGAGGCAGTGGGGGCATACAGTCTCGCGCTCTCGTCTTCAAAAAGAGAACTTGCCGCCTACAATCTGTTCCTGATTGCCCGGAAGAAAAAAGACCGGGAGAGGGCTTCGAAGATGATTGATATACTGAAAAAGGAGTATCCATCATCTGTATATACGATGCGGGCAGAGGCAGAGATGAGTCTCTGGGATGGGGATACGGCTAAAGCGATGTCAAAACTGGAGAGTATTAAAGAACGTGATGAATCGGATTGGCTCTCTATGGCATCAGTGTATGCTGCCAGGGGGGATCGCCAGAAAACCGAAAATTGCCTGAAAAATGTGCCGGATGAGAAGGCTTTCAGAAAAGAGGTTGATGCTGTAAAGGCCCAACTGGCTTTTAAGCTGGGAGACTACGGGGAGGCGCTAAGGATTCTGAAACAGGCTGGTGACACCTCATTTGCTGCCAGATATAATATTGCATTGACAGCGTTTAATGCCGGCCAGTTTGGAGAGGCTTTGAATATTGTGGAATCCCTTGCAAATTCTGCCTCTGGAAAGGACAGGGCAGACTGTTGCCGCCTTGCCGGGAATGCGGCATTTGCGCTTAAACAGTGGAAAAAAGCGAGGACCTTTTATCTTCAGTTGTCAAATGTGGAGGCACAGAATTCAATTGTGCAGTATAATCTGGCGGTCGCTTCATATAATCTGGGTGAGATGAAGGATGCATGGAAATACTATCAGAGGGCGCGGCAACTGGATGCATCGATCTACAATAAGGATATTGAACGACGCTATAATCAGGAGAACAGTAAAAAAGATTCTGTTCTGGTACTGGATTCCCTGGATATCTGGTACAACGAAGCAGTGAAACTTCAGAGCGACGGTGCGGTAAAGGAGGCTGAGGCTCTTTACCAGAAGATCCTGAAAAAGGATCCCTCACATAACCTGACATGGAATAATCTCGGTGCTATCTATGGCGCCAGAGGAGATATTGATAACGCCGAGAAAGCCTACAAGAAAGCCATAGAGAGGAAATATGATATTCCTGAGACTTATGCAAACCTTATCACATTATATATAGAACTTGAAGAGTTTGGCAAAGCCCGTCAATGGCTGATTAAAGGGCTTGGCCATAATCCTGAGAGCGAACTTCTGGAGGGGTTCAGGGAAAAGATCGCAGAGAGGGAGAGGATGGTGAAGGCGCAGAAGAGATCCCAATGAGGATCTCCTTATCCTCCATGCGGACAGCATCCGCCTCCTGATGCGGCACAGGACCGGGCATTAGCACAGCTTGATGCACAGAAATTATCACTGCTTCTGCCCATGGAGATTCCTCCTATAACAGACATCAGTTTTTCTGTAGTGAGAGAACCGCATGATGGGCAGGGGAGGGTCTGATCCCTGTTCCCGGTAACAAGCTCTTCAAATATTTTCCCGCATTTCTTGCAGCGGTATTCAAAAATCGGCATATTGTTTCCTTTCGGTTTTGCTGTAATTTCTTATAAAAATAGTATTATTCAGCCAGCTTAACTAAAAAGCGAATTTAACTTGCCTGCAGTCGGTGATTAGACCAGCTTCCTGCCATAACTTAAGTCTGCATACACTTCTGGATAGAGTTTTGCTCTAACTCTGGTATTACCCGCAAAACTAAACATCTGATAAAATATCCGAAATAGACAAGTGCATTACTTTGATCCTGTCCGGACTATTGTCTCCAAATTGGCAGATTTTATGCTGTATAAACTTTTAGAAAAAAAGTTCCCTTCGATGAAATTTCTGAGGTCTATTCATTATGATATTCAGGAAATTGGGGCGGATTTGGGCTGTTGCTGCAACACTTATTATATCTTCGGGCCAGGTGACAGGTGACGGGCTTCCGGGAGAATATCTATTGTCAAACAGATGGCGGCAGGTTTTTCTCTTCCGCTCTCCTGTGGACAATCCGGCATTCATGATGGAGGAGCAGTATCCTTCTGTCAGGGCGGTAAACCTTCTGCCTGTAAATAACTCGGCAACTCTTCTGGAGGCAGGTATCACATATCCTTTTTCACTCTACAGCACGGTTGGATTTACAATCGTTGCCGAGAGGGGAGGGAAGGTCGGGGGTTTTACTTTTCAGGGCGATTCTCTTGTGTATAGCGGTTCAACCCGGAACAACAACTTCTTCTTTATAGGCTCATTTGCCACCAACCCCTTTGGAAAGTTTTCCGCTGGTGCGAATCTCAGTCTTGCCAGTCAGGGAAATTTTGGTAAACCGACCTGGGGTGCGGGGATAGATCTGGGCTTCAGCTACAGATTGATTCTGGATCCTTTGGTCGGGTACCATGTTCTGGGTTTTTCTTATAAAAACCTGCTCTCCCCCGCAGTCTCAAGTAATCAGAAGATGCCCTATTCCTCTCAGCTTTCAACTCAATACCACGCAGGGTTCTTCCGGAACAGGCTCGAGTTTCAGTATCAGTTGTCTTTAAGTGACTTTATGGCAAAGCCGGCGATTTTCTCCGGATCCAGGGAACTTGAGTGGGACATGGAGTTTCAGCTTGGCTTCACCCCTGTTTCCTACCTTAAATTAAAAGGGTTTACAGATATAAACCAGTGGAAACGTCTGGGGAGCTTTGGTTTTGCCCTGGGAGGAGATCTCTCCTATCTTAACAAAGGAAAAGAACTTTCTGTCTATTATCAGTTCCGGAAAAATGTCAACAGCGAACTTATGGGAAACCAGTCTGTCTATGTGATTGCACAGTTTGGGTCCCACAGAGAGGAACTCTTTGCCCGCAGGATTGCTCAGTTGGCCAGAATCTCTCCGTCAAATCTCTACAGTATGGCCATGGATGCTTATCACCGGGAGAACTACTGGGATGCCTATTTCTATTTCTCCAGACTTATGGCTGAATACCCCGATTTCTTTAAAAATGATGCTTCGGCCTACTACAGCGCCTCAAGTCTTGAAAAACTGGATATGAGAAAATCGGCCCTTAAAGCCTATTCCGATCTGAAAGAGAGATATCCTCAAAGCAGATTTGTAGCTGATGCCGATCTGGGGATGATGAGAGTTTACTATAGAGAGGGAATGCACAACGATGTGGAAAGACAGTTTAGGATGATATGGGAGGGTAATGCTCCCGATGAGATAAAGCAGTATGCCGCTTATTACATGGGGGAGACAGAGGTGGTCCGGATGGAGTATCTGAGGGCGCTTGTTTACTTTGCCATGGTACAGAGCAGCCATGAAGCGTATGTCTTTGCTCAGCACACATCCGCTACTGTCCAGGAGAAATCCGCCGGGCAGAGATCTGTAATAATAGATCATCTCAGGAATGTAATCGATGCGGAAAATGTAAAAAGCCCTGCTCAAAAAGAGATCGTCAACCGCTCTCTGGTACTTCTGGGTTATATCTATTACGAAGATAATTCCCTTTCCAAAGCTGTGACAGCACTGAGGATGGTTCCTGAGGAGAGTTACTATTTCGAGGATGCGCAACTTGGACTGGGATGGCTGGCTGTGAAAGCCCGGCAGTGGAAAGACTGTATCACCACAGGAGAAAAACTTGTCTCAAGAAGCAAAAAAACCATCATAAAAAGTGAGGGAAAACTGATTCAGGCCTATGGGTATATCCAGCAGCAGAAATATGAAACCGCCGAAAATCTTCTCCTTGAAGCTGCATCGGAGCTTGATAGCTACCAGAATATCTCTCTGGAGATGATGGAAAGGGAGAAGAACCAGTACGACAGCAGCCGTGCTCTCTACGACTCCCTTGCATCCGAGATTATCAATATTGCCCGCACAAGGGCCCCGAAGAAAAAAATCGATCTGCTGCACAAAAGACAATCGGATATCAAGGGAAGTATCGATTCTTTCCAGAAATCCTCCGATGAGCAGAGGAGAGTCCGTTTCTTCGAGAGAGGAATCTACATCCTGAAGGAAGATCTGGAGTATGCTGTCGCAACCGTACAGAGAATTCTGCGGGGTACCGGTACGGAACAGCAAAAGGTGAGAACGAGAGAGGAACGGAAAATTGATGATGAGATTGAGGAACTGAAGGGAAAGATGCAGGATATAGGAGACTAAAGTAATCTGTTTTGTAAATAAAAAATATCCGGGGAAGCGTAAAAAAGAAAGTGACCTTTTATGAAATGGAAGATAGCAGTATTTGCGGCGGTTCTTTTGACAAAAGTGTGTATGGCAGACTATGTCGGTATCTACGTGTCAAGCGCGCATTATTATGATAATGATGCTGATGGTTTTATCGACAGTGTCATTCTCAATTTTTCAGGTTCCGTGCTGGAGAGTGACCTTCCGGCATTTCTAAAGCTTCTGGACATGCCCACCTGGCGTAATTTTACGGTTCGCCAATCCCGGCTGCTTTCAGAGAAAGCCATAGAAATTCTGGTGAGAGAGAACAGGGATCATCCGGTAACATCTGTAAGCGGACAGGATCTCTTCCGTACCAGGGAGGGGAAACTGCCCGGGGGTGGGGAGGTGAGGACCAACAGTTTCATGGCCAGGGATCACTTATCACCGGTAATCGTATCCGCGAACCTGATCTCTTATACCGGATTGGTTGATTCCCTTATTGTCGTGTTCTCAGAACGTATCAATGCCTTTTCCGCAAGCGAGCCATTCAGTTTTAAGGCTTCGGATGGAAGTAACTATTCTGTAAGCTTTTCCGGAAGCAGTCTTGAAACAGATACCTATACGGGTGAGGTTTCCGGAGGTGATATTGGTGTAATAAAGCAGGGAGACTCTGTCTGGATAAGGCCCCAGGCACAGATTAGTGATCCCCTGGATAATGTTCAGACCAATTCCGCAAACCGCAGAGCGGAGATCAATGCCACAGTTGTCAATGATGCACTAACGTTTACAAATGCATATTATTATGACCGTGATGCAGATGGGTTTATCGACAGTATAGTAATTGCCTGCAGAGGGGAGCTGAGCGGAAGCGATCTGGAAATTCTTAGTGATCTTATCGTTTTACCTCCTGAGCGCAATTTTACCCTGGATAACATCTCTTTTTCTTCCGGAAATTTAATATTGACTGTACATGAGGGTTCTACTGAGCCAAAGACATCTGTTTTTTCCACCGATATCATATCGATAAAAAGAGGTATTATTCCCGGGAAAGGGTTAGTGGGTGCAATGGCCATTTCTGTTCAGGATCGGGTAGCTCCGGTGCTTCTCAGTGCTCACGTGGAAACTCATGAAGTTGGTGATGATACACTGTTTATGGATTTTTCAGAAAATATTTCCAGAGTACCACCCGGAGAACCCTTCATTTTTCACAATGGAAATGCAAGGTACCAGGTCATACTGTCAACTATATCTCTGAGATCGCATCAGTACATGGGACGAATTCTCTCTGTTGATGGAGAGATGAATGCCGGGGACTCAGTCTGGATAAATGCCTCTGTAAATACCAGCGATCTGGCGGGAAATGCACAGAGCAACAGCGGCAACCGGAGAGTTTTCCTCACAGTGAACAATCTGGATATCCCGGTGGAATTTGCTTCTGCGGCGTACTTTGATGACGATGCAGACGGGTTTATAGACAGAATAAATATTGAGTTTTCCGGACCGGTGTCGAGTACAGACCTTGAGAGGATTTCCGAACTGCTTCAATTCCCTTCAGCACGAAACTTCCAGGTCCAGTCTTTCTCTCAGCAGAACACCACTATTATTGTACGTGTTGTCGAAAGGAGAAACCAGCCCAACACTGCCGTAACCGCAGATGACAGAATAAGAATAGTTTCCGGAAGGACCCCCGGGGGAGGTTTACTTGTAGAGAAAACAATTCAGGTCAGCGACAGCGTGGCACCTGTCCTTCTCAGCGCTCATCTTGACTGGTTCGGAGAGGGAAGAGATTCTTTGAGACTCGTATTCTCCGAACCTGTCAAAAGTACCTCCAGCCAGCGTCCCGCTCTTTTCAGAAAGCCAGGAGAATGGATCTATGAAGTGGTGATAAACGATTCCAGAGTAATTGAAAGTCGCTTAAGCGGGCTTGTGGTCTCTGTGAGCGATAACAGTGGTATGCGGATTGGTGATTCAGTGTGGATCAATACAGAGGCCAGAATCTCTGATAATCAGGATAATGTGCAGCTTAACGCCCTAAACAGGCGGGTTCTTCTAACGATGGAGACACACTTGTCTTTACGGGTGATGGCTGAAAACAACCCGTTTACAGAGGGCAGGAGACCTATGCCGGAGATAGTAAAGAGCATCTATGCCAGAAAGGGTTTGGTTGCACCTGCTGACGGGATGGTGATTGTGGCAGAGCCGGATCGTGTGTTCCGAGAGTCTCTTGATCTGGAGGGGACAGTCTCTATTTACGATGTGGTGCATAACCCCGTTATTCAGAAAAAGAAAATGTTGTTTGACAGCGGAAAGAACCGTCTGTACTTTGTCTGGGACGGCAATAACTATAATGGAAGAAAAACCGGTACAGGTACCTATCTGGCTATAGTAAAAGTAAAAGACAGATCGGGGAAGGAGATAACCAGGCAGTTGAATCTGGGGATTAAGAGATAGGGTTTAACAGAATAATAATCAGAAACAGGATCGGAAGTTAACGCAAAGGCTGCAGAGAACACAGAGGTAAAAGACGCAAAGATAAAAACAGGTCTCAAAATATAAACAAGCCACATTTACAGGAAGTTGATTGCCTTAATCATCACTGGTACCACACTTCATGAAATTCATTCCGCTTTTAATCGCCTGAACAGGAAATATGATGTTTTTTACTTTCGGTCATCCCTTGTTTATTTTACTTTCGGTGATGTAAGTAGCTGTTTCTATTTGTCGACCGGGAAGTCACTAATATAAATATGAATCAGCGTCTGAAGAATTCGCATCGCCCATGGTGCGGATAAGAAAAATCCAGAAACCGTGATTGAAGCTATAACTGTTTTGACCGAACACAATGGAAAAGAAAGGCAGGTAAACAATGCCAGGACCAGCAACAAAACTCGGGTCATTGACCGGACACGGCGGAACGGTTATTGGGCCGGGATGCTCGAATGTTTTGATTGAAAAATCACCTGCAATCCGAATTGGTGCTGATATGCATGTTTGCCCGATGGTAACTCCTGGCACACCTCCAATTCCGCATATTGGTATGAATAACATAGGGCCAGGGTGCCCGACTGTTTTAATAGGCGGACTTCCTGCATCAACAGTTGGCGACTATTTTCTCTGTGCCGGATCGCCCGCACCAGTTGTAATGGGTGCGAATACTGTTTTTATTGGCACTGGCGGTGTGGGTGGTGGGGCCAGTTCACCGCAAGCGAAAGCTGAGGCGGGACTCAAAGCCGGTACTATTTCTCCAATAAAAGGTACAGAAACATATCCCATAGAGATTCAGGCAATCGCTTTGGTGATGCAGGATTATTGTACCCCGGAAGGGCAGCAGCTTGATATGTCGGTGATCGATGCACTGGCGCAGGAGTATGAACGTAAGAAGAAGGAAGAAAGTGGAAAGGAAGTGTTAACAATTGCCGATGTTGTGGAAATACTCAAATCGCTTGAAACTGAGGAGGGTTACGAAGCAGCACGGCATTTTGCATCAGAGTTTGATTTTGAGGTTTTATGTTCAATGACGCGTAAGTTTATTGAAGGGAAAGATACTGATCCCAGGAATGATCCCAATCTGATGCCGACACGGTTTATGATTCTTTATGGTGTGGATGATTCCAGGCTCAAAGAGATCGACAGACATCCCGACAGTTTTGAAGGGAAGCCGGAGCATAAGATGAATGTCATCAATTTGAAGAAGGCACTACGGCTTATGGGCAGTGAAGTTGATGAATCATCATTTTATGATGCCAAGACCTATAATGCTCATTTGGAATATATTCGACAGGTTACATCGAAGGCATTTGAACGGGATAAAACGCATTGTGTTGAAGAAAAAGAAACACTCGGTTCGATAGCCGCGAAGTACGGCCTGCCAACATGGAAATACCTTTACCAGTTGAACAGGGATACTATCGGCGATAATCCGGATTTGTTAAAAACCGGTACTGAACTGAAAATTCCCCAGTGGGATTCAACTGGTGGTGACGAGAAAATTGCAGCAAAGGGGGCGAAGCCATCAGACTATATTGGCGGTATAAAGTACCGCTATCCATGGGTTCCTTTCAGTTTTTCTTTGGGGATAACTTCCATGGAAAAAACCACTGAAACGGAGTCGTATCAGAAAGCAAAGGTATGTGTCATCAAGAATGTTCAAACCGGAGATGAACTGATAAAAGTGGAATTGAATGCCAGTGATGATTTCAACGAACTTGTTCCCGATTGCCAGGAATACTCGATTGAGATTGACGGTGAAACATGGAGATAGTGCAACATAACTTTTAGGGTAACTATGAGTCTTAATGATGCACGGGTAATCTATCCGGTACGTGAAGTACATGCAAGCTGCATTGTGGATGGGCACATGCATATTAACAGTGGGGCATGTGCTCCGCTTCCACTGTTATATTTGCAGGTGGAAAGCAAAGCGGCAGGGGCGGATGTTTCGGGTGTCCCGGTAGTGCATACACGAGAATCGCTTGAAAAAGCCATGAAAATGATTGGCTTTCGAGATGGTGTGGACATGCAGCGCCTTTCGACCGAGATGATGGGAAAGAGAGCAGGTCAGATCAACCTCGCGACATATTATACACTGGAAGACAGCTCAAAATTCGGGAAGACAATACCTCCGCTGCCAAGAGTAGATGAGCAGGGTGATATCATAGTACCTGAAAAGCAGATTGCCTCGCCCATGATAATCATGCCAATGGACATGGAACTTGCGCATATTGCCGGATATGAAGGATCACTGATTTATCATGGTGAAGAGAAGGGGTTGTTCTTTTACAAAAGGTATTCCGGGAAGTTGCCGGAGGAGCGGGGTAAAAAGGTCAGTCTTGCACATGAGTGGGATAAAACCAAGGGGTTGAAGCTGCATCAGTGGAAGAGACAGTTCACCGAAACCAGAGATTCTGCAAAGAACCATCCATTTCATGAGATTCCCTTGTATTTCTATGATCCAAGACGGTGGCGGAGACCTGAAAATGAAAAGATTACTTCAGTCTTGAAAAAGACTTTGGAATATGGAAGGTGGTCAGATCCCTTTAAGAAAGTCGCTGCAGCATGGCTGGAACCATCCAAAGGGAATCAGATCGAATCCCGGCCCGGGGTTTTTATCGGATTCAAAATGTATCCCCCGCTTGGTCACAAGCCATTCGATGAACTCTGTGAGTATCTTCCCGAATATTACCACCGCTGCCAGAAGGAACAAATACCAATTTTGACCCATTGTTCTCCCGGAGGGATGACAACACACGAAATCGACTTTTATCAGGAGTTCGATGAGGCAAACAGGTCACTTCGGCAGAAGATGCAAATCAAGCAGTTACAGAAGGTGCTGTCGCTGCGTGGTTTTTATTCTAATCAACAGCCTGCGACCCGGCAACAATTCAATTTCAAGCCTGTTGAGCAGTCCACTCCTCAACAACCGCTCATTCAAGATGCGAAATCCTATTTCTTTGAGAACTATGTCAGCCCCAGAGCATGGGAGCCGGTGCTTGAGAACTTTCCCGACCTTCGTTTATGCCTTGCGCATTTTGGGGGCGATGAGTGGCGTCAGGGAACAAAAAATGACTGGCTTGAAAAGCCACCCAGTCGTTGGGTGCAGGGAATTGTTGATCTGACAAAGAAATATAAGAACGTGTATACAGACATCTCCTGCTTTAATCTATCAGACAAACTCTTTTCCGGCAAGGATACGGTTGAAAGTTCGTTGATCAATTATCTTGGCTGCTTGCGAAAACCCGACCGCACTCATCTGCGCAATAAGATCATATTCGGCACTGACTGGTATCTGACCATGATAACCAGGACCAGAGGT
>ERZ795047.3090-NODE-3090-length-15233-cov-4.483661_pt1 | contig 15233 bp, 13 predicted proteins | sample MGYA00375131_ERZ795047 | MGnify/ENA primary metagenome ERZ795047 (study PRJEB30176, sample SAMN05720228) | activated sludge metagenome | isolation source: Anaerobic digester | place: Japan | collected 2015-05-20 ...
AGCGGAAGAAGTAAAGCCGCCGATGGCAAGGCCCGCTCCTGCAACTTTCAGGAAATCTCGCCTGTCCAACTCACCCGATCCGCCCGATCCTTTGGGACGTTGCATGGCGGCGCCCTGCCTGGTTAAGGGAACAACGGTGTGCTAATGCAAAACCAGTAGTAACAGAAGCGGCAAGCGGTGTCAATTGGATCCGCCTCTCATCTGCGCAATCCTGCCATCCGTCCTCTGCGGGGAATGGATGCCGGCGGATAGGACGGATAGCACGGATTACGCAGATGAGAGGCGGATCGCTCCCCTAAAAGCGCTATGCTCCAAGCTCTATCCTTGCAAACCCCGCGTGCGTGCTCTCGCCGATTCGGTTTATACTCTGCTGCGGACTCCTGTGACATCGCAACTTTCGCTTGTTGACCTTATTGTTCTGGTCGTTTACTTCTTCGGCGTCGTTGTTTTCGGCAGTCTGTTTTTCCGCAAGAGTCGGCAAACGGAAGCTTTCATGGCAGCGGGTCGCGTCTTACCCTCCTGGCTGGTCGGGATGTCGATCTTGGCCACCTACGTAAGCAGCATCAGCTTCCTGGCTATTCCTGGCAGCGCATTTCGATACGATTGGAGTCGGTTCACGTTTAGCCTCTCGATCCCTGTCGCAGCGCTGATTGCGGTACGACTCTTCGTCCCGCTCTACCGACAGCGCTCGGAAATCTCGGCATACAGCTATCTCGAACATCGGTTCGGCCCCGTTGCTCGCTCCTATGCGTCAGTCTTCTATCTTCTGACCCAGATCGCACGCATGGGCTCGGTTATGTACCTAATGGCCTTGCCGCTGCATGCCCTGCTTGGCTGGAGTGTCAGTTCGATCGTCCTGCTCACGGGAGTCTCGGTCACTGTGTATTCAATGCTGGGCGGGATTGAAGGGGTCATTTGGGCTGACGCTATTCAGGGTTTCGTTCTTATCGGCGGAGCCATTTTGAGTGCGTTAGTCCTTTTGTTTGGAATGCCGGAAGGTCCGGGGCAGCTGTTCACCGTAGCGATTGAAAATGGAAAGTTCGGATTGGGGAGCTTCAGTCTGTCGGATTGGTCACAAGCCACTTTTTGGGTGATTCTGCTCAACGGGATCTTTATAAACCTCCAGAACTTCGGCATTGATCAGAATTACGTTCAGAGATACATCGCGGCAAAGTCAGACAGGGATGCCCGGCGAGCCGTCTGGCTGGGCGGAATGCTGTATCTCCCCGTTTCCCTGGTTTTCTTCTTCATTGGAACGGCGCTTTTCGCTTTTTATATGGTGCAGCCGGAACTGCTGCCGCCTGAATACCGCGAAGCGGGAATGGCTGATCGGGTTTTCCCTTTCTTCATTGTTTCGCAACTTCCCGTCGGTCTGACCGGGTTGCTGATCTCTGCAATCTTTGCCGCGGCGATGAGTACACTATCCACCAGCGTGAACAGTTCAGCGACAATCATCTACACTGACTTCTACAAGAGATATTTCCGAAAGGCAGCCGGGGAGAGGGAGTCGATGCGCTTTCTTTACCTCGTCTCCTTCGTCTGGGGAATGCTCGGCACCGGCGTGGGACTCGCGATGATCGGAGTTCAGAGTGCCTTGGACGCGTGGTGGACACTCTCCTCGGTTTTCAGCGGCGGAATGCTCGGTTTGTTTTTGCTTGCCTATTTCTTCCCAAGAGCCTCGAAGCTGTCCGCAGGCACCGGTATGGTTGCAGGGCTGGCCGTGATCGCTTGGATGACCCTGTTTGACACTCCCTTTCACAGCTTCCTGATAATCGTAATTGGAACCTCGGTCATCCTTGTTGTTGGGACGCTCGCAAGCCGAGCGAGACTGTAACCTGCGTCTGGCAGGACGCGACCCGAATCACCCCTACACCCGCACAAGCGGGGGCCGTTCTGTGAGTTTTTACGCGGGTGGCACTTCACCCCATCTGTCTCGACATGTTAGACTTCCTAACAAGAGCGGCGTTCGTTGTTCCACACACGCCGACCCTCTTCACGCCGCCGAGGCAGCACCACTTCTGCCTCTCCTCGACCGCTCCGCCAGATGTGACCGACAGGCGCGAAGCGCGGACCATCCATCCTTCCTTCTCTTAACCCGGAGATCTCGACTCGAATGAGATTCAACGGCGTGGTCGCTGCAAGCCGATATGGGCTGACGCTTTCCCCGCTGCAACTGCGCATCGCCCGCGCCGGGTTGTGGACCGTCGTCGGAGGAGTCGCTTCCAAATGTTTGGCGTTGTTAGCGTCGGTTGTCGTAGCGAGGACACTCGGTAGTGCGGTCTTCGGCGAACTGGGAATGATTCAGATTACGGCTGGTATGTTCGCAGTACTAGGCAGTTTCGGGTTGTCGGAGACCGGAACGAAATATGTTGCGCAACTCCGACTGGTTGACCCGGAGAAAGCTGGCCGGCTGATTGGCCTTTCTACACTGGTTGCGCTCCTGACTGGGGCAACGGCTGCTTTTCTTCTTGCCATCTTCTCAGATCGCGTGGCGGCCGGACTGGCAGCTCCCCATCTCAGCGCTCTCCTGGCCTGTGCTGGTCTTCTGCTGCTGTTTGGCGCTCTGACAGCTGCTCAGACAGGCGCGCTCTCTGGATTGGAAGCCTTCAGGGAGATCGCGCGCATTAACATCGCGGTTGCAGTAATTTCGTTTCCGGCGGTGGTCGGCTGCGCCTATTACGGTGGCCTGCGCGGATCTGTCGCGGCGTTGATTGTTACAGCCGCCCTCGGTGCTTTCTTGCGCTTCCGTGCGGTAAGAGCGGAAGCCGTCCGGTGTGGGATCCGTATTGACTACGATGTAGTTCGGAGCGATTTGCCCATTCTCTGGAGGTTCAGCCTGCCAGCGGTTCTGACCGGAATACTCGTGACTCCCACTTACTGGGTCTGTAACGCGATCATCGTCAACCAGCCGGGCGGATATGCCGAATTGGGAGTATTCAACGCCGCCTCCGCTTGGCGCTCTGCCATTCTTTTTCTTCCGGCTATTCTAGGCCCGCTGCTGCTTCCCTTTTCCTCCAGCCTGATGAGCGAGGGAAGAGCCGACGAATCAATGCGGCTGTTTCGGATCGGCTTTGCTCTTAACACCGGCATAGCGGCCGTTCTTGCGCTCCTGGTAATCATCCTGGCTGACAGCATCATGAGTATCTACGGACCGGAGTTTGCATCGGCAAACAGGCTTCTGGTATTACTCGCCATCCTGGCCGTTGTCATGTCCGCCACAGGTTCCATTTGGAACACGCTCATGGGATGGGGCTGTGTATGGTCCCCGTTTGTTGTCAGTCTGGTCTGGTCCGCAGCCATGATCGCTGGAACCTGGCTGCTTCGCGACCTTGGGAGTGAGGGCCTCGCCTGGAGTAGCCTGGCGGCGCATCTCCTGCAGCTCGCCGGATACTTGGTTTGCGCCTGTCTGCTCGTACGACGGTTGGCGGGTGCACCGATGTCGAAAACCCGGAGAAGTCTGGAAAGGCCTGCGCTTTACTCCGAAAGGTGAAATCCGATGCGCCTTGCTTCGCTCTGCATTCCGCACGTGGGTGGCACTTACATTTTCTCTGAAAACCTGCGCCGCTCCTTGGCCAGCGAAGGGATAGAGCTTCGCTGGATCGCGGTCGGCAAACGCGAGCAAGAGGCTGTCGAGGATTTCCGGTTTGCGGGTGAGCGTGCCTTTGGAAAAGTGATAGGTGTCGATGCGGTAAGCACCAGGGACCAGGCGTACGAGTTGATTAAGCATTTGCGCGACGAGGGATACGAAGCCGTTATCATCCACGTACTGGCGGGACAACTGCAGGCAAATATTGCCCGCTATCTCCCGGCCGGGATTATGAGAATCCTGATCGTTCACAACATCACCCGGGGAACGTACAGCTATGCCCGGGCCATTCGAGACCATGTGCACGCAGCCGTAGCACCTTCGCCGCGGATCCATCGCGACCTGGTGGCTCGGTGCCGTTTCCCGACCGACCGGTGCGTAGAAATAATGCATGGAATAGAGGTGCAAAGGTTCGACGCCGGACAAACACGCAAGCGGGGAAATGAACTTAAAATCTTGAGTTTAGGGAGAATCGAGCATCAATCCAAGGGCGTGTTCTGGATTCCCGAGATATTGAAAAGGTTGAACGTCCTTAACATGCGAGTGACGATTGTGGGGGATGGTCCCGATCTCGGAGAATTGAAGCGCCGTATGCTCCGGGTTCAATATCCTGTCGAGTTTGCAGGGGCGGTCCCTAATGAAAGCGTTCCGGACTTCTACAGGCAGCACGATCTCTTGCTCATGCCGTCCCATTATGAGGGTTTTCCGTTGGTGCTGATTGAGGCTATGGCGGCCGGCTGCGTGCCGGCGGTATCGAAGATTCAACTGGTTACGGATTGCGTGGTGGACCCGGGAGTCACCGGATGGCTGTTCGACCCGGGTGATGTCGATGGTGCCGCGGCGATTCTTCGCAAGGCCGAGGGTGACAGGGAACGACTCCTCACTATGTCTGACGCTTGTCGGAAAAAGGCCGCGACCTGCTACTCGCTGAGTCGTATGGGGCGGTCCTATGCGGCTCTGATCAGGTCACTGGTTGAAGACCGGCCGGCGATTGCACAGCCCCTGCCTTTGTCCGACTGGCGGTTGCCGGCAGGGATTCGACCTGGTGTCACCAATCTACTTCCTTCCACCGTTAAGCCCATGCTGCGACGCTGGAGGGAGTGTTTGTTTTATCGGTGGTAATCGTCGCACAACTTGGCGCCCGCATGAACTATGCGGTGCCGCGCCTGCTGTATCGAAAGAGACTGCTGGCTCGTCTGTACACGGATTTGTACGCGACACCGCTCCTAAAAGGTCTCCTTGGCCTGCTGCCCGTCTCTTCAAGGCCCGAGCAGACCAGGCGGTTATTGACACGTGTAGCTGACGAAATCCCGCCTGGTTTGGTCACCGTATTCTGGCCGTTCGGGTGCCAGTATACAGCCCGTCTTCGGAGGGCGCGAAACAACTCAGATCTCACCGCGGCGCATCTCTGGGCTGGGCGGCGATTCTGCGAGCTGATCGCGGAGCGGGGCTTCGGCGAGGCGAAGGCGGTTTATGCGTTTAACGGAGCCGCCCTTGAATTACTCCGGAAAGCTAAAGAGAAAGGTCTGGCAGCCATAGTCGAGCAGACGATTGCGCCCCGACGGAAAGAAGAAGAGTTGCTCGCCAATAGGTTTCCCGCCTGGGAAGACGCGAGTCGGAACAGCTGTTCAGTTGCCGATTTCCAGAAACGCGAGGAGCTGGAATGGGAAACCGCCGATCTGATCGTTTGTGGTTCTGACTTTGTCCGCGAGGGAATCCGGGAATGTGGGGGCGCGGTGGATAAGTGTGTCGTTGTTCCGTATGGTGTCGATGAAGGATTCCTCCAATTGCCTCGGTCAATTAATAAGCGCGACGGGCGTCTGCGAGTCCTGACAGTGGGGGCGGTTGGCATCCGAAAGGGCTCGCCGTACGTGGTTGAAGCCGCGCGAGCAGCCGCCGGTTTTGCTGACTTCCGGATGATCGGACCCTGGTTGTTTCCCCGTCATTTGAAATCAGAACTGGGCGAAGCGGTTGAGCTGCTCGGCCCTGTTCCTCGCAATGAGCTGGCGCCGCATTACTCATGGGCGGATGTCTTTCTGCTTCCTTCCATTTGTGAAGGCTCCGCAACCGTAACTTACGAGGCTCTAAGGGCTGGTCTCCCGGTTATTTGCACTCCGAATACGGGAAGCCTGGTGCGAGAAGGTATTGACGGTTTCATCGTTCCGGTGGGTGATGTTGACACTATCGTACGCCTTCTCAGGGTTCTGGCCGCAGACCGGGATTGCTTGGCTCGACTCCAGTCCAATGCTGCCGCGCGTGAGGACGTGACACTGGCGGCATACGGAGAACGGTTGTATCGGGCGCTGTCGGTGGTTCTGTGATAACACCTTGGATTCTTTTTGCACTCCTGCTCGTCCTTGCCCTGGCGATGCTGTTTTGGGGGCTTGCCAGACGAGAGCGCTTCTATCAGTATCCGACGCTGGCCGGAGCGACCTGGCTTTTCTTCATGTGCCCCCAGATTCTGGGTGCGCTGCGCAACCCCGGCAAATACCCCGATATGGTGCTCCGCGACCACGGGCTTGAGACTGCACTCGCGATGTGCGTGCTGTGCGCTGCTTTCGGCTGGCTGGGTTATGCCCGCCCCCTGTCAGTTGTAACGGACGACTGGCAGCGTCGGGCACCTCCGCCGTCGCTCTTTCAAGCTGGGCTGTTACTGTACGCGATCGGTTTCTTCGGAGCATACAAGCTCGCAGATCTGAGCGGCGGCTTCATTCATCAGTTTACCGAGGGCGGTCACTATGCGCTTGAATGGCGAGGCCTCCCCGTCCTCTACTTCGGTATCGCTCAGATGATTTACCCGGGGCTGTTGCTCACCCTGCTGGCTACGCTGCACCAGCCGAGCACGGTGAAGAAGCTGACGGTCGCAGTATTCAGCCTGTACCCAATCGCAGTCTCGGTTCTGCTGGGGCGTCGTTCGATGACGGCCTTCCTCTGCCTGATCTTTCTGCTCGCCTGGTTTTTCGTCCGAAACTGGGCTCCGCCACGTTGGCTGTTTGCGACCTCATTGGTACTAGGCGGCGTTTTCGTCCTGATCGCCCCCCAGTATCGGGCTCTAAGCCAGTACGGCTTCAGGAATGGAGAGATAAGCGAGATCCAGGTCAAAGCCTCGGTCAGGGAAGTGCTAAGCGGAACGTCTTACGCGGAGTTTGATGCACTCGTGGTAACGGCCGGAGCGGTAAACAGAACCGGCATACTCGACTTGGGGAAGGGCTTCTATAACTCAACCGTGGCGCAGCTGGTTCCACGCCAGATAGTCGGTGAGGAGTTCAAGCAATCGCTTTTCCTTGGTGGAAGCGATGAGGACATAGGTTACCAGGCATATCGATGGTCAATTCCTTACGGATCAACACCAACCGGACCCTCGAATGCCTTTGCCGAATTCTGGTTTTTTGGCGCCTCGCTCTATTACCTGCTCGGCTATCTCTCAAGACTGTTGTGGGAACGGGCTCAGAGGATCGGCACGGAGGCGCAGATCTGGTACACGATCTGGGTCATGATGATCCCAGAGAGCATCTACGGCGCGCTGGTTATTTTGCCGGGTCGTCTCTGGTTCTACTTTCTGTTTTTGTGGCCTGTTCTTTGGTGGTTGAGAACCGAGCGGACTTGGGAAGAGGAGGTCACGCGGCTCGACCCCGAACGGGCTTAATAGTCGCCATGAAGACCGGACTTCTGGTCGGTTCCATTTCCCGGCGGGCGGGAGGGATCTTTCATTCCTCGCGGCGCTTAGGGCAGCAATTGCAGGCCAGTGGGGCATTGACAACGGAAGTCTTCTCCCTGAAAGACGAATTCAGTGACCAGTTTGTGCAGTACTGGGAACCGTTGAACGTTCACCTCTTTGACGTTGTGGGGCCCCGCTGGTTCGGGTATGCTCCAGGTTTTTCCGACTGCTTGCTGTCCCAAGGTATGGAACTCGTGCACCTTCACGGAATCTGGATGTATCCCTCCGTCGTCGCCTGGCGCTGGTCGCAGTCCTCGCGCCGGCCTGTAGTCATTTCCAGTCACGGCATGCTTGATCCGTGGGCGCTTGCTCGATCGAAACTCAAGAAGAGCATTGCCCGCCTTCTCTTTGAAGACAGCAATCTTCGATCTGCCCGCTGTTTGCGTTCGCTTTGCACGGCTGAGACGAACGCTATCCGACGACTCGGTTTTCGCAACCCAATCTGCCAGATCCCAAACGGTGTCGATATTCCAGACCGTGCGACGCAGGCACGCGCCAAGCCTTCTCAACCGACCCGTAAAGTCCTTTTGTATGTCGGGCGTCTTCACCCGAAAAAGCAACTCCCTTCTCTACTGCGTGCCTGGAAACGGCTCGAGTCTCTATCCATTCCGGGCGCGCGAGACTGGGAATTGGCGATAGTTGGGTGGGATGACGCGAATCATCAGGGCGAATTAGATGCTCTAATAGACGACCTCGATGTCTCCCGCGTCCGGATTTCCGGCCCTGTTTTCGGCGAAGAGCTGACATCGCTCCTCTTTGAGGCGGCGGCGTTTATCCTTCCCTCCCTCAGCGAGGGGTTGCCAATGGCGGTGCTCGAGGCGTGGGCGCATCAATTGCCGGTGGTTATGACTCCCCAATGCAATCTTTCTGATGGTTTCGCCTGTGGCGCCGCGATCAAAACCGCGCCCGATCCGGAAAGCATCAGCCGGGCGATCGCAGATCTGCTCCAGATGTCGGACTACGAGCGAGCCGATATGGGAAAGCGGGGGTTGGACCTGGTCAAAAGAAAGTATTCCTGGCCTGGCGTTGCCGAGCAGGTAGCCGCCGTCTATCAATGGCTGCTTGGCGGAGGCCCGGTTCCGGCTTCGGTAATTCTTTGAGCTATGGACCGCGCGCGAACCGTGGAAGTGGGATCGGATGGTTTTCTGAAAAGCAAGTTGATGAGGGGGCTTTGGCGCGTGGTGTGGTGCCTCCTTTACCGGCCGTCGCCCACTCTGTTTCACGCATGGCGCCGCTTCCTGCTTCGCCTTTTCCACGCGAGGATCGGAAAAGGCGCTCATCCTTACCCATCTGCTCGCGTCTGGGCGCCTTGGAATCTGGTCATGGAGGAGAACAGTTGCCTTGCCTTCGGGGTTGACTGCTACTGCGTAGCCCCGATTCGAATCGGCGCTCATGCGACCGTCAGTCAGTATGCTCACCTATGCGCTGCCAGCCGCGATGTTGACCGTCTTGACATGCCTGTGATCGCCGCGCCGATAACTGTTGCGGCGGGGGCGTGGGTAGCAGCCGGTGCTTTTATCGGGCCGGGAGTCACGATTGGCGAAGGCGCCGTGGTCGGTGCCAGATCAACGGTGTTACACGACGTTGAGCCTTGGACGATTGTGGTTGGAAACCCGGCCAGGTTTCTGCGCTTTCGTAAAGTAACCAAAGAAAAGCGGGTATTCGCGACGATCCCGAATTGACGCCTCAAACGGTGAGCACGCCTTTTGGGCAGACATGAACATCTCTGTCCTGATCCTGACACGGAACGAAGAACGAAACCTGCCGGCCTGCCTTAGCGCGGTTAGGGAATCGGACGATATCGTCGTCTTGGACCAGGGATCAACGGATCAAACGGTCCGAATTGCACATGAAGCGGGCGCCCGCGTGATATGCCATTCCGCCGAAAATGAAAGAGAACAACGGACCTATTCAGTTCGCCAGATTTGTTTCCGCCATGACTGGGTCTTCAATCCGGACGCCGATGAAATCGCAACGCCGGGACTCTGGGACGAGATGCGCGAAGCAACTGCCGATCCGTCTCGTGTCGAGGTGGCCTACCGGATACGGGGAAAACTGATGTTTATGGGCCGATGGTTGCGCTACAGCAGTCTATACCCGACTTGGAATACCCGGTTGTTCAAACCTTCGCACCTGTCCTTTGAACGCACCACCAACCTGGTTGCACGGGTCGATGGCCCGGTCGGCTTCCTGAAATCTCACTACATCCATCAGACCTTTAATAACGGTCTGACAGCCTGGCTCGAAAAGCACAATCGCTACTCCTGGCATGAGGCGCATGAAAGCCTGGATTCCCTAAGAACGCGGGCGCCGCGGTTGCGTGAACTGTTGAGCAAGGATCCCGTGATTCGCCGCCGTGCGATCAAGGAGTGGTCTTTTCGGCTCCCTTGTCGCCCGACTCTGCGTTTTCTTTACATGTACCTGGTCCGGCGTGGATTCCTGGATGGCCTGCCCGGGCTTCATTACTGCAGGCTGCTGGCGATCTACGAGTACATGATTGTCCTGAAGATGCGGGAGATTCAAATGAGAGACGCCGGCCAGCCTCTGTAAACGAGTAGCATGCGAGTACTTCTCCTCCACATGCGGTTTCATCCCGATGTGACCGGTACGGCTCCGCTGGTGACTGCCCTGGCCACTGATCTGGTGAAAAAAGGCATCGAGGTCATCGTCATTGCGAGTCAGCCGCATTATGGTGGAAGTATTCCCAGCAAACCCGGAGGAGTCTGGCTCGAAAAGAGCGTCTATGAGGGGGTGCAGCTTTATCGAACCCGGGTGCGCATACCGAGAAACGCCGGGCAGCTGGAACGTAGCCTGAATTACCTCAGCTACAACCTGTTATGCACGTTCGCTGCCATGACCGGACGCAGTTGCGATGTTTGTCTGTGCATCAGCCCGCCAATTACCGTGGGCATGACCGGGATTCTTGTCCGACATCTGCGAAGGACGCCCCTGGTTTTCGTCGTTCAGGACATCTGGCCGGATTGCCTGGCCGCTGTCGGTCAGTTGAAGAGCAAGTGGCTTCTGCATGTTCTCCAGCAAGTAGAGCGTCTGATCTACCGTGAAGCTGCTCGTTTGGTCGTGGTGTCCCGGGGCATGAAAGATTACCTTGTGGAGCAAGGTGTACCCGCCAGGAAGGTCGCAGTCATCTCGAACTGGGCGGATGTGGACGAAATCAAGCCGCTTCCCAAAAACAACGGTTTTCGAAAGCGTTACGGCCTCGGCGAGGATTTTGTGATCTTGTTTGCAGGGAACATCGGCTTTAACTCGGAACTGGAGTTCGTCGTCGACGCAGCCGAGCGACTTAAAACGCATCCCTCGATTCGCATCCTGATCGTGGGTGAAGGCAACGCCAAGCCGGCGCTTCTGCAACGCGCCGAGAGACTGGGAGTCAAGAATCTGCAGTTCTTACCCCGGCAGCCACAGGAAGTCGTCGTGCACATGCTCTCGGCCTGTGATCTTGGCTTGGTTACGTTAAATGGAAAACTTGGCCGGCTGAATGTCCCCAGCAAGACATACCCAATTATGGCCAGCGCCCGGCCCGTGCTCGCATCTGTCGGCGAGGACTCCGAGGTGTACCGCTTGATTCAAGAGGCGGATTGCGGATTCTGGGTGCCGCCCGGGGATAGCGGCGCGCTTGCCGATGCCATTGCTCGCCTGTCGGAACAGCCGGACAGGCTTCAGTCTGCCGGCTGGAACGGGCGGGAATATGTCGAGAGGTACTGTAACCGGGCTCGGGGAGTCGAGGAGTATCTCGATTTACTTGAAGAGGTTAGCGGGACCTAAGGAGGATTAATGCAGGAAGTCAGCGCCGTACTGGAGCAAGCCCACCGGGACGACCGGTTGGAACGGGTTTCTCACTTCGCCGGTATCCGGAGGCCAAAGCGTCTCCTCGATTTGATCTTGTCAAGTCTAATGCTTGTCGCATCGGCGCCCGCCTTTCTTGTCGTGTCGCTGTTGATCAAACTGGAGGATCGAGGCCCGGTCTTTTTTAAGCAAGAGCGCTGGGGCCGGGGAGGGAAGATATTCACGATACGCAAGTTCCGAACTATGAGATCGCCAGCCGGGGTGAATCCGAACGTTCTCCATACTCCGGGAATAACCAGGCTGGGCCGCTTCCTGCGCAGGACCGGGATGGATGAGTTGCCTCAACTGGCAACCATATTCAAGGGCGAGATGAGCTTTGTCGGTCCGCGGCCCCTGGCGGTCGGCGAAATCGTGAAAGACGGCCAGGGTCGGGATGTGCATTACGAGGATATACCTGGTTTTGATAAAAGGCTGTCGGTCCTTCCCGGTTTGACGGGACTTGCTACCGTATATATTCCAAAAGACGGTCACCCACGCCGCAAATTCCATTACGACCTGCTCTACGTTCGCAAACAGTCTTTATGCCTTGACTTGAAACTCATCGCGCTGTCGTTCCTGATAAGTTTCGGCGGCCGATGGGACCTCTCGAACGCCACAGCGAATCAACGCAAATAGGGAACAACCGACATGGAAGTCGATGTTGCCGTGATCGGCGGCTCCTCGGCCGGATTTTACGCGGCCGAGCTGTTGGCTCGGCAGGGGAGACAGGTCGCTGTGTTCGAGCGGAGGAAGTCACTCTCCTACGCCCGCCGGACGCTGATCGTCACGCCGAGGTTCGAACATCTAACCGGGACTTTACCGCCTGCGGTTCGAATTGCCGAAACATCAGTAATACGTCTCGTCTGCGGGATGACAAACGTGGACCTTCCGTTGCCCGAGCCGGATCTCGTGGTCGAACGATCGGCGTTTGTCCAGTGGATGCACGACCGGGCGTTAAGTGCAGGGGCAGAGGTGTTATGGAGCTCGGCACTGACGGGGTTGAGTCTGGCGAATGGGGCGGTAAAACTGACGTTCTCCAAGGCGAAAGGCGTACGGCAGGTGCGAGTTCGCGAAGCCATCATTGGCGCGGACGGATTCGGCAGCGCGGTGGCGGCAATGACGGGACTCTCTCGGCCTCGCACCGTCACGGTCTTGCAGGCCGAAGTGCAGCTTCCCGAAGGCCACCACGCGGGCATGACCCAGGTCTGGTTCGACGCCAATGAAACGCGCTTCTTTTACTGGCTGATTCCAGAACTGCCGGGAAGGGCAGTGGCAGGAGTCATTGGGGAAACGAAAGATGATCCCCAGATCCTCCTGCGGCGCTTTCTGCTCAAGCTGGGGCTCTCGCCTTTGGGATATCAGGGAGCACGGGTCGCTATGCACCATCCGGGTTTGGCACCCTGGACCAGGATCGGAGGGACGCGAGTCTTCCTGGTGGGAGACGCGGCCGGACAGGTGAAGGTTACTACCGTGGGAGGAACGGTGACCGGGCTCCTTGGCGCGGAGGCGGCAGTTCGAGCAATTTGCGAGGACCTCCCCCCTGCCTTCACAGCTAAATCGTTAAAGCGAGAGCTTGACCTGCATTGGATGCTGCGCAAGTGCCTGAACCGGCTGGACAATCCCGGCTACGAGCTACTGCTGTCCTCCTTAACCAGCCGTGTGCGAAGCTTTCTGGCAAATCACAACAGGGACTCAATGGCTGCGGTTTTCTGGAGGCTGCCGTTGCTCAATCCGGCGCTGCTACTGGTTGCTTTGCGCGGCCTGAGGGCCGCCCGCCCGGTGTCAGCACAAGGTGATTGTGGCCAGCGAGCAGGACCGATTGGTTTCAGCACAGACTGATAGTGGTCAGACTCTTCAGAGTCCGACAAGGCACGCCTCCGGCGTGGCCACTGTAGAGAGATGGTGCCACCACCAGCAGATTGTGCCCGCATTCGCGGCACACACCTAAGTCCGAGGAGACAAACAATGGCAAGAAACAGGGTTTTTGGCATGGGGCCTGTGTGGCTTCTGGCTTGGCTTTTGGCCTTTCTGACGGTTCTTCATGCACAAAGACAACCGGGGTCCGTTCCTCTTGGCCAGGTTGTAGCTCGAACGGTCGAAATAGACGGGATATCAGTCCCTTCTGGAACGACCGTGCTGAGCGGGAACGTGATACAGACTCGAGAGAGTCCAGCCGGTATCCATTTAAAGGGCCGCCGAGTCGTCCAGCTCGCCGCCAACTCCAGGGCCAAAGCAGAAGCCGACGCCGCCGGCGGCATCAAATTGACCTTGCAGGCGGGCACGCTTTCAATGCGCACCGACACAGGTGAAATCCTGACTCTGCCGGCCGAGCAGGTTCTGTATTTCGCGCAGGAGGGTGACGCGCCTCAACCCGCCCCGCCCGATAGGGATGTGGTTGCGGTGTTGGATGCTCCCGCACAAGCAGGAAGCAACTCAATCACGGTCAATGATGCTTCCAGGATTGATGCGAGCCAGCCGATTCTGCTCAGGCGACAGAACGGCGAAGCAGGAGAGGTCCACTACATCAGGTCTATCGAGGGGAACGTGATTACGCTGACGGCGCCGCTCCGCGTGGCTTTCCCGCCGCAAAGCCCGGTTCTTCAAGGAGAAACAACCAGGCGCGTGCTTGCTGAGGCCGGCGGCGGGCAGGCCCCGGCCGGAATTTCGGGACCGGCCGCAAAATCGAGAGCCGGGACAATCGCTCTTATTTCTGGAATCGGAGCAGGAGCGGCCGGCTTGATCATTTATCAGGCAACGAAATCGGACGAGGACACTCCGGCCAGCCCCAGCCAGCCGTGACCCGAAGATCGAGGATTTCAAGATGTCGGATATCGTCAAAAGAGAGGCAGGCGGGTCGCTTGCTGATGTTCGGCGAGGACAGCCAACCGAACTCATCGCCGGATTTACCCGCGGCAAACGGCCGGCTCAGCCCAGGCATCTCAGGGATCACTGGAATGTCATACTCAAGCGCCGATGGCTCGTCCTAGCCGCCTGGGCAACGGTTGTGGTCATTACCGCCATCGAGACATTCACGGCGACTCCGGAATACCGGGCGTCAATTCGGCTTAAGGTTGACCCCGAATCGTCCAACGTTCTCCCCTATGAAGAAATCCGCGAAACAGGGACCAACTTCTGGGATGCGGAAACCTATCTTCAGACTCAATGGGCGATTCTCGAGAGCCGCACTTTGGCGGGGAGAGTCGTCAAAAGACTAGGTCTGGACAACCATCCCGTCTTTACGACCCCTACTCGGGAAGGATTTTTTGGCGACATAGGCAACTCGCTGGCTGGCGTCGTCGCCGGCTGGAGAAGAGATAGCCCGGCGGTCAGCCGCGAGCAAGCCGCTCTATCTCCCACTGATTCAACACAAGACGACACGGCCGAGTTGGTCGATCGCTTTCTGGACGGACTCCGAATCCAGCCGGTCCGCAACACACGATTGGTGGAAGTTCTTTACACCTGTTCCGATCCGGTTCTGGCGGCTCAAATTGTCAACACTATCGCCGAGGAGTTTATCAACCTTCACTTCGAAAACAGATATTCGGCAACTATTCGCGCGACCGAGTTTCTCGAGAAGCAGCTCGAAGAGATGAAGATTAAGGTCGAGAAGTCCGAAGAACGACTGGTTCAGTATGCGCACGCGCACAACATTCTTGACCTGGCGGGACAGGAAAACGTTGTAGTCCAGAAATTGAGTGATCTGAACCAGGAGGCGACGCGGCTCGAGGCAGAGATGATTGCCCGGGAAGCCGAGTACGAAAAAATCAAAGGAGCGAACGTTGAGAACTTTCCGCGGCGCCTCGCGAACGAAAAGATTATTGGTCTGGAGACGAGCGAGGCCCAGCTGGCGCAGCAACTGGCCAGTCTGAGCAGACGGTATGGCCAGCGTTGGCCGCACTTGCAACAACTGCAGGAAGAGCTCAGGCAGGTAAACGAGCAGCTGGAGCGCGAGAAGAGGGAGGCATTGCGGCAGGCGATGGCCGATTATGAAATCGCGGTCGCTCGACAGCAGCGTTTGGCCGAAGCGCTCGCTCGACAGAGGGTGCTCGCTGACCAGTTGAATCGGGACTCGATTCAGTACAACAT
>ERZ795047.3099-NODE-3099-length-15200-cov-4.004952_pt1 | contig 15200 bp, 20 predicted proteins | sample MGYA00375131_ERZ795047 | MGnify/ENA primary metagenome ERZ795047 (study PRJEB30176, sample SAMN05720228) | activated sludge metagenome | isolation source: Anaerobic digester | place: Japan | collected 2015-05-20 ...
TTACGAGACCGCATTCAAGGACCGCTTTGACGGCGATGATGATCCAGACTTTGTTTTGGTGTCCATTGTCCGCTGGAGCACCAAGGATGATGCCATTGTGATTCTGATTCGAGAGACTTATCTCGAAGGTGAATACCAGATTCGTGATAAGCAGATGATCACTACCACTCCGCACCGAGCGACCGCCACGCTCCAGCGCATCGGCATCCGTGTTTTTGATGAACTCAAGGCATCTCATCCCGCCCTCTGCAATGAATGACCGAAGGAATTACCGATATGGACGAAGAAACCCAAATCATCGACACGGAGGAGATCAGCTATTACTGCCTGATGCCCAACCTGGCCGATGACGAACTTGATTTGTACGAATACCGCCTCTATGGCCATTACCGCCGTGTCTGTGGCGCAAATAACCGCAGATGCGCCGAAAAGACACGAACGACCGCCGAATGTCTTGGAATTTCGGTGGGCATGGTGTCACAAGCGCGCAAGCGCCTGGAAGAAAAGGGCTACATTCGCATCCACGAAACGAAGCATCCCAGTTTTACGCGAGTTTCAGTTTCATTGCGTGACGTTTGGCCCCGCAATATGCTCAAATACAGCACAATGTCTGTTCATGGAGTGAACGGGTCTGTTCATGGAGTGAACGGGTCTGTTCATGGAGTGAACGCGTCTGTTCATGGAGTGAACGCCATAAGAAGTAACCAATGTAAAGAAGTAACTAATTCATTAAGAAATAACCATCATCATCAAGAAGGCCCAACGCAAAATGATGATGATGATGATGATGGTCAACGGGCGATTCTGAAGGAATTGGTGCTTGATATTGCGAAAGACATCCCCAACTGGACCGGCTACCAGCAATTCGTGGATGGCCTTGATCAGAAAAGACTTTCCGCCCTGCTGTCGTGGTTGTGGCTCTGGGACCTCACGCAAAACCCCAACCAGGATGTATACGCCCTGGAGTATGCCCGCATCCGCTACCCCGGCAACCCCCTGGACCGGGTCGAGAACATTGCCGGCAAGATTATCACGCAAACGCGGCTGGGCAACCAAGCGCCGCTCCACCATGACGATGCCGATTTGATGCAGCGCACTTTGGTCGAGTGGGCGCAGCCGGATGGGACGGAGGTGGAACATGCGCACGAGCCATGAGATCATCCGCGACATCTGCCAGAACGAAGGTCAAGAGGCTGGCGACGCCTTTAAGCGCCGTGTGCTACATCATGCCAATCGTTTCCGTGCGCTAGCCTGCGCTCGCCGCTTCCTCTCTGGGATCGAAATGAAGCCTTTTGAGCCGAACGTTGTCGGCGGCGCGCTAACCACCGACGTCGAACCGGAGAAGCCACGCAACCGCACCGAGCGCATTCTCGCTTGTCTGGCGCAGGCTGACCGACCGCTGGCCAATCGTGACCTTTGCGACGCGCTGGGCATCAAAAACAACGACTGCGCCGCAACCCTCACTTACTTGCGCGATATCGGCAAAATCGAAGTTGTCGGCGAAGCTGTCGTTCCCCCTGGCCGCAAAGTTAAGCTCTACGCCCTTCCCCGAAAGGTGGCCCCATGAAAACCAAAGCCTACTTCACCAAGAAGCCCGAAGCCAGCTTGGCCGCTATCGCCACCGGAATGCGCACCGACCTCGGCAGAATGCGCTGGACCCGGCGCATTCTGCGGGGTGGCCTGGAGCTGCTCCTAGAGCGCAAGGAGGGCAAGCGTTACCGGCTCGCCTGCGCCAGGGAACTGACGGCGCCAAGTGACACCGAACTAAAAGTGCTACTCGCCGCCTTCGGATTGTCCAGCACAACGCAATGGAGCCGCCACGAAACGCACCGCAAGAAGGGCGTCAATGGGCGTGAGGTCGTTCTGCTTAATCCGCTCTATGTCGCCGAGTGTACTTTTGAGCAGGAGGAGCCAGAACCATGTCCATCCTTCTGATCATCATCGTTGTTCTAGCCTGGATCATTTATTGCCAGCATCGTGAAATTAGCGAGCAGGACCGCAGGCTGGCGAAGCTGGATAGCCTGAAAGAGGACCTGGCCAAGACAAAAGCGGAACTGTATCAGCTAAAGCTGCTCGCAGACTACATCCGCCAAGAGGAGGTCATTGGCCCCAAAGGTAGCAGCATCTTCAGCTACGTCTCGGCCTTTCATCCCTTGCGCCAGAATTGAGGTTTACGTGAGGACCACAGCAGACGGCGACCGTCGAAAGCAACCGCCCGCTGTGTAGCAAATAAATCGCCTGTTCCAGTATACCACTGGGCAGGCTCTTCAAAAAGGAGCCAGTTACATGTTACCCCGTTTTCAAATTCGCTTCGGCCTATTCGCCTACTACTGCGCCGGCTGCGGGCAAGTCACGCTGCACCGGACGACCAGCAGTGGCCCCGTTTGCACAGCGTGCGAGTCACGCCTGATTGCCAGGTGTGCGCTGATCATCCTCTTGCTGGCGAGCGCCTTGTCTGGCGCCGGCAGCCAGGCTACTAAGCCTGGCGCGGTCAACTGGAATAGCCATAAAGTTGCGGTCAGTTGGTGCCCTGGCTGTTCGGAGCGACCCGCGTAAAAACGCAATGGATTGGCGCCCTACGCACCAATCCGTTGCTCACCCAACCGCTGAACAGACCAGCGGGCAAGGCTAAACGCAAGTATAGCCCAGCCCCTTCAGCGGACCAATTTTCATCCGTTGGAGGGGCTTTTCTTTTGCCTACGCCCCTCCCTAGTTTTCTAAGGAGGTTTTATGGAATACACCATCACCATCAACCTGGCTGAACGCTCGTGCACGATCACCCGCTACCGGCCCGACCGCATCGGCCCGGTGCGGCGCATCACTCACGGCCTTACCCAGCCTAGCGTCATTCGCCTCAATCGCCTCTGCCGCAACCTGACGCCGCTCAAAGTCCACCAGGTGGCCGGCTTCTACATGTTCGCCAAGTTTGGCAAGGCGGTGCTACATGGCCAGTAACTATGATCGGAGAATGGAAGAAATTGCCCGGCAACGGCAAGCAGAGCGGGAAGGGCTAGACCGCATTGAGGAAAGCACCGAGACAATCACCAATGGTATGGCCGACCCGTTGAACTGGTTGCTGTGCATTGGCGCAATCGCGGGGATTCCATTCACTGGTGGACTATCTCTAGGACTAGGGATAATCGCTCTTCTGCGCGCGACCAACAATGGCAAAGCCAACATGCAAGCCATGCAGCCGACTACAGCCGACTTGGCTAATCCTGGCCTTGGGCTGGCCCGCATCCTGGGCGCTCTAGGGTCGCTGGCCATTCTGTTTATGCTAGTGCTGTTATTTGGTCTAATCCTATGGGCAAATGCTACAGGACAGATGAAATGAATAACAAAGTAAGCTATAAGGAACAAGTCGAGCAAGGCTTAATCCAACGGCGTAGCAATAACTATGTTGCGCCCGCACCAACGCCGATTGTACGCAAGATAGACAGCGCTTTACAGCAGACAGCCCACGCGATCGACGTTGCCCCAACTGCTACCCAGCACGTAGAAATGCGCACAAGCGCAGTAGACCGCGCCCTTGGCTTTCTGATTGCCAACGTCCCGCTATTCGCAGCATTTAGCCTGGTCGTAGTGCTCGCCGCTATCAATCTGCATGGTAGCCCATTACTCAGCTGGTTCGCGTTCAACTGGTTTTGGTGCACGTTCAGTTTGTCCTGGCTCGTCTCCTATGTCGTGACACTGGCGATTAGCGCCGAGGGGGTAGCATTCTTTGAAGCCTGGATGAAATGGCGAATCATCAGTCGCGAACAAGAGCGACGCTGGAAGCACTACGAACGGGGAAGCGAATAACCATGAATATCGAAAAGATGGTAGACCGCAGCGCCGCAATTCGCACAATCACCGACCCTAGCACGGCCATTAAGCAACGCATCCAACGCAGCGCCGACGATCTGAATCTTGCCGGCAAGCTGGCCGAGCGCATGGGGTTTGCGAATGAAGCTATTCACAAGCTTGTTACGCTGGTCTATGCGCCAGATACAGACGGTTTGTTTTGCAACGTCGATCCTAAAACTGGCTTGCTGTTGATCCCGGCACCGTGGGGCAGGGAAGGTTATAAAGCCTACGGCTTGCGTCAAACCGAGGCAATCATTACCCGCATGGTTTTGATGGGACGCCAGCGCCAGTTGGAGAAGATGCCCGCGAAGGATCGAGAACGCTACCCACAGTTGTTTTATTATGTTCAGGACTGGCGTAAATGGGTTGCAAATCTTGATGCATACCCAACATATAACGACGCTTTGAACTGGCTGAAGAGTGGCCCGCTGACGTTACAGGAATGGAAGATCGCTGTAGGCATTGCCCAGCAAAAACGCCAGTCGAGTAGCTGATGCCCGTCTAACGTCTAGCTACTATCTAGCTTGCACCGTAGCTACAACCTAGCTACGGTGTATCTAAAGCCTATCTACTGCACAGCTTGAAGTAGCTTAAATATGAGGTAGAAAAGCAGACGCAGAGACACACAAGAAATTCTGAGAGAGCAGATCACGCACGCACACGCACGAACGTGCGAGAGGATAGATAACATGACGATGAATGATGCAATTTATTTAGCGACAATCGGTTTGATGTTGTATGGAATCGTTCAAACCGTTCTGAGCGGTGACGAGTTTTGGTTCTCCCCTATCGGCAATCTGATCGGCGCAATTGGTGTAACAGTCGTTGCTAGCGCCGCCTACCCACTGACCGCGCAGGATGAAGTAATTATCTTTGTCGCCGTGGTGCTGGCGCTCTATTGGTTCACCAAACGCAAAGCCAAGCCCACAAAGCGCCAAACTTTTGAGCAAATCTTTGAAACGGTCAAGGTCGAACCCATTGTCGAATCCAAAGTTAAGGCCGAACCGATTGTCGAACAGTATATCGAGGCGACGCCGGAAGCCTCACCCGTTTTCATGTGGAAGGGAGCATAAACGATGAACATTACCCTGACTGATTTACTGCACCCGCTCCAGTTGACCAGCATTAACCCCACGGCGCTTACCGTGGCTGTGCTGGCATTCGGTATGCTGTGCGTCTATCGGCTCATCACAGACAGCGGCTTTATTAGCAAACTTATCGGCGTGGTTTTGCTGGTTACCGCAGTCTATCTGCTGGCCGGATGTAGCAACGGACCGACCGACCCGCTAGGGGCTACCAGTCGCACCCGCTTGCGCACAGACGCGGGTGTCACCATTGCCCAAGCCGACGCCAACGCCCGGATTGCCCAGGCCCAAGCCGAACAAACCGCACGCATTGCAGAAGCCCAGGCGCAGGAAGCCGCCGCCATCGCCCAGGCCAACGCCTCAGTTATCACCGAGCAGACCAAGCAGAACGGACAGACAGCGCGCACCTTTGCATGGACGACCACACTGCCAATCATGCTGCTTATCATCGGTGCTGTGCTGGTCGTTGCCCTGGTCATCAACTGGCAAGGCCGGATTCACTTTGAGCGTGTTCAACTGCAACGCTATCCGGAGTTGGCGCATCCCCCACGATGGCCACAGTTGAACGCCGAACAAGTGCAGCTCCTCAAAGACCACGCAGCGCGCACTGGCCAGCAATTACGGATTATCAATAACGAGTATTATCTGACCGATGGACAGCACACGGTCAAAGCGCTTTTGAAAGGATAATTTACCATGAAACCGACCATCATCGCCATCGCTAACCACAAAGGTGGCGTCGGCAAGACCACCACCGCCCGCCTGCTGCTTTGGCACTGGGCGCAGCTCGGCCACACGGCCTTGGCCATCGACCTGGACCCGCAGGCCAACCTCAGCAGCGAAATGAAAATCAACGTGGACCCCTTCGCCACCATTGGCGAGTGCCTCATGGGGCGCAAGTCCCTCCTGCAAGCCTTGCAGCCGTGGGAGGAGGAGCCAAATATCAGTCTGGTCGCCACTGACATCCGCCTGAACGAGGTCGCCCGCGCCGTGCAAGCCAAGTCACCCAACCACAACGTGCTCTATCGGGCCATCCAGCGCCAGCGTGATCTGCTGCCTCCGCTCATCGTCATCGACTGCGCACCGGCCGCCGACATCCTGACAGCCAATGCGCTCTATGCGGCCGATTATGTGATCATCCCCTGCGAACCGCATGATTATGCAGTGGACGGCATGAGCCGCATGGTGGCCATGACCAACGAAATGGCCGACGTTACCGACCGTAAGCCGAGCGTCCTCGGCTGTTTGATTACCCGCTACAATCCGCACACCGTTGCCCATCAGGAAATGGGCGCCAAAATCGCCACGCCCGGCCATCCGCCCGTGCTGGGCATCATCCAGGCTCGTGGCGGGGTTGACGCCCCCGCCCTAATTCGTGACAATTACGCCACCATCGCCAGTGCCATCCTGGCGAAGATCGAAGCGTAACCAATGGCTATGTTGAGTGGACTCATTACGACGACCGAAGAGGTTCCAACAACTGGGGAATTTCCCCAGTTGCAACTGAAGCAGATTCGTCGCGATGGCGGCACCCAGCCGCGCGAAGGCATCAACCAAGAGCACGTGGACAACATGGTGGCCACGCTCGAGGGCGGTGGCGGCCTCCCCCCGGTCGAGGTTATGTACGATGGCAGCGACTATTGGTTGGTTAACGGCTTCCACCGCTGCGCCGCTCATGAAAAGCATGGCACCGATCACATCGCCGTCATCATCAAGCAAGGCACGTTGGACGATGCGAAGTGGGAGAGTCTCGGCGCGAATCGGGAACTACCCCGCACCCAGCGCGAAATCGAGCGCAACACCAAAGACGCCCTGCGTCATCCCCGCAGCCAAGGCATGAGCAACCGCGCATTAGCTGCGCATCTAGGCGTCGATCACAAAACCATCGGCAAATACCGCAACGAGCTTCAGTCAACTGGGGAAATTCCCCAGTTGACTCAGCGAGCTGGCGCCGATGGCAGAACCCGCGACGTGAGTGGCATTGCCGACGCCAATCGCCAGCGCGTCACCAAGAAATTAATGGATGTCGCCGAGTCCGAGGCTTTTCTCTGGAATCTCATCAATGAATCTATCCCTGATAGTAGCTCGAAGGCTCGCCTTGATTGGTTCTGTAACCTCCCCCAGACCGTTGACTATTTCTCGAAATATCTACTCGCCGATCAAGCGCTAGACCATGAGACCCTTGGCCTGGCCTGGCGCAGAGTGTTTCGCCAGCTAAGCGAGCAGGTTGACGATCATCCCATGCCGCCACTCACCTTTGATGAAACCATGTCGCTTGTCTGGCGCGTGGTCAAGGCTCAAAATACATTGAGCACGCCCAATATGGCATTTCGCTGGCGTACCTATCTCGCCTGGATTGAAAAGCATCAGGAGCCGAAGGATTATAAGCACATGTTGCCCGCGAATCGGCGCCTGGACGGCCAACTGCTCACCAATGCGCGCGTCCAGATCATCGCCGAGCTAAACAAGAGCCTAGAGGCAGCCAAAGATACGCGCCAGCTCACCCTCGATGAGACCATTGCCCTGATCTGGCGTGTCCTCAAGCTGGACGGCCCGAAAGATGAGCCAAGTGCCGCCGAACGCCTGCATTGGCTGAACCTCCATGCGCTGGGCCACCACTACCAGCACGCCCTCAATGAAGGCGTCAAACTGGATTTCGCTGTCTTTGGTTCGGCGTGGGCAACCGTGGCCAACGAACTGCGGCGCGCGGTCGAGCACGAGCAGCGCACCAAAGAACGCCAAGAAACGCACCAGAAGGCCGCAGACCGCACAGACGTTCTAGATGGACCGATTGCCGAGACCACTACCACGGCGCCCGATAGCGCCCCAGCCAGCCCGGCCAGCGAGCCAGCAACCCGCAGCCGTGCCGAACGGATTATGGGGCTGATCAGTATACTCAAAACCGCCGGCATGGCGTTGGAGGAAGAATATGGCGATCTGACCGGCTGCTTTACGCACGTGCCGCCGGCCAAACGGAATCTGGAGACGATGATCGGCCAATTGAAGCTACAGCAGACAAGGGAGGGATAAGATGGGCGAGCAACAAATCGGACTGACAGACGAGCAGATAAAGGCGCTCATGGAGATCCTGCCGGCAAATATCACTCATGCCCGACAGGCGGTTTACCACTATGAGCAGGTGGCCCAGCCTACCGAGAGCGAAGTAAAAGATTACTGGTTCTACTCCGACTTGGCAGAACGACTGTCGGCAATCCGCGACAAACTGACTCGTGCACTAAGCGGGAAATAAAAAAAAGGGCGGGCGTAGGAGTTGAATCCTACGCCCGCTCTTTTTATTTCAGCTCCCCACAATCAGCGGCTTCATTGCCTTAAATAACTCTGCCCCGGTTTTGGTCTTGGCCAGCTCGTAAATACTCTGCGCGCCGCGTGTCGCCGTAGGCCGCCAGCGCCCACTGGATGGGTCATACTCGCACGCCTCAATAAATACTGGCGAAATCCGCAGCGCACTGTTGATCGCCGGCGGCACATCGGCCAGCGTCACCCATTGCCCGACCGGCAGCACCCCAGGCGCGAGAGGCGCGCCCGTTGGCCAGTAGAAACGCCCATCATTACGCAAAATCAAATTGTTGGTCACTGACTGCACCGGTTCGGTCTGGATGCGCAGGGCGCGTGTGCCGGGCCACATCAGGGCAATCAGCCGCTGTCCGCCGGTCGTCCCGCGGTTGAGCAGGTCAGTCAGTTCGCTCAGCGCCGTATAATTCCCCTCCCGGTATTGGCGATCATAGACCCCGCTCGCTTGCTGCACCGCTACGGACACGCCAAATTGGCCCGCCGTCGCCGCAATCTCTGCCATTTGCTGCGTGGTCTCTTGGTAGCCCCAAATTTGAAAGGTCAGGTTGGCGTCCACCTCCCGCCAAGTCCAAACCGCCCCCGTCCATAGTCGTGTGGTCAGCGCCCCGATGCTTAGCTTTTCATCCATCTCGACCACAAAATAGTCTGTATTCGAATTAGACCCAGTGCGCTCGATAACCAGATGATAGGCCGCGCCGTAAGTAAGCGTGGCCGTGCGCGCGAGCAAAAATTCAATGCCCGCCAAGCTATCGCCCACGTCGGCCGCGGCCACCTGCGCACTATCCAAAATTGTCCCACTGGGACCGCCGGCGCTATCGGTCTGTAGCGAAACCTGGAGATAGTCCAAAGGGGCGCCCACCTTGCGGGCCCGGATCACAATCTCGCCCGGCACAAACGATCCGGCGACCAGTGGCGTGAAACGCTGTGCAATTTTCATGCCGTGCGCGACCACGGTCGCGTTGGCACTGGGCGCGGCCTGCGTGGTCGTGGTCGTCACGTGCACAAAATTACCCTGCTTGATGGTGATGGTCGGCCCGACCGCCTCCGCCACGATGGCCCCGCCGAACGTAGTATCGGTGGTGACATGCTGGCTATTCGCGCCGCTAACCACGTGATAGCCACTGTTGTTGGCGCTGCCCGTAATCTGAATGAGCTCATTCGTGCGCAAGTCATCAAGGCCGAAATTGTTGTCCAGGATGTCATTAGCCGCTTGAAAATAAATCGTGTTGCTGCTGTAGTTCACCGCTTCCTTATCGGTGCCATCATCGACCAGGAAGCTACCGTTGTTGGCCGCCAATCCTGAGACTTGAATTCTGCCGCCCGCCGGTAAGCCTGCCCACAGCGCATCGATCTGATAGATGCGCCGCTTTTTAAAGCCGAGCGGCGCCACAAAGCCCCAGCCGAGTACCTGTTCCGCCCCGCCGGCGTTTTGCACGATGCGCCCTTGGGGTTGGGCGTAAAACTGCCAATCGAGCGTGTGGATCCAGCCCCGCCCGTACAGCGTGGCCGTGGCCACGGTGGCCGGCTCATCAATCGAAGGTGGCGCGCTGACGGGCAGGGATAAGGCCGTCAGCAAGGCCGCCTGAAAGGCGGCGGCTGTCGTTGGGCGGCAATCAGCTGCCTGTTCGATTTTCTCTTTCGCACCAAACGTGGCGACGCTAAAATCATCCTGCGCCCAACTCGTCACCCCGGACACCTGTTTGCCCGCTTGTTCATAGGCATAGCGCACGGCGATGCGGTTGGCCATCTGGGTCAGACTGAGCGCCGCCGTTACCGCGCCCGCCGTAATTTCGACTTCATGCACATAGCCGGACCAGCACTCAGTTCGCGCCGCGTTGCGAATGCGCATGGCATAGCGCAGCCAGCCCAAGAGCCGCCACAACGCCTCAATGCTGCCTGTGGCCGTCACCTTGGCTAGGTCAGACCCACCCAGCGTCTGCGCGCCAAACGGCTGCACCGTCCACGCCAGGTTCGGCGGCAAAATGACCGGCAGTTCTGCGCGATCAACAAATTCAACCGAGAAATCGTTCATACCGTGCGCCGCCGTGGGCGATAATAAAGGCGAATGCTCATGGTCGCCGTCGTTGGACTCACGCCGGAATCCGAGTCATAGAGGAAATAGATCCGTTGCAAGGCGTTAGGCCAGACCATAACCGGGCGGCCCATTTGTACGTGGATCGCCGATTTCTGCCCGCCGCTAATCGCGTATGCTTGGCCCAGGCTGCCGTCATCTTCCACATAATCATTGTTCGCAATCGAAAAGCCGAGCTGATACAAATGGCGCAGGCTCTCGGTGGGGGTGAGCTGAATGTAATCGAGCGACAGTAGCGCCGAGGTGTCACAGCGCAAGGCCAAATACAGCGTCAATTGGTCTAGGTTCGTCGCGTCGACCGCGCCGGGCGGAATCGCCAGTTCGCCCAAATCGAGCAGCAGAAAGCCGCTGGTGTCAATCTTTACCTCGACCCCGGTCGCCAAGGGTACCAGCCCATTCGGCTCTTTGATCATCGGCGTCGCGTAGATCGGCGCCGCAGGACTCAAGCGCAAGCGCGCCAGCAGACGGAAGGTGCGTCCGCCGCCATTCATGACGCTGCTGGGCAGCGTCCACAGCATTCCGCCGCCGCTGCCAATGACGGTGATGTTGACATACTGATTATTGCTGGAACTGGAGTCATTGAGCACGGTGCCGCCCGACGAACGGCTTTCGGCCTCCAGAAAGTGCGCGAAGTTTGCCGGGTCACTGTGCGCATTCGTGCTGATATAGAGATTATTGTAATGCTGGTCCGAGCCGCTCGTATTGCGCATGCTAACGCGGACGGGCGCGGGCCCCGAGCCAATTACCTGCGCCGCCGCGACCTGTACCCAGTTGCCGTGGCTGCTGTCCGTCCGGTTGGCGATGGTGACGCCCCCAGCCGTCGGCGTCCCATTGGCTTTTGAGGAAATGGCCAGCTCGGTCTCTGTCGAAGCCTCCCAGCTGCACCCATCGGCCCAGACACGCCGCTTGAGGATGACGCCAAGCCGAATTGCCGCCAGCCCAGTTGGCGTGTCGTAGCGGCGCAAAATCGGCTCATCTGCGCCTAGCACCATACCGTCGAGCAACTCGCTGCGGTAAAGCGCGTCCGCGGCCACCGCCTGATACTCTACATGGACGCGCGTGCCGACGCCTGCTTCGGCGCGCCGGGCGGCCGCTTCAAAGAGCTGCTCGAGGCTACTGATCAGCGCTCGAATCGCTGCCGGCGTCCCGGCCAAATTGACCGTTGCCGTTTCCTCAATGCTCAAATCGCCGCGTTTGGCTGCCGTTGGAAAATAGGTGCAGCCCGTCACGGGGCTGGTTTGGGATAGTTCAATCGTGTTCGTACCATCGGTTACGCGTAAATACATGGTCATTTTCTATTCAGCACCCGCGCCACGCGCCACGCCAATTCCTCGACATCCATGCCGTTATTGATCGTCACTGGCCCAATGTTGATGATGGGCCCGCCTGCCGTCGCCGCGCTCGTCGCCGGCGCGGTTTGCCACGCTGGGATGCGCCGGGCATAGCCGGAATCTGTGACGGGCGGGGTATTATCGCCTCCACTGTCGCCACTGCCGCCTAACCAAGTGGGCAAATGGGGCAAGCTCGGCCAAGTCCAGCTAAACAGCCGATCTAGCCAGGCCGGCATATTGAAATCCGGCCAGACCCAGCGCACCAGTCGCTCGATCCAACTCGGCTGCCCGGGTGGCGTCGGCCAAATCCAGTTGGTCAGGGCCACAATCCACAGCACGGGCGCAATCACGGGGAAGGTCCAGACCAGCAGCTTGGCCACCCATTCGACGGTCGGCAGGCTTGGCCAGACCCACGCCATTAAACTCGTAATCCAGGCGGGTGGAGTGAAGTTGAGCGAAACATCGCCCGCGGCTAATTGCTTAAACCATGTCACTAGGCCAGACACGTAGCTGGTCGCATCGGTTACCCAGCCCTTGAGCGACGTGAACCAAGGACCAATCGCCGCAATCGCCGCCGTTGTGTAGTCACGGATGCCCAAAAAGTTGGTGGACCAGGCCGCGCCCAAGGCGACAATGGCGATCACCACCAAGGTGACCGGCGACATTAGGGCGCCGACCGCGGTCACCAAGGCGCCCAAGGCGACCGTCAAGATCGGCACGCCGGCCGCGAGTGCGGCAATCGTCACAATTGTTGCTTGGGTTTTTGGATCCAAGTTGGCAAACTGCGTAGCTAGGCTCAACAATTTATCGACGAGCGGCGCCCCGGCGTTAGAGGCCGCGAGCAAGGCCGGCCCCAACCCATCACCCAACCGCTGGAGCATCACCTCCATCTTCTCCTTCGCTTGGGCCATAGCGAAGCCGTTGCGGTTGATGCCCTGTGTTTGTGCCTCAAAGGCCGCATCGGTCGCGCCCGCGGCGTTTTTTAGTTGACCTAGCTTGTCGGCATAGGTCTGCGCTTGGCTAGTGGCCAGCAGCGTGGCCAGCCGTTGCCCTTCAGCACTGCTGATGTATTGCTGCAATGGTGCATGGGCTTCAGTGGCAGCCTGCACGATTGCCTTCATTGCCCCCTGATACCCCAATGCCTTTACCATCGCCTCGCCATTTTCGTATCCCAGCTTGTGCATTAGGTCGGTTAAATCTTTAGTGGGAGCATTTAGGGCCTGGAGCGTGCCCTGCATCTGCGTGGCTATTTCGGCAGCGCCGCCAGTGACCCCGGTGGCCGTTGCCATCACCGCGAATAATTCCTCTTGGGAAATCTTTAGATTGTAGGATGCGTTAGCGACTTTGCCGATAGATGCCGCCAACTCAGGGAAAGTCGTTTGACCAAGCTGCACCGTCTTCAAGGCCAAATCGCTCACATGCTGAATGGCGACCGCTGTCGTGTCGCCATAGCCCTTGGTGACCGCCGAGGTTAGATTAATAGCCTCCTTGGTCGTGGCTAGTCCTGCCGCTGCGGCCTTGGCGTTGATCTCCAAATCTTTCATCGTCTCGGCGTTGTCGCCGAACGCGCTTTCAACCTGGTAGAGCCCTTGCGTCATATCGTCGGTGCCCTTGGCAACCTCAATCGCCAAATCCTGCACCCCCGTCTTGAGCTGCTCGACGCGCTGTTGGGTTAGCCCTAAGCTCTGGACATTGGCCATGCCCTCATTTAGTTTCGTTGACGCATCGAGCGCTGCAGCTCCAATCCCGATCAAGGGCGCGGAAATGCCGGCGGTGAGCACGCCGCCCACCTTGGTCATCTCGCCGCCGAAATTATCCAATTTGGCCTTGGCGCTCGCCGTGCCATCATCAAAATCGGCCGAATCTAGGCCGAGCGCCACCATCATTTTACCCAGTAGCATGACTATCCCATCTTAGGCGCAAACGCTGCCCGCAGCTCTTCTAATTTGCGTCGCAATCCCTCGGTGTCAATCTCGTCTGGTGCGACTTCAACGGGACGGTGCCAAGGCAATTGCTGCAGGAACTCAGCCGGTTCATATTCCCCTGCGCCCTCGGCGCGGTGCGCGTTGGCATACATGGCCATCCAAATCGCCCAGCGCACGTCGGCCCGTTCTTCTTCCGGTGGCTCTAGTGCAAAATAAGCCAGCCACTCAGTCAGCTCCGCGGAAGAGACGGAGGAAAGAAACTCACTAACGGTTTTTCCGTGGGCCAGCGCTAAACGGAAGTAGCGCCGTCGCTCTGGCCGCCGTCTAAATTTTCCGTTACCTCGTCCATTTCTTCCTCGGTCATGCCGGCCAGCTTCATCCAGGCGGTAAAACAGCGGTCCAAAGCTGCGCCGCTTTTCTGGCCGAGTCCAATCACATCGGCGTCCGTAAACAACCGTGCGCCGGTATCGTTTACCGCAAATTTGGCCACCGTGCGCGCCCGAATGTTCTTTAAATCAGCCACCACCTTTTTACCCGTGCGTCGGCTGATTTTCTGCTCGAATTCGTCGCGCTCTGCGCCGGTCGGCGCCTTAATCCGCACCGTCCCGCCCCACTCTGGGCAGGCGACATCTTCCGTTGTAATATCCTGCGCGGCAAGAATCGCCTCTCTCGTCAATAATTCCATGTTTAGCCCTCGGAAATCTGTTTAAAAATCAAGGAAAACCCCAGATGAAGCTACGCCACCGTAATCGCGCCGGAAACCTTAACCGTGATGGCTGCGGTGAACGCGTCTTTCATGGGGGCTTTGGGTTTAAAGTTTTTGATAAATCCCGAAAACGTCCAGGTCGTTGGCGTCGCATCGCTGAGCGTAATGCGCCAATTCTTGGTGGTGCGCGCTAGCGCCAGCGCCATCAACCCGATCCCCGTTGTGCCGTGCGTCGCCGCGTCCGGATCGTACAGTACATCAAATTCAACCTCTCCGCCGTCAATTAGGCCCGCGATAAACTCTTTCCACCAGCTAGTATCGCGGCTGGTAAAATCGACCGCATCCGTCTGGATATTCGGCCCGCCCACATCGCGCACCGCCGCGATCGGCGTGTAGGTGCCCGGTGTGGCGGACTCAACAGACATAATGCACGGATACCCGAGTAACTTGTTGGCCATCTCTGCCTCCTATGGCTCTTCTACATATTGCAAAATTGCATCCACGCTGACCCGGCTAAAGCGGCTGGTATCCTCGTAGAAATCATACTGATTGTCGATAAACACGGCGCCAATCCGGGGATCGGCCGTGCCAATCAGCCCATAGAGCGCCTGGCGCAGCACCTTGGCCACCGCCCACATCGCCTTGGCGTCGGCGGCGACCACGTCAAACTGGAACCGTGCCTGGCTTAAGGCCTGGCTGTCTGGTTGCGCGCTGTCGCGGTCTTCAATGGCCACGGTTGAAATGCGCTGATACATCACCGCTGGCAGCTCACCATTTTGCGGCAAGAGTTGCGGATAGAGCCGCTTGTCAATCAGCGTATTTAGTGGCTTGTTGGCCAATAGGTTTGCCGTCAGCGCCTCTTCAATCGTCACGGTGTTCGTTGAGGTGGATTTTCCACGGCAC
>ERZ795047.3112-NODE-3112-length-15166-cov-8.557872_pt1 | contig 15166 bp, 8 predicted proteins | sample MGYA00375131_ERZ795047 | MGnify/ENA primary metagenome ERZ795047 (study PRJEB30176, sample SAMN05720228) | activated sludge metagenome | isolation source: Anaerobic digester | place: Japan | collected 2015-05-20 ...
CGCCATCCGCCGCACCGCAGCGCATCGCAATGGCAGCCGTCAAACCGATCACCGCACACACCCCTACCCAATTTTTGCTCATGGCAGTCCCTCGCGCTTAGTTTCGCAAACTGTTTAGCAAACCTGCTGACACGTAAACCACATTGTGGTATAGTACGCGAAAAACAGTGCGTTAGCAATAACGTTTGGGGGGAAAAGCTGAGAAAAATGCAAGCATTTGAAAAACTGGGGACTTTTTATCTGGGCAAGCAGGTTGAGGCCGCATCGGGTGAAGCGAGTGATAGCCTGCTCCTCTATGACGCCAAAGACCTGACCACGCATGCGATGATGGTCGGCATGACCGGCAGCGGCAAGACCGGACTCGCGCTGGCCCTGCTGGAAGAGGCGGCGATCGACGGCATCCCCGCCATCTTGATCGACCCGAAAGGTGACCTCGGTAATCTCATGCTGCAGTTTCCCGAACTGCGCCCCGAAGATTTCCGGCCGTGGGTGGATGAGGCTGAGGCGGCGCGCAAAGGGATGTCGCCAGAGGCGTTCGCCGCCAAAACCGCCGAGACCTGGCGCAACGGTCTCGCGCAGTGGGGACAGGACGGCGAGCGCATCCGCCGCTTGCAGGCCTCGGCAGACTTTGCCATCTACACGCCGGGCAGCACAGCCGGACGCCCCCTGCAACTGCTGCGTTCGTTCGACGCCCCGCCAGCGGCCCTGCTGAATGACACCACCGCGCTGCGCGACCGCGTGATGTCGGCCGTCTCCGGCCTGCTCGGCCTGCTCGGTATCGACGCCGACCCGGTTCAGAGCCGCGAGCACATCCTGCTCTCCAACATCCTCGACCGCGCCTGGCAGGAAGGGCGGAACGTGGACTTGACGACGTTGATCCAAAACATCCAGACGCCGCCCTTCGACCATGTGGGCGTGTTCGCGCTGGAGTCCTTCTATCCCTCGAAGGACCGCTTCGCCCTCGCCATGCGCGTCAACAATCTGCTGGCCTCGCCGGGATTCGCCGCCTGGATGACGGGCGAACCGCTCGATATCCAGCGACTGCTCCACACGCCGGACGGCAGGCCCCGCGTTTCGATCCTCTACCTCGCCCATCTCTCGGATGCCGAGCGGATGTTTTTCGTAACGTGCCTGCTCACCGAGGTGCTCGCATGGATGCGCACCCAGCCCGGCACCGGCAGCCTGCGGGCGCTGCTCTACATGGATGAAATCTTCGGCTACTTCCCGCCGACCGCCAATCCGCCCTCCAAACTGCCGATGCTGACCCTGCTCAAACAGGCGCGTGCCTTCGGATTGGGCGTGGTGCTTTCCACACAGAATCCGGTCGATCTGGACTACAAGGGCTTGGCAAACTGCGGCACGTGGTTCATCGGACGGCTTCAGACCGAACGCGACAAACAGCGCGTGATGGAAGGGCTCGAAGGTGCGGCCGCCAGCGCCGGCGACGGCTTTGACCGCAGTGCGATGGAACGCCTGCTGGCCAGCCTCGGCAACCGTGTCTTCCTGATGCACAACGTCCATGACGATGCCCCGGTGCTCTTTCAAACGCGTTGGGTCATGAGCTATCTGCGCGGACCGTTGACGTTGCCGCAGTTGGCCGACCTTCCCGGCAACACGTCTGCGCAAACCGCCCCACAGAAGCCTACCGCAACACAGCCCGCGCCACAATCGGACGCAACTCCTCAACCTGCCGCCGTTGCCCCGGTCGTGCCGCCCGACATTCCCGTTTTCCACTTACGCCCGCCGCAGACAGGAGATGACGGCACGTATACACCGACATTGGTAGCCACCTATAAACTGCACTTTGTCGATGCCAAAGCCGCCGTCGATAAATGGATCAGCCGCACTTGGCTTGTGCCGTTCGCGGCGACGACCGGCGAACCGCTGTGGGACGAACCCGTGCTGTACGAAACGGCGGACCGCGACTTGGTTCGCGACACCCCCGCGCAGGCCCGTTATGCGGCACTGCCCGCGAGCGTGACGCGCCCCAAAGTCCTTGCAACCTGGACCCAATCGTTGGCAGCGGCGCTGTACCAGAACGCCACCCTCGACCTCCACGCCTATCCAGAACTCAAGATGGTGTCGCGCCCCGATGAGCCGCTCGGCGATTTTCGCGTCCGTGTCTGCCAGATCCTTCGCGAACGCCACGACGAGCAGGTCGCCAAACTGAAAGCGAAGTATGCACCCACGCTGCGGACACTCAGCGATCAGATCCGGCGCGCCGAAGCGAAGGTCGAGCGCGAACGGGCGCAGTCCGGCCAGCGGAAAATGGACACGATGCTTTCGGTTGGCGCCACGCTCCTCAGCGCCTTTCTCGGGCGCGGGCGCTCGCAGATTGGCACGGTGGGCCGTGCGACAACCGCCATGAAGAGTGCCGGCCGCATCGGCAAAGAGCGCGCGGATGTCGCACATGCCGAAGAGAGTCTGGAAGTCTTGCAGCAGCGCATGCGTGATTTGGAACAGCAGTTCGAGACGGCAACCGCAGAGTTGAGCGCCGTGCCACATCCTGAGACGTTGCAGGTCGCGACACAGGCCATCCGTCCACGCAAATCCGATATCCTGATCGAGATACTGGGGTTATGCTGGGTACCGGACGGCACGCTCTGACCATTTCTGCAAAGGCAATGACAACGTACATGCATCAAACAGCCAAGCAGAACCCTCCGGTCGTACCCCTGAGACCTCCTGCCGCTCCAAAGTTTGCTCCCCGTTTCTTGCCGGCCCTTGTGTTCGCCGCAATCGGGTTGATGTTGATTGCCGGCTCATGGCAGTTCTGTCATCTGACGACCCAGGTGATCCGGCATGAGAAAGACATGCTTCTGTCGCACACGGCCTCTGTCGCCCGTTCGTTATCGCACACGGATTTCGACACGCTGTCTTTCACCGGGGATGATGCGCAACGGCCGGCCTATCGCCTGCTCTGCCGAAAGCTTTCAGCCGCGTCGTGCCACCTCGGTCTGCGAGGTCTTTTCACACTCGCAGAGCGGGACGGCAACTATCTCATCGGACCGGAGAGTTATCCGACCAATCACCCGAGAGCCACCCCGCCCGGCACCATCTACCGCTTTCCGCCAGACGAAGTTTCACACGCATTTTCAGAACGGCTGCCCTGTGTCTCCCTGCTCATTGGCAACGAATCCGACTGCACAATCACTGCGTTTGTCCCCGTACTAGACCCCGGCTCCGGAGAGACTGCCTTTTTATTGGCGGCTGACATGAACCTGTCGGTCTTGCGTCGTCGGTTGATACAAGTCAGCGGAACGTCTGCCGCATTCACGCTCATCATCATCACCCTGCTCGGCATACTCGGGTTGCTAATCAGCAGACGCATGCCGCTTCCACGCGCCATGCGGCAACACCATCAGCACGTCGAAACATTCCTGTGCACATTGATTCTTTTGTTGGCCACCGGTGCTGTCACGTTGCACCTGTATGTCGCCGATGTCCAAGCACGCGCCAAAACGCTACTGGCGGCCGCCCAGCAGCAAACGGCGCAGGTCGCATCAGAGTTTGATGCGATCAGCAAAAGCCTCGACAGTATCGCGTATGTTTTCGAGAGAGACGAAACGATCACGCAAAGTGAGTTCGCCCAAGTCACGGCACACATTGTCCGTGACTATTCGATCCAGACCGTTACCTGGTCGCCCGCCACAAGACGGGATGAGGTCGACGCCTTCGAAACGTCGGTCCGTGCATCTGGCATGCAGGCTTACCGAGTCTGGCGCAACGCAGAAACAAATCGGCCAGACGTGGTGGAAAGCCCGTCGGACATTCTTTATCCCGTCCGCTTCGTCAGCCCTTTGGAGGGGCATGAGAACGTGCTTGGCTTCGAACAGACGTCCGCGCCGCGCCGTCGGCGAGCCATCCAGCGTGCCTTCGTCACCGCATCGCAGGCCGCCACGCGACCCGAACCGATCATCACGCTTTCAGGCCAGCCGGCTGGGATTTTGATTTATCGCCCCGTCATCTCGAACACACAGACTGGTGTCGTGGCTTTGACCTACTGCGCCGAAAACGCCCTGTTGGTTCCCTTGTCTCGGACGGCCGCATTCCCCGACATGCGGGGACTTGTCGTCCAACTCTTCCATCTGAACCCAGGCACGAGGCGCGAGTTCCTGTTTGCGGTAGGCACCACCACGCCACTTGCCATGCCGTTTGCTGCACAGCAGTGGTCTCGACATCCGCGCTCAAGCCTGCCGACGGTCAACGCGTCGCTGTTCGCATTTGGAAACTCGTATGGCGTCGTTGTTCAGGCCTCTCCGGCTTGGGTGGCTGCCCGTCCGCTGCGTCACGCGATCACCTCTGCCATTACCGGCGTACTTTTGACCATTCTCATCACGGCCTTTCTCGCCGTACTGGCCAGCCGCCGTCGCGTGCTCGAACACGAGGTTCGTGCACGAACCGAAGAATTGGAACTCGCGCACCAAGAGATCGCAGGCATGCTCAAAACTGCGCCCATCGCTATGATACTCGTGGATCGCAATATCCGTGTGCTGAATGCCAATCCGTGTGCTGAACGCCTGATGCAAAATGACGTTTTCATGTGCATCGATAAGCCATGCGGTGTTTTTCTGACTTGCACAAACCGCAATCTGGATGTCAAGGGGTGCGGCTTCAGCATCCCGTGCCAAACCTGTGTCCTGCGTAGCGCGGTTCAAAGTGTCGCCGCCGGAGGTCCGCCGGTCACAGACCGTGACCTGACCCTGACCACTGAACGCGAAGGCCGGACAGAGACCGTTCATGTGAAGTTCGGCGCCGCCCCCGTCAGGCTGAACGGCCAGTGCCATGTGGTCATCGCCATCTACGACGTGACCGTCTGGTATCGGACGGAGAAGCTCTACTGGACGCTGTTCAACGAAATGGACGACGGCTTTTTGCTGGTTGAACGGTCGGGTCAGGTGGATGCGCCCGAGTTTTCTATCCGCGCGGCAAATCCTGCCTTGCAGAAACTGACCGGGCGTGATGTTGCTTCCCTAATCGGTTCAACGCTCGACCGCTCGTTCGCGGTTCCCACTGCGTTGCACGAAAATATCCGGCAGGTTCTTGAAGACGGTGGAGCGATCCATGACCAGTTCTTTTTTGAAGGCATCGCGAAACACGTCTCCTGCACGGCCTTTTGTCCCGCAGACGGTCAGGCCGCAATCATTCTTACGGACATCACCGACCAGAAACGGGCTGAACACGCATTGCTCTACGAGCGCAATCTGCTCTACGCGCTGATGGATAATCAGCCCGACCGTATCTTTTTCAAAGATGCGGAGCTGCGTTTCGTCAAAGTCAGCAAAGAGCAGGCACGTGCGTTAGGACTGGACTCGCCAGCCCAGGCGATCGGCAAAACACTGGGCGAACTCCGGCCTGGTGACGCCTCGCGACGTGCCATGGAACGCGAACGCTCTGTTCTGAAATCTGCCAAGCCCCTGATGGCGCAGGTCGAAAAGAGTGTGAACGCATCGGGCCGGACATGTTGGGACTCAATCTCTATAGCCCCGATCCACGACGCTTCCGGCGAATGCGTCGGTCTTGTCGGTATCGCCCGCGACATCACGCCAGAGATCGAGCTGCAGCAACACTTGCAACACATGACCAAGATGGATGCGATCGGCCGGCTCGCGGGTGGCGTGGCGCACGACTTCAACAATTTGCTGCAAGCAATCTTCGGTTATACCGAACTGCTGCTCGCAGGCATGACCGAAAAATCACCGCAGTACGGCGACCTTAAAGAGATTGAGCGCGCCGCGAAACGCGCAGCCGACCTGACGCGTCAATTGTTGACATTCAGTCGCAAACAGCACATCGAGCCGCAGATTATCGACATGAACCAAGCTATTCTTTCCGTGGAAAAAATGTTGAAACGCCTGATGGGCGACCAGATCCTCATCCAACTCGATTTGCAGCAGGCTCTGGAAAGCGTGATGATCGATCCAAGCCAAATGGAGCAGATCCTGCTGAACCTCGCGATCAACGCAAAAGACGCCATGGCTAATGGTGGTACGCTCTCCTTCCGCACCGAAATGGTGATGCTCGACGAGGAGGCCGCATCCTCGCAGCTTGAGGCACATCCCGGCACGTTCGTGAAACTGACGGTGTCTGACACCGGAAGCGGCATCCCGGAAGACGCAATCCCGTACGTCTTCGATCCGTTTTTCACGACCAAGGAACGCGGCAAGGGCACAGGGCTTGGCCTCTCTGTGATCTACGGCATCGTGAAGCAGTCCGGCGGATGGATATCGGTCTCATCGTCCGCAGATGACGGCACCCACTTTTCACTTTATTTTTCCGCCCACGAAGCAACAGACGTGGTTACAACCGAGGAGACGCGCCCAGTCGTTGACATGCCCGTCACGCTACCTGGCATTGGCAAGACCATCCTTCTGGTAGAGGATGAGCCCGGCGTCCGTAACCTCGCCGCTTTGGTCATGCAAAGCGCGGGATATAAAGTCCACACCTGCGTCGGTGCCAGCGAAGCCAAAGCTGTGTTCGCCAAAGAGTACGCCCGGATTGATCTTTTGTTTAGTGATATCGCGCTGATCGGCCAGAATGGCATCGATCTGGCACTGGATCTCCGCAAGCAAAATCCTGCGCTCCCTTGTCTGCTGTGCAGCGGGTACGTAGACGAAACGATGTCTTGGGACTCCCTCCAGAAAGAAGGCTTTCATTTCCTGCCTAAACCATACCCCGTTGCCAAACTGCTGACGGCAGTGGCCGAAGCGCTGGCCGGGAAGTTTAAACTTAGGATTTAGGAGTTGAGACGCGGATAAAAAAGCAGGGCAACGCTTTTACTCTCAAGATTGCGAACCACTGCGTGGTCGCAACAAGAGATGTTGACTGGCGACCCGCAACCCGCAACCATGCAAAAAACTCCTAAATCCTAAATCCCAAATCCTCCTTCCGTTCGGACAAGGGCGCGATTCGGGAAGTGAATCGCGCCCTTGTCCGAACGGCGACTGCTGTTGTATAATGATGATCTATTTTTCCTGCGGGTCCTTGGTGCCGTTCGTGCGCCATAAATGAGGTTTAAGACCTGTCCCCAGCTAAATGGGCCTGCGGGAGAGGGAGGGCTATGACCATGTTTATCGATCCTGTCTATCTTATGTTTTTGCTTCCCGGCCTGATCTTGGCCGCTGTCGCATCCATGTTGGTTAAGACGACCTTTGGCCGCTATGCGCGGGTTCGTGCCTACTCAGGGATGACCGGTGCGCAGGCGGCTGAGCGCATGCTGCGCGCCAACGGCGTGTTTGACGTGCAGGTCGAGCAGACGCAGGGTTTCCTGTCAGATCATTACGATCCCACCCGCAAAGTGTTACGCCTCTCGCCGGATGTGTACGGCAGCAACTCGCTCTCTGCCGTGGGTGTGGCCTGTCACGAAGCCGGGCACGCCCTGCAACACGCCGCCGCATACGCGCCGCTCACGCTCCGCACACTTCTGGTGCCGGCCACCAACTTCGCCAGCATGTTCGCCTTTTATGTTTTCTTTGCGGGATTGCTGTTCAATAGCCAGTCGCTGGTCTACATCGGTTGCGCGCTGTTTGCGGTCGGCTTTCTGTTTGCCGTGGTCACCCTGCCGGTCGAGTGGGATGCCAGCGCACGCGCCAAACAACACCTGGCGACAACCGGCATCGTCTCGCCCGATCAGGTGCAGCATGCCGGACGCGTACTCAACGCGGCCTTCCTGACCTATCTGGCCGGCGCAGTCAGTTCACTTTTGACGTTGCTGTATTTCATGTTCCGCGCGGGGTTACTTGGCGGACGCAGCAGAGATTAAGGTAATCGGAGAACATCATGAGCAAGAAAACCCGTGTCTTTAAAGCCGAAGTCCAGCAGGTGCTGGACCTGGTCATCCACTCCCTCTACTCGAAGAAAGAGATCTTCCTCCGCGAATTGATCTCCAATGCGTCGGACGCCATCGATCGCGCCCAGTATCTGGGGCTGACCGACAAGTCGCTGATCGCCGATGCGCCGAATTGGAAGATCGACCTGATCGTGGACAAGGAGGACAAGACGCTGACGATCACCGACAACGGCATCGGCATGAACGAGGAGGATCTCGACAAGAACCTCGGCGTCATCGCGAACTCCGGCACCAAGGCCTTCGCACAGGCACTGAAGGAGAAGCAGCAAACCAATATCCCGGAGTTGATCGGGCAGTTCGGCGTGGGCTTCTACGCCGCGTTCATGGTCGCCGAATCGGTCACCGTGATCACGCTCAAGCGCGGCGAAGGGCAGAAGGCGGTCAAGTGGACATCGACAGGCACCGGCAGCTACACGCTGGAGGAGGCGGCGCGCGACAAACCGGGCACAACCATCGTGCTTAAGCTGCGCGAGGGCATGGAGGAGTTCCTGAACGAGTGGCGGCTGCACGAGCTGGTTAAGAAGTACTCCGACTTCATCGCGTATCCGATCCGCTTCAGTGACACCGGCGAGGCGCCTGCAGAAGACGCGCAGCCGTTCAACACCATGAAAGCGATTTGGAAGCGCCCCAAGAGCGAACTGACCGAGGAGGCGACCAACGAGTTTTACACGCACCTCACGCACGACTACAACCCGCCGCTCAAGACCATCCCGATGTCGGTCGAAGGCGTGGTCGAGTTCAAGGCGCTGCTCTTCCTGCCCAAACAAGCGGGTATCGACCTGATGATGCCCAACAAGAAGTACGGGCTGCACCTCTACGTGCGCAACGTCTTTATCGGTGCCGACTTCGACCTGCTATTGCCGGAGTACCTGCGCTTTGTGAAGGGCGTCGTAGACTCCAGCGACCTGCCGCTCAATGTGTCGCGCGAGATGCTGCAAGATGACGCCGTCATCCGTAAGATCAAGAGCAACATCACCGGCAAAGTGCTGAGCACGCTGGCGGAGATGATGGCCGACGAGCCGGAAACCTACACCGCCTTTTTCACCGCCTTCGGCCGCGTGCTCAAAGAGGGTCTGCATCACGACTACGAAAACGCTGACAAGCTCAAAGCGCTGATGATGTTCCGCTCGGCCACACGCGACGGCAACGCGCTGATCTCGCTGGCGGACTATGTCAAGGCCATGCCCGAGACGCAGCAAGACATCTACTACCTGATCGCCGAAGATCTGGAGACCGCCAAACGTGCGCCGCACATTGAAGCACTGACCAAGCGCGGTTACGACGTGCTGCTTTTCACCGATCCGATCGACCAGTGGATCGCCGACACCCTGCGCGAATTCGAAGGCAAGAAACTGGTCGCCGTTGATAAAGGCGCGCTGGAGGTCGGCACCGACGAGGAGAAGGCCGCCGCGAAAAAGAAGATCGAGACCGCAGCCGACGACTTCAAAGAGCTGACAGCGTTCATCCAGGAGCACCTCAAAGACCACGTCAAAGAGGTGCGTTTCTCACCACGCCTCACCGACTCCGCCTGTTGTCTGGTTGCTGACGAGAACGCCTTGAACCCCAGCATGGAGCGATTGATGCGCGCCATGAACCAGGATGTGCCGAAACAGCTCCGTACACTGGAGTTGAATCCTGACCACGCCGTGATCGCACGCATGAAGAGCATGCTGGAGGCCGACAAGGCCGATCCCCGTCTGGCCGATTTCGCCGACCTGCTTTTCGGTCAGGCGTTATTGGCAGAGGGTTCGGCACCGCAGAACCCGCAGCGCTTCACTCAGTTGGTCGCCGAGTTGATGACCCAAGTTTAAGTTCATGCTTGAACGCCTGATGAACCTGCTAAACAGTGACGTGGGGCCGGATCTGCTCCGTGCCCTGAAGATTGTGTTTCTGGCGGTTCTGGCGGTCGCCTCGTTCGGCATTCTCTACGCCCCGACAGTCAAGCCCGGCAAGGTCACGAGCTATGGGCTGCTGCGCATCCTGTTTGCCGGTGCGCTGTTCGCGGTGCTGGCCTATCAAGCCATCTGGCAAATATGGGGCTACACCAACCCCGATTTCGTCAAATTCATGCGGCGTTACAACCGCCGTCCGGATGCCGCCGAAAAGCAGGTGATGCGCGGGCCGCTGCTGGACCGGCGCGGAATGGTGCTGGCCGCGCCGGTGGTCGGCGATGTCTGGGGACGGCGCTATCCGCTGGGCGCGGCGGCGGCCCACCCCTTGGGTTACTATCACTCCACCTACGGTATCACCGCGGTGGAACGTGTGTGCGATCCGACCTTAAGCGGATATGCGATCGACAAGCGCGACGAAGCACTGGGCAAGATGTTGTTCACGCAACGCGCCGCCGAGGGGGAAGCCGTGACCTTGACCCTCGACCAACGTCTGCAACAGAAAGCCTACGAGCTGCTCGCAGGCCGCAAAGGTGCGGTGGTGGTCATGCGGCCGCGCAGCGGGGCGTTACTCGCGTTGGTCAGCTCGCCGGGCTTCGATCCGTTGAATCCGGCCGAGGCCATCAGGGATGAAGAGAATACACCCGCGTTCAATCGTGCGGTGCAGGGACGCTATCCGCCCGGCTCTACCTTCAAAATCCTGCTGGCCGCGCTGGCAATCGAGAAGAGCTTGCCGCAAGTCTATGCGTGTCCGGGGCAGGGATACGTTGCCGGATCGGGCACGCCGCCCATCCGGGACAGCGAGTATTATGCCTATCAGCGTAGGGGGGCGGTCTGGCCGGGCTGGGGTCGCATCGGGCTGAAAGATGCGACCGTCCACTCCTCCAACGTCTATTTCGCCCAGCTCGGGGTCGCATTGGGGCCTAAGGCGTTCAACGACATGATGGCCAAGGCGCACATCCGCGAGCCGCTCACCTATCTGCGGGCCAGCGGCGGCGAGCTTAAAAGCGCGCGCGGCCATGTGCCCGAGGTCACCAAGGCGCGCACGATCGCACTGCTGGCGATCGGTCAGGGCGAACTCTTGACCACCCCGCTGCACGTGGCTTGCTTCACTGCGGCTGTCGCCGCCGACGGGCGGATGATGCGTCCGCGCCTCTGTCAGGCTGAGCCGATCGAAGAGATGTCACGGCTCTGTAGTGTCAAGACAGCCGAGCAACTCCGCGCGATCCTACGCGAGGCAGTCAGTCGCGGCACCGGCAAAGGTGTCGATCTCCCGGGGCTCAACGTCTGTGGCAAGACTGGCACCGCGCAGGCGCCGGGCGGAGAAGACCATGCTTGGTTCACCTGCTTTGCTCCACAGCGCAAGCCGAACATCGTCGTCACGGTTTTGATTGAACGCGGTGGCTTCGGCGCTAAAGCAGCGCTACCCGTAGCGCGTGCCCTGCTCCAAGAAGCCGATCGCCTCGGGTACGTGCGCATTGGCGAGGAGGCCGCGCCGTGAGCCGGAAAAAGAAAAAAAAGCAAGCCCTGGGACCGGTCGGAACCGCCACGGGACTCTTCCTGCTCTCGGCGTTTGCCGTCGCCTGTGCCTGCTTGGCGATCCTCGGCGTCAAGCTCTCCAATGCGCCGGTCTTGCAGGTGGAACCGCTGATCCCGTTGGCCGTGTATGCGGTCGGCGTGCCGCTGATCCTGCTCTGGCTCAAGCTTTCCGGCTGGAAGGGTGACGCCGGCTTGGTCGGTGCTGTGTTTTTGCTCTGCGGCATCGGTCTGGTCATCCAGTTCCGCATGGGGAGCTTCGCGCAGGGATTGGCCAAGCCTGCGGCGATGCTGCCCTTACCGCTCGGGCTGGCCGCCTTTATGGTCGGCACCCTGTTGACCGGCAAAGGTCGGGGCGCTTGGCTCGCCAAAGCAGGTTGGCTAGCCTACCTTGTGGCGCTGGGCGTGCTGGCGGCCATGCTGCTGCTGGGACGCAGCTTCCGTGGTGGCACGTATCTGGCTGGCAATCTCAACCCGTCAGAGATTGTAAAGCCATTGCTAGTGCTTTTTCTTGCTTCTTATCTGAGCCGCCATCAGAAGGCCTTCTCCGAGACGCAGAAGGGCATTCCTGTCCCACCGTTGCACGCGTTGTTGGGTCTCGTCGCGCTGTGGGCCATCCCGATGCTGATGACCATCGCGCTGAAAGACCTGGGACTCATGGCCCTGCTCAATGCCGTGCTGATCGTGATGCTGTTCGCGATCGCGCGCAGCACCGGCTATCTGGCGATCGGCCTGGCAGCTGTCGCGGCGGCGGGCTTCGGCGTGCAGCTTATCTCGGCCAACGCCCGGACACGTTTCGATGTCTGGCTCAACCCATTCGCCGATCCGACCGGCAAAGGCTGGCAGATTCTTCAAGCGTTAGCCGCCATGTACTCGGGCGGATTGTGGGGTGCCGGGCTTGGCGCGGGCGTGCCGCAGTCCGTGCCCATCGTCACATCGGACTTCGTTTATGCAGCGGTGGCTGAAGAGATCGGACTGGTCGGCTGCGCCCTGCTGCTGATCGTTTACGCCACGCTCTTCTCGCGCGGACTGCGCGCGGCTGGCGCAACAAAAACACCCTTCGAGCGGTTGCTGTGTGTAGGGCTGACTGCCTCACTGGCGACACAGACGATCTTCAACGTCGCGGGCGTCACCAAAGCGCTGCCGATGACCGGCATCACACTGCCGCTGATCAGCCACGGCGGCAGCAGCCTGATCACCACCCTGCTGATCGCCGGCATGCTCACCGGCCTCTCCGACCGCAAGTGAACGCCGCTCTGACGGTTGCGGCACCATACCGCCATCAGCGGGCGAGAATCGCCGCGGCCAACTCCCGCCGGGCGTCGTACAGGGCTTTCGGATCGCGCGTATACCCCCACCACGTCGGGGCGATGCGGTCAACGATTTTCTGCACGGCCGCAGCTCCGGCGCGCCGTTCGAGCAGAACGAAATATTCGTAGTCCTCCATGCCATCGCGGAGGTTTTTCAGCCGCATGCTGGCGACCGGCCCCTTGATCCCGCACGGGACGCCGGGATAAAACAGGTACCCGCCGCCGTTGAAGTGCCGCGGATGCGCGAATGCCGGATTGTACCACGGCTCGATCACCCGCTGTACGGTGCTCCAGTAAAGCAACCCCGTGATACCGTACTGCCGGTTGATCCAGGTAGGCACACGGTAAACCAGCAACGGCCGGTCGATATGCCAATAGGGCGGGTCCTTCTCGCGTACCTCTTCGTACGCGGGGTGATAACGCGGCGACCGCTGCACCAGCGCGGTGTACGACCAGACGGAATCGCCTTGCTTGAGTTTCTGATTGACCGTCTCGCGATCGATAAACGACCAAAGCGGGCACCAAATGTCAACCGCCGGATCGATATCGGGCCAAGCCGGATCGTGAGGGTAGGTCTGCTCGACAACGAGGCATTTCAACTCGGGCGCAGCTTGGTGCACGATCTCGGCCAGAACCAGCACCTGCTCGTAATTTTCGGCGGTGTTGGGCTCGTCAAGAAGGTAGACGTACGCCCGGTCCGCCCAGCCGTTCGATTTGACGTACTGGTAGTAATCGCGGTAATAGCGCAGGGCTTTTTCGCGCTGGTCGGGCGGGACGGTCTTGTAGTTAGCGTTTGTGGTGGAATGCGGCAGGCGTCCGAAAGGCGAGGACGGAATTTCGAAATCGGTCACATGCAGCTTTTCGATGAACGCGCGCAGCGCCTCGTGCCTGTTCGTGTCGATGGTCAGCGAACCGTCCGGATTCGCCTGCGGCAGCAGGCGGCTGGGCAGAGGCGGGTTGAGGCGGTGCTCGGCCAGAGCTTCGCAGTAGCGGGCTTCGATTTCACGGAACTCGTCCGAGTTGTACTTCACGCCGAAAACCGAGGCAATCCCCCAAAAGCCGCCGAAATGATTGCTATGGGTCGGGCCGTCGGGCAGGTCGAAGTCCCAGACGGTCAGCGTGACCGGAAGCTCGGCTTTACCCTTATCGGTGGACACCCGGACCGTGCCGCGATAGACACCTGCCGGCACTCCCTTGGGCACATGGACGTCAATCCAAAGGGGTTGGTTCTGACCCGCAAACACGTCGAACGGCACGGCGTACATGTCGTTACCAGTAGTGATCAGAGGCTCGCCCCAACGTTCGCGCCGCTGGGAAAACGGCTCGATGGGTTTACCGGTAACCGGATCAATAAACGGAACGAGCGCGTCCGGGTACAGCCCCGGCGGCAACTCCGCCCGCGGCGTGGACAGACGGACGCGCACATACTCCTCCCGGTACAGCTTGATGCGGTCGCCGGGAATCTTCGCGCCCCCTTCGCCCACCAGTTCGGGAAGCGTGACTGAGGTCACCCGCAGGTTTTGATCCCGTGCGGCCACGACCACCTGAAACGATTCGACCTCGTTGCGCGCGGCGGCGATCTCCACCGCCGAAGCTCCAAAGGGCGCCTCGTGTTGGAGAATGCGTTCCATGGCGTGGAGCGCGGTGAGCCCGACGACAGGCCGCTCCGCAGCCGGAGCCGTGGCGGTCAATAAAACCGATGACACAACCAAAAGCAGTAAACTTCGCATAATCAAACATCCCTTCACGTATCGCTTCTTAAAGCGATTTCACAAGCGTACCTCATGACGCCTCGTCAATCGATCAAAAAATTCTACGCCGACTATCCCGCGTATTCCACCAACTGCGTAATGCCGTGATACAGATAGCGGCCCCAGCCACAGGTGAAGACCAGTTGCCCGCACACCGCATGCTCCAGATTGGAGGCTTGCAGGCAACCCGTCGTGCGGAAGGTCCGATTGAACATCGCACCGCCCGCCAGCGTCAGCAGCAATGCCCAGGGATTGAGAAAGACCAAGTGCGCCAAGCTGAACGCCACGGTGCCGACCATGTGTCGCGTCCGTTCACTGGCAAACAGCGGCGCGTAACGCGCATAGAAAAGTGCACGATACAGGACACCTTGCGGAAAGACCGAAAGCAACGGGTAGAAGACCATAACCAAAGCCCAGAGGCGCGGTGAGCGGCGCGGCATTTCCAGGAACAATCCGGGATCCATCAGCAGGATTCCTCCCGCCAGCACAGCAGCCGCCGCAAGCAGGCGTACCCCGAGCCACAACGCCTGCACGCGGTTGATGCGCCAGCCGAAAAACTCGCGCCTCCCCCACCCTTCGCGCTTCACAAGATACATAGCCGCCGGACAGGCCGCCACCCACAGCACCGGCAGTACGGGAAAACCACCTATCATGAGACGAATAACCGCCAGCAACAGCGGCAGTCCCACATACAGCAACACACATTCCCATCCCAAACGATTCATACAACCACCAACTTGGGTCGCGGGCTCCGCCCGCATTAGCTTATTACCGTGCTTATCGCATGAACAACTGCGTTGAGAAAAGGGCGTGCGTATACAGGCCGAGCGA
>ERZ795047.3121-NODE-3121-length-15148-cov-5.842178_pt1 | contig 15148 bp, 23 predicted proteins | sample MGYA00375131_ERZ795047 | MGnify/ENA primary metagenome ERZ795047 (study PRJEB30176, sample SAMN05720228) | activated sludge metagenome | isolation source: Anaerobic digester | place: Japan | collected 2015-05-20 ...
CCTTCGCGGGTGTGTGGGTTGAAATACTTCCATGTCCATACATAGTATGGGACCGGTCAGGTCACACCCTTCGCGGGTGTGTGGGTTGAAATGCCGCTCGCAAGGAGATACATCGATGATTAAAGTCGTGTCAGCGTTCTCCATTTGTGAGGCTTATGTCAATGCGGTGCAGTATATCGCATGGAATGGTCAGAGGGTGCCGATAACGATGCGGGATGGGAAAGTAGTTAACACGATTGAAGCGCGGCCTGTGGCGCTCGTTATTCAGGACATCGGTAACGAAAAGGAGGTAGAGTTTTTGTTTGAGGCATCCCAACACTCTAAAGCGTTTTTTGACGAGTACGCGTCAGGCGTCTTAAACGGGATTCCTAAAAACAACACCGGGAAGGAGTTCGATTATACGTATCACGAACGACTGTTCCAACACGAATCTACAGACGGGAGACTTATAAACCAAATAAACCTTGCCGCACAGAATCTCATTGAGAATCCTTCCTCTCGCCAAAACATCGCTGCAACGTGGATACCTTCAATAGACTTGTCGGGAGCGATAGACCCCCCGTGCCTGCAATCGTTACACTTTTGGCAGCGGGGCGGAGCGCTCAATATGGCCTCATACTGGCGTTCGCGCGACTTTTTTACAGCCGTTCCGACAAACGTCTACGCTATGAAGCGCTTGATGGAGTATGTCGCGTCAAAGGTGCAATGCTCGCTCGGAACGTATTATGATTATACTACCATCCCGCACATCTACGCCACAGATATGGACGTGTTTAACGCTAAATCGTCTAATTTCGCAAATATCCTCAAACGTCTGGAAGAGTCAAGACGTTAAACATTACACTTTTTTGTATACGTGGTTATATATACTCCTAAGTGCAACACAGTAGTGTAGCACTCGAAACAACGGAGGACAAAAAATGACAAACACTGTGAACGGAATAACTTTTGAAGAGTTTTGCAACGGAATGACAGCAGCAGAGGCAAAGGAACAGTCGCTTAACTGCCCGTATTGGAGACCCGACGGATGTGAGGCAAGCAACCCCGGGAGCGTTGTTTGTATGATGTGCAACGGAGAGGACTGTATTCCGGCAGAGCACCCATGGAAGGAAGAAGCATTAGCGTTCATACAGAGCGCTTAAAATTTTTGGGGATTTTTAATATGGCTCCAAGAACGTATTTACTGGAATGGAAACCCCGCGAGGCAGACGACTGGAAACCGTGGCTTCTTCAGATATTTGACGATGGGGAATTCATTGAGGAAAAGCGATTTGAAACAGGCGACAAGGACCGGGCAGAAGGGTTCGCTTCCGCGTGGGTCTGTTGTGGCGATTACTTATATCTCTAATTTTAGGTGATGAAAATGAAAGACTATCCAGAAGACGCCCCTATTCCACCGTGGTGCGAGGATTGTGACATCTGTCTCTGTGAGGCAGGGGGACCGTGTGCTGTGGATTTGTTTAAAACAGCCGCTCTACGCCTATCAGCCTGGCAGTATGAGCAGGGTTATATGTTAGATGCTTTTGAACAGATGAGGGAAGACAGGGGTGATGTCGAGGCAGAGAAATGCTTCCGCATGACAGTGGCAGATGCGGAAGGGCTGCGAAACGCTCTGCGCGAGTATGGCGCGCAATTTCCAATATTCTCGATAATGAGCCGAGAACTTGAGAATCTCGGAAACGTCCTAATAGCAGGGAGACGAAAAAACTCTTTCGCAATGTCAAGGGAGATAAATTCGCTTCTCATGTCGCTGCTAGGACGTTCAGATGAAAGACAAAAAGACCGAATAAATCGCTCGGATTGCCGGAGAATACGTTTATGCCGCGCGAACTACCTGAGAAGGTAGCGACTGATGCCAGCAATCAGGTTTAATATTGTTGCCGGGGAATATGTTATCATGTCAGACTTCAATCACCAATTTGCATCCGCTTCTGAACAAATGAAGGAAGAATATCAGGCAAAACAAAGTTCTGTTGTCAAAAAAGCGTTTGCTTACATGAGGAGACCGACGCAGATTCTCAAGAATTGTGTTTTTGGAAACGGCCAGCAATAGCCGTTTAAAATGGCCCTATCTTTAAGTATCTGAGCCCTTCTATTATTCCGACGATACACGCTGCTAACCCTACAGAATAGTATTTAAACGTCTCAACGAGGTCTTTTCGTGCTTTCTCACCCATTTCACGTGATACTGCTTCGCCCGCACTTTTACCAGCGACAATTGCCGTCTTCTGTGCGATATCTTTAGAAACGGTTTCTAAATTGAGACCTAATTTCTGTATTTGTAAGGCGATGTCTGTATTGATCTTCTCCTGATCGTCGTCCATTTTGCGAATCAAATCGTCAAATTTGGCATTTATGTCTTTAAATTCCTTCAATACGAATGTTTGGAGCGCTGTAATTTTGTCGTGGAGGTCACGGACATCCTCGCGGGTTTTATCCGCGTTTCGATTGATGTCGTCCCGGTGCTGTGTTAATTCTCGATAAATAACCCATCTCCACGAGATATCTTTTTCTACAGGGTCTTTAGGCGTATCCATTAGAAACCTCCTTCATGCGGACAGTCTGGCGGGTATATGATGCAGATTATTCCTCCAACTTTCCCGTCAGGTTCATAAAAAACACTTTTGACAAATACTCCGATTCGCGTTTCATTGTTAGAGTTATATGAAATGGTTACTTCGGATTTACCGTAAGTATATGCCTCGTCGTCGTTTTTATCGAAGGTTTCAGTAATATGCTGCGGAAAGAAGTCTTTGTTGCTTTTACCGATAATTTCACTTCGCTGAGCACCCAAAACCCTCTCCCACTCTTTGTTGCATCCGAGGTAAACGCCAGAGACATTTTTCCAAATTACAGGGTGCGGGATTCTGTCTATTACGGTTTGTAGAAGGCTATTTGAGGCTTCTAATTTGTTTTTGTAGGATTCGAGTTCGTCGTTTGAAGCGCGGAGTTCTTCATTTGCGCACTCATGTTGCACAGAAAGTTCCGCGAATTTATCCCGTTCGCGTTTTAACAACTCCTCCGCCCAAATTCTCCGAAGAGCGTCGCCGATATAGGCTGATACCATCGGAAGGAAATTCTTGGCACGATAGGACACACCGCCTGTATCTATTTGGTAAAAGGATATGCACCCAACAACGCCGCACGGGGATTTGATCGGTATTATGATAAGCGCTGATATTTCGGTGTAATCATGAACGTCTGGATAATAAATGTCCAAATCCTCTGCAACAAATGTTTCGCCAAGAACGAGTGATTTGTTGAACGGTTCCTTATTGACGCTCACTTCTCGAAACCGTTGCTCAAATAAGAACGGCGGATTTAACGAGTATTTCATTCGAGCAACCTGCCGCCCTCTGTTAATCAGGTATGCTGCAGCGCCGTCAAATCCTAACGAATTGCAGATGAGAGGCAACGTTTCCTCAAATAACTCTTTAGCAGCGGTGCTTCTGTTGGCAGCAGCGAGGACGTTTGATATCAACTGGATATCGTCAATCCTCCTCAATAACTCCTCGTCCGTGTCAGTGAGTTCCAACGTCAGACGTTCGAGATATTCGTAATCAGTTGGCGTATTATGGGCGTCTGCCATCGAGTATATCTATAGGCGCCGAGGGCGGATAAAGCCAAATGTCATAATACATGGCGCACCGAATAAGATAACAAGGTTGCATAGGACGCTATGCAAATCAAATCCTTTGCATTGGAGAACAGAAATGGTTCAAACCACATTATTTGAACAGCCGCCAACAGCACTTGTGGCAAAGACAGCAAAAGCGGCAAATGCCGTTGCTGTAAAAGCACCAAAAGCTCCTGTTGGCAGGACGTTCCTCACTGATACTGGCGTTTATTATAACGTCGGAAAGATTACACCGAGTACTATCCTAAAGCACGCCGTTAATCCGTATTATACGATTAAAAAAGGCAGCATCACGAATCAGGTGTTTGTCGGTCCGCCTAAATACGAGATATTCAATCCTGCAAACGAGAAAGACGAGGTTCTGTCCCTTGTTGCAACAAAGATGTTTGAGGGACTGGTTGATTGGGAAACCCGCAGCCCGGCGAATCTTTACCAATACATACAGATGGCCTTTAGCGACATATTTGATGGCGGGGCTTCTATATTTGAACCCGTATGGGTCAACGTGAACGGCTGGCAAACCCTTTACTCGTTAAAGCATCTCCCGTGGGATACGTTTGTGGATTTGCCAGACTCTTACAAGGAATCCCCGTCCTCCATGTTAAAAGGCGTCGTTATGAACGAACAGGGTATTCTGGAATATTATCAGTTGCAAGATGACGCACTATTTCACCAAATCCCTAACGCATTGCACATCAAATCCCCAATGTCGCGAGATATGGCAGGAGATCCGTTATGCCTGCCGATTATATCGATTATTGACATGCTCAATTTTCTGTGGGATATTGCGAGAATGAAAGCTGCCCGTGTTGGTGCTCCGTCTGTCATGGTAGAAGTCCTCGCGGACGATGAAGAAACGTTGGCGCAAGCAACAGATATCATTACGAATTGGGGAGTTCGGACACAGTTCTCGCACAACGAGTTTATTCGCGTGTATGATTTGGGTATTTCAAATGACAATGGTATAGAAGGAACGATTGATGCAGCGGAACAGATTCTCGATTCCGTGTATAATCCGGCAGCACAATTAAGCGACAAGGGAACGACACGGATTGGAGGTTCTGACAATGCCGCGGAGAGAATGCTTTACAATCAGGCAAACACGTTCCTCTCTTGGCTAGAACTCGGATTCTCGACGTTGGTGCAGAGATGGTTAGACATCAACTATTTCGTGGGCTATTCTGGAAAAGTCGTTCTTCCCAAACTTGAAATTGATAAGACGGTAATTAACTTACAGAAAGCGAACGATGGATACGCGGACAAGTCAATTACCCTTGACGAACGCAGGGAACTTCGTGGACTTTCTGTGGCAGATGATGAGATACGGGCGAAACTTGAGGAAGAGTATGGCGGAAGCGACACTCTCCGTACAACTGACCCGAACAGACCATTATTAACCAGTGGAACAGAAGAAGAACAGCAGAAAGGTGACGGAACAGAAGATGTAACAGATGAAGAGGAAGTCAAAGAAGAGAATGATAAAGAAGAAAAGAAGGGAAAGAAAGGCGGAGCAATTAAGAATACCGCTTTAAAACCCAGACCGCTTTTTGAGGCTTTAGACGACCAGACAGAGAAGGATTTGTTTAAGGCGGAGGATGCTTATTCCAAAGCCGTTTACAAGGCTTTAGGGGTAGTCGTGGATGAGTCTTAAACCTGACCCGAAACCGAAAGGCAAAGGACTCACGGTAGCGGAAATCGAAAATCTCATTGAGGAAGTTAAGATCGGTATTGGTATTGCATTGACAAAGGCGGCATATAACAATTATGTCGCAACCTCTTTTGAAACGCTTGCTAACGCGTTAAAAGTTAAAATAATCCCTGATGAGATATACGAGATCGGAAAAGGCAGCGAGTTCTTTAAAATTATCACGAAAGAGAACAAAGTGCCGCCACTGACGCCTTCTATTGTCTCCGACATTAAGGAAGTATATGATACCCCTGCTCAGGATTTCGCAAAAGAGTATGCCGACGATTTGGCGAAGGGTGGGCGATTCATAAATAAGCCGATATGGGGGAATTATGACAAGGATTTGGGATACAGGCCATATCTCGGATATGAGCGGGAATGGACGCCTTGGCTAGAAACATATAGTGAGCAGAGCCGGGCAGAGATAACACGTATTATACACGAGGGAGACAAGGCAGGACTCTGGCCCTCACGTTGGGAAGGAAGGGGACCGTATGTAGACCCAGATGACTTACGATGGGACTATCCCGGCTACGAAAAGAACTCCCTTGCAGACCAGTTAGAAGGTTATTTCAGTAATCGCAGGTCGCACGCGAGCACAATCGCGCGAACAGAAACACAGAACCAGCGCGCCGTAGTTCGACGCGAACGATGGGACCAAATCGGATATACCAAATATAAGTGGATATGTGCCGGAGGGCGTGCCGTTTCAAAGACAAGCCCGTGCAGCGGATTATGTTCTCAATTCTGTGGAAAAGTGTTTTCTCGCGAGGATTTGCCAAACAACGGCGAAAAAATCCACCCGAACTGCCTTTGCCAAATCGTCGCCATATTAGAGCGCGATTCTAAAAATATGACTGTAGACAGTCCGTTCCCTGATGTCAGTAAATCAGATTTAGACTCGATGCGAAGGGAAGGCGATAAAGGCAACGCATGGGATATTTACAACCCATACGCCATTTTCTAATTATACGTTTTTGTATACGTGGTTATATATACTCCTATGTGCAACTATTGTATGTGACACGCGTAACAAGGCGCGACACGACAACGGAGACAGAAAAATGGCAGATGCAAAATACGTAAAAATGGTAGCACGGCAGATTGTGGCATTGAACGAAAAAGGCGAATTCTACAAAGCAATACATCTCATGTCAATGGCTCGGGATATGGGAATCGCCGGCAGAGTGGAAAAGGAAGCAAAGAAGATAGCAGCAAAGGCGGTAGCAGCATGAAACTGAAACAGATTCGTGGAGCGGAACTATATTACGATGAGGAGACAGCATCCGATGCAAACACGCTTGCCGATGCGGTGTGCGTTAGTGAGAAGGGGATTATTCGCCCGGACAAAATTTCTTCATACGACATAGACCTCATGATTGTGGCACTTCAGCGGATGAAGAAGAAAGGCGCAAAGAAGGTAGTTTTAAGTTTCGTACCTTTAAAACCGGCGAAAGATAATCCGAATCAAGATAAGATTAGTCAGATGATTCTTATGACACATTCACAGCAGCCTGACAAAGCAGTTGTGATGGCTCCCTGTGTAGAATATATTGACAGGGAATTAGGTATTTCTATACCCGTTGACAAGCGTAAGATTTCCAACGTGGCTCGCAGCCTCGCGTCAAACGGACTCACTGAAACGGAACTTGCCATTGCTCAATGCCTCAAGAAAACAAAGAAGGTGGAGTGAATGGTAAAATTACAACCATCCCGCTTTGGAATTGTTGATGCAAGGGCAGATTCTCTTGCGTGCGACTTATTTATCGCTCTAGACGTAGACGCCAAGAAACGGTTGAAAGGCGCGCCTTACGGGGATGGAATTCGTGCGTGTGTATCGTTGTTGGCAATGCTCCACAAACACGTTGGAGCATCATACGTATCGCTCGTTCTCAAAGGATTACGAGAACGATGCTTTTACGCCGAAGATTTATACGTTTTTGACGAGATGTCCTATCAATTACAGACGATGGGAATCACCCGCGTATAACATAGTATACCTTTTTTCTCCCATTTTAAGGGATTCTTTTTATACTCTCGAATTTTACAATATATGCATGGAAGCATTGGCGGTTTCGTCACCATCTGTAGCCATCCCTCTGGCAGAAGGTGTTGCTAGTTCCTATATGGAATATCATAATGTCGTTCTGCAAACCCTCGATGTATACGTGCCGTCTACGTTATCCGAGTCTAAAAGGATGCTCTACCCATTTAAGGCTTTTGAAGGGACAGAGCCAGACTGGAACGGCAAATGGATGATATATACCGAGAATACCAATTCACCGCAGCATCTCGATTGGGATAGGTTCTTAAAAGACCCTGATAAAGAATTGAAGCGTAACAATGCACGCATTGTTGGTATCTGCCAAGGTGCATCCGTTATATCATACGGGTCAAAACGACTTGAGGCAAGCCCTATCATATGGGATGCTGCGGTGAACGCAGGTATTGCCCGTGGGGAAGTCGGGATATCTACCGAGTTCTTTTGCGATTGGATAGACGAAAGCCTTGTAGGGAAAGTTCAGCCACGATATGTCTACTTATTCCCCATATCGGTCGCAAATGAACAAAATGACATTGGGGCTCGATTTATGAACACCGCGAACAAACCTATAAAATCCGTAAAAAACGAGGATATAGTAATGGACGCAGAACTCAAATCTGTTCTCGATGAACAGAAAGGCGTGTTGAATTCCTTAATGGACGTTATTAAGGGGTTTACCACCTCGATTTCACGAGGAGCACACACTAACACCGCCCCCTCATTAGGGGATGGAGCACAGACTATGGACGCCGTAGCACCACAGACCGGTAATCTCGCGGTTGCACCAAGCGTTCCTGTAGAATTCGTTGAGAAACTTCAGGAACTTGAGGCAGCAACTGCCGAGAAAGACACAAAGATTGCTGAAATGGAAGCCCAGATTAAGGCTTTCGCAGAAGCAGAAGAGGCACGCAAGGTAGAAGCCGAGAACGCACGCCTTGCCGCACTTGAAAACGAATGGCAGACAAAACTTGTACCTAAATTCCCGGCAGGACTCTTACACGATGAGGCAAAAGCAGCCGATATCAAGAAGATGTTCATTGAAGACCCGAGGAACTTTGTAATTACCTACAGTGAGTACATCAACAAGACGGACATCGACGCATCTGCCGGTGTTCATGCGAACACGTCTGGACAGACACATTCAAACACTTCCGTCGGAGCAAAGGATGAGGAAGATGCAATCCCTACGATTGGTTCTTTCAACGCCGCAACAGGCAAATTCGAGTGAGGAAACTAAATGTCACAGGAATATGGGTTTAGAACCCCTGCAAATGTGGTTGTTCAGGATCTTTCCAACATTCACATGCAGCCAGAATACTTCACTGTCGGTCCAAACGCGACTGAAGCGAAGATGAAACCCGGTGTCGGCGTTGAACTCGACGGTGCAGGGTATGTAAAGGAATTCGACGGAACTGGTTACTGTATTGGAACTCTCGGATACGAGGACGCAACCAATCCAGAATACAAGATTTCTGGCGTTGACGACCACTATCTCAAGGGCCAGCGTGTAGCAGTCCACGTTGGGGGAGGCACACAGAGAAGGCGTCTACGGCTTGCTGCATCACAGACTATTGTTAAGGGCCAGCCACTCTCTATGGGAGCCGACGGTCTTCTGTCCGCTGCAGTAATGACACAGGTTGTTCCTGATGTGGGCGCAACTGTAGCATTTCCGGACATCTACGCAGACGCAGACGAGCCTGTCACCACTGACGAAAACGGCGCTGGAACTCCAATCTGGTGTATCCCACGGAGGTAAATTAAATGGCACAGAATGAACTCGCAAACATTGGAAAACAGTGGGATAAGGATATTCAGCCCTATCTGTTAGGGCAGAGCATCGGGCGTCAACTCATCCCAAAGAACATGAAACTTTCCGGCAAGGGTATCGGTAACACCACCGTTCAGTCCTTCGGTTACAAGGCTACCGCCGATGCAATTACAGATTACGATATCAGAAACGATATGGGGTCTGGTGTTGACATCGAAGGCGCCAAGGTTATCATCCCGATTCAGCAGGATGAAATCGAAATCAAACGGCGTCAGTTTGAGGCAATGATCAGCGACGGTATGGCTGTCGATAGTGATATGATTGCACAGATGGCTGTCAAAGTCGCACAGGAGCTTGACAAGACAATTATTCAGGGATGGAAGCCGGACGGCTCGACATACGTTGTCAAGGGTTTCTATCAGGTAGCAGGACTTTCTGACGCTGGTTCAGACATTGGAACCTACAAAGGTGCAATGACCACCGTAGCAACCGGTCTTCAGAAATTCCGTGCTGCAAAAATCTATTCACAGGGATACAACCTTGTTCTAGCACCTGCTCAGTACAACGAACTCCTGACCTCTGAATCCCCAACCGGTATTCCAGAGTGGGAAAAGGTAATCAAACTCCTGAACGTCGGAGCACCCGGGAACCCCGGACAGATTCTCGCGTCAGAAGACCTTGCTGCAGGAACCGGTTTCATGGCACCTGTCTCAACCCCTGCCAATTCAATCTACTTCGACCTAATTGAAGCACAGCAGCCAACGAACGACCTTCGCTACAAGAACGGCGATGAAAAGTATGGAGACATTATGCTCCGTCTTGTCGGCGCTGCAGCTCCACGGTTCAAATACATGAACGCATCCACTGGAACCACGCCTGTTGTTTGTAAGTTCACGGATCTTTAAACGGTGAAACGACGATGACCAGAGTAAAAATCTTGACGCTGGTTTACGGCTCTGCTGCGGGTAAGGACTACAAGACCGGCGAAATCGCAGAACTTCCAACAGAAGAAGCCCAGAGAGCCGTCGACGCAAATGTCGCGGAATATGTTGGTGCTGCTCCTGTCCCTACTGCTGAAGCAGAGGCTGAGGAAGACGAATTCGGCAGCGAACCTGTAGCAACTCCAGCAAAGAAGACTGGCAAGGGGAGATAATAAATGGCAGTAGACGCGGCATACATTAGTGCAATCAGCGGTGGAGAATACTCCGTTGGCACGACTGGCACTATATCGCAGTCTACTTTTGATTTATTTTTAGCCCAAGCAGTTCAGCAAGCAACAGCAGACGCACCGAAAACAGTATCAAATTCTGTAGTGTTCGACGAACTCGTCGGATTGCAGGTGTGTTATCGGATTTCTCGGATGGATAGGAAACTTGATGTATCGGGCGAGAAACTCGGTGCAGATGTGAGTTATTCCAAAAACGCCGAAGATTCGTGGCTCGTTGCGTACGACAAATTGCTCGCCAGTGCTAAAACGAAATCTAAAGGCGCTGCTGGTGCATCCGTTACGCACGCGAGCGTCGATACGAGCATTAAGTTCGATACGACAGATATTGAGGTTTAAAGTGGCACCACGGATACGATACCCGACAGCATATTCGTATAAAACGGAGACTGAAGGGTCTTACAACGAAGGAAATGAGTTCGTGCCCGGAACATCCACAACGGTAACAGGATTTTGCATATTCTCGGGTTCAAAGAACACAATTCTTCATACGGAATCTGGAGAAGTTGTGGAAATTGTGGCACAAATGATTGTTGCACCAACATCTGCACTTCCTATCGGAGTAGAAGTATCCGTGTTTGACGCCTCGTATATTGTCCACGACATTGCCCCAACAGTAGACGCCGGTGGAAGAACCCATCATAAGACGGCCTATCTGAAAAAGGCAGGAGGAGCACTATGATTCACATTGAAGTAATTAATGCTGACGAGGTTGCCAAGAAATTCAGCGGATATGAAGGCAAACTTGAGGGAGCACTTACCAGAGGCGTGAATGATTGTGTTACCCGGTTAAGAACAGAGATTGTTTCTAACTATGTTACTGGACAAGTTCTCGGCGTTGTCACTGGAAATCTTAGTTCTAACATCAACGAACATAGTGCTGAAAAGAAAGGAAATTGCGTTGTTGAAGGCATGGTAACGAGTAAAGCAAACTCGCCTTCAGGATTCGCTTATGATACGTATTGGGAACGTGACGGCGGAAAACCGTTCATGCGACCCGCAGCGGATTCGTTGGAAGGGGAGTTTGCAGATATTGTTTCCGAAGAAGTTCAGGGGATTTTCTAAATGGCTGGAACCGTTATTGGTGCATTAAGCAAAATTATAGAGTCCTCTGCTTCTCTGGCGCCTTTTGTAATTACATGGGCGGCAGATAAGAAACTTGTCAAATGTTTCTCTGGCGCAGGAATCCCAAAAGACTTGTGGAACTCCTCGACAAAGAAACTTGTTGCTTTCGACGACAAATTGCATTTTCCGGTAATGACGGCGTTCCCTGCCGGAACCGCAACCAGAGCGGTGAGATTATATCAACGCCGCAGATATCAACTGAACATATGGGCCAAAACGCAAACAGACGCGGAACTCTACGCAGAATCCGTGAAAATGACTATAGATGGCTTAAAAGGAACAGAAAATTCGGTTAATATTGCTGGTATCATTTACGCAGGGAACGAACGAGCAGTTGTTGAAGAGGCGACAGGGAGATACTGTCACCAATTTGACATATTTATCTTAACGAGGTCATAAAGACATGGTAACATTTCAGGTAAGTGGCCCGAGAAATCGGGGTGCTGTCCGTTTCGGGTCGTTTGACGTTTACCTTGGGGACGACGAGGCAACTGCAACCCGCGTCGGTATGCTTCAGGGCGACTCAAAGATCAAAATTGAGGAAGAGCCACGGCGGTTTAAACCCGCAAATGCACCAGAACAGAACTACGGAATGGCAAGTCAGTTAGCCACTGTCAGCCTCAATCTGTATGAACAGGATTTCCAGATTATAGCATCGGCACGTAAGGGTATCGACTATATCTCCACTGTCTCAGCAGGGGCAACCACTGTCACTGACGAGCTGCATACCGCGGTAGGAACACAGCCTATCTATACGAACTTCTACAACCTTGACAAGACCAAAGTTTCGTCCATTGTTGTAAAGAAGGCCAGTGACAACAGCACAATTACCGCAACAGGCAACTATCAGACCGGTGTTGACGCACGGGGGTATTCCTTTGTCCTTCCGCTTGACGGAGGCGCTATCACCGATGGAATGGCTCTGAAGATTTCCTACTCCTACAACAAGGCAAACGCCGTTGTCTGGGGAACTGGCGGTCTGTCAAATATCCAGTCTCGTTACATGAAACTGGTTAATACCGACGATGCAGGCAAGCAGTTAAAAATTGAAATTTGGTCTGCGACACATGACGGCGGACTTGAGTTCACGTTCGGCGGCGACGATACCGCAGAACCCGGCGTGCTTCCGCTCACGATGCGCTGTGTTCCGGTGACTTCAAAGACTGCAGGTACCCAACTCATTCAGATCACTGATGAGCAGGGTGTATTCCAGTCTCCTGCAAGTTAATCGCACCCGAATACTTTATCTTTTTTTAAGACGACTTGATTAAGTCGTATTATGACACAGCATGGAGAGAGTAGGCCCAAAGAACTCGACCTTGGTGACGAATACATCAAGAACGGGCAGAAAAGAGTTGTCGTAGGTGTTATCGGAGCGATTGTCGAACGTCCTGTTATCGTCCTAATCGATGTAAAAGGCCGCAGATACGACGTTGCACCCGAACTATCTACAAGTCTAGTGCGGAAACTTGAAGCATTTTCAAACGACCCCGGAGCGTTTGCCAAAAGAAGCAACAAGGAAACTGGAAAAGATTGGGAATATATAGACTATCTTATAGAACTCGTAGCAGAAGCGTGTTCCGCAGATGCCGCTGTTCTCACGCCTGAATACTTGAAAGAAAACTTCAGGATTGATATATTACTCGCGTTCTCGAAGGCTATTTTACAGGAAGCGATGCGCCAAGCGAGTGAGGTTGTTTCCGCATATCAGGAAGACCCCGTCGTAAAAAACGAGAACGGCGCTATGGCGCCCTCCTTGCCCGTGGAGCCGACACCGCGCCCGCGAAGGAAGAGATAGAGTATACTAATTATGACAGAATCGTGGCACATACGGCTATGATGTATGGATATTCGATAGAGTATTTGTTGCATGACATATCATACCCAGAACTCATCGCCTTGTGGGTATACGGGAAAGAATTACACACGATTCAAGCGATCGAACAAGCGTTTGAGACTGCTATCACAATATACGGACTCCCTGAAGATGCCAAGGAACCAAGCACCGCCGAAAAATGGCGTGCCTTTGCCAGCATGGAACAGTTCGTTGTTCGTCCGGCAGAAATGACTCCAAATAGGAGACCTGATGACATTAATTGAGACACATGCACCAGTAGAAATGCTTGTCTTACGCGATATTGTAGCAGCAACAGGAATTTCGTTTGAATTAGCCAAGGAATTTTACGAGGCTTCTAAACGCGCCTTTCCAGAAACTGCCCCTTATCTCTATTTATTCGAGCAACCGGCGTATATTTTCGTTATCAGAGATGTTATTGCCTTTATGAGTTCATATCCTAATAGAAAGTTTTCTATTGAGGATATAAACGCGATAATTGGTGCTATAAAAGATGTCCATAAGAAGGATTCTGCTTCGTGGAATCTCTATGGCATTCAACACAGAATTATCGAAACCATTCCTCAATGTTTTAAGGACGGTATGAAGTTTGAAAATGCGATTGAGGTATTGAAGCATGGGCGAGACAATTGCAAATCTGATAGTAAAGATAACGGCTGACGCCTCTGGTGTCAAACAGGGCTTGGGTCAAGCCAAACAAGAAATCAACTCTTTTGGCAGCAACTCTAAGGGCAGCGCAACAGCATCAGGAGTTGTCGTAGGTCAAGCCCTTGGCGCGGGCGTCGGAACTGGTGCGAAAGGTTCTGTGAAGAAGGGTGTTGGAAAGGCGATAGACGATGTTGTGCCAGATGCGCCAAAGAAAGGCGCTCCTATCGGCAAAGGATTGGGGCACGGGATTTTACGCGGGTTGGGGCCCGGCCTCACATTAGGTAGTGGAATGATTGCTGCTAGTACGGCTGCTGCCGCCGCAGGCGTTGCCGCACTCGGGGCAGGTATCGTCCTTTCTACAAAAAAAGCCATCGATTTTGGGCGCGGTATGGGGGAGGTTTACACGCTTCTCCCAGATGCATCTGCAGAAGCGAGAGAAAAGATGATGAATGATTTGCTGGCGTTTGATGCTCAAATGGGTGTCACTTCAGACAAATCGGTTCCTGCTTTGTATCAAGCGATTTCTTCAGGTGTTCCTGCCGACAACGTGTTCGATTTCCTTACAATCGCACAGAAGGCGGCAGTCGGTGGTGTGACTGATTTGGAAACATCTGTGGACGGTATTTCCTCTGTCATTAATGCATACGGCACAGATGTTTTATCTGCCACGCAGGCAGCGGATTTGATGTTTACGGCGGCAAAGGACGGTAAAACCAACTTCGAGCAATTGTCAAGGTCTTTATACCACGTTGTTCCGACGGCGGCAGCAAACGGCGTTGCGTTTGGCGATGTAACAGCAGCTCTTGCAGCAATGACAGCACAAGGAACTCCTACCAGTGTTGCAACTACCCAACTACGGCAAATGCTTGTCGAACTTACAAAAGACGGGTCGAAAACTGCTGCAAAATTTGAGCAGATTGCTGGCAAGTCATTTAAGGAGTTTATTGCCGAAGGCGGGAATGTATCTGAAGCGCTTCAATCAATGGACAATTATGCGAAATCTAACGGCAAAAGCATAGCAGATATGTTCAGCTCTGTTGAAGCAGGCGCTGCAGCGCTTCAGTTGACCGGGAAAGGGGCGGAAACGTTCAACCGGTTCATTAGGGACATGGAAACTTCTGCCGGGGCGACAGAAAAAGCATTCTCCGAAATGGAAAAA
>ERZ795047.3135-NODE-3135-length-15108-cov-31.327576_pt1 | contig 15108 bp, 9 predicted proteins | sample MGYA00375131_ERZ795047 | MGnify/ENA primary metagenome ERZ795047 (study PRJEB30176, sample SAMN05720228) | activated sludge metagenome | isolation source: Anaerobic digester | place: Japan | collected 2015-05-20 ...
CATCAGGATATTCAGGCCCAGCTTCCCCTGTCTATGAAGTCCTTTGCAGAGGTTTATCTGGATTTCCCATCCCAAGTGGCTTATATGCCGCGGCTTGCCAAAATTATCATGTTAAAGCAGGAGGGAGGGCTCTATGAGGTACGGCAGCGCTACGAAATCCATATACTCGGCTACACCTATCCAACCGAATACGACATGCGCTACGAATATATCCAGTACCCTGACCTGAGGCGGGCGGAGATCCGCTGGCACCTTCTCGATTCCGATGGGGCCATCGGCGGCTCAGAAGGGGGCTGGTTTATGGAGGAAGTGGATACCCCAAATGGTAAGGCGGTAAAGGTCCGAAATATAAATGTGGGCCTTGTTAGGAAGGATTTTCCCCTGCAGGCCCAGATCATGAACATGGTTGGCCCCGGTGAACTCGAAGGTATCGTAACAGCCCTGCTCAAGGAGGCAAAACGGCGGGGCCTACGCTAGGCTCGGGCCTGTCATTAAAGCCCCAGCCTGCTCAAGGTCGTATGTATTGGGCGAAATGCCGGTGTTTTGTTGAGGGTTGTTGTGTCTATTTCACTACCAGGTTGGTCAGGAAGGGGATGGAGATAAAGTTCCCGATCATGCCACCCAGGGATGAGAGAAAAAACACCAGGAGCGCCTTGCTCACCCGATTTCGGTAGAGTCCTCGGAGGCTGGTAATATCCTCAGATAGGTGCTCAATATCCTGAACACGGGGACGGCGTACAGTGGCTTCCACGACCCCGGCGAAAAGCCCGACCCCGACAAAGGGGTTTAAGGTTGCAATCGGAGCCCCCACAAAGGCGGTAAGCACCGAAAGGGGATGCCCCCAGGCGATAATTGTACCCAGGGCTGCCAGGGAGCCATTCCAGAGCATCCATTGGAGGAGCATGCTGAGGCTTACGGCCCCGCCGCTTTTAAAAAAGCCTGCAATGATGAGGGTTGCAATGAGGGCGGGGATGATCCAGGGAGTAAGTTTACTTATTTTAGAGGGCGGCGGGATCTGCTCCAGCTCGCTGGTGTCTATGATACCTTCTCCTCGGGCGATTTTTACCAGATGGGCAGAGACGCCCCCCATGTGGCCCGCACCGATAACCGCCACAATACGGCTCCCTGGGCTTGCCCAGATTTTTGCTGCCAGATACTGGTCCCGTTCATCAATTAGAACCTTTTTAACTTCCGGTAAATACTCTGCAAGTTCGCCCATCATATTGTCCAGCTCATTTTTATTTTTCAGGGCTTCTATCTGGGCTTCGTCTATTTTTTCGGTAGTAAAAGCACTGGAAAGCAGGGTTGCCAGGAGTTTATTCTTGCTCCAGAAGCCGCAGCTCCCCCAGGCTCGTTTCAGGGTAAGCTGGACCTCCCGGTCGCAGAGGCTATAGGGTATGCCCAACTCAGTGGCTGTGTCGATGGCAGCCTTCATCTCATCACCGGGTTTTACTCCCATATTCTGGCCAAGCCTGCGCTGAAAACTGGAAAGCACCAGGTTTGCCATGAGAAGAAACCCTTTACCTTCTTTAAAAACCTTTACCAGGTCCAGTTTTTCCCAGGAATCCTGCTGGGTCATGGATGCGAGCCGTCCCGCATCCAGTTCTACACAGACCATACCAGGTTTTTCTTCCCGGATGACCTGGTTTACTTCTTCTATACTTTCCCGGGATACGTGGGCAGTTCCTACCAGTATTATTTCCCTGTCCTGCAGGGTGAGTCGTGTTTGTGTTCCTTTGTTCATTGGTTCTCCTGGGCTGTTTCCATGGCCTTTGCAAAACGCCGGAAAAGGGCCTGTTCATCAATATGGGCGGAAGCATGGATAATGCCTCCCGCCATGTGGTCATGGCCGCCTCCCTCACCGATGCCTGCCAGGGCGAGCTTAATAACCGTGGCGGCGGATATGTCCGGTGTGCGGCTGCGGACCGACACATGATACCGATCTCTACCGGCTTCGACAATCACAGAAACGAGAATTTCCCGGAGTCTGAGGAAAAAATCCGCCAGTATGGAGATGAGTTCCTGGGTGCAGTCGAAGGGAAGCATGGTAAAAAAGAGGTTCCCCTGGGATATATAATGCTCTGTGGCATAATGAAAGGCTTTCAGGTCAGAAATAGAAAGGGCTGCTTTTACTACCTGGGTTCCAAACTGCCAGTCGGCTTGAAAAAACAGTCGGTGGTGAGCATTAAGGTCCGCGGGGCTTACGCGGCGGGAGAGAAAGTCCGTGTCAATCTGGATGCCCATAAGAAGGGCGGTGGCGGTTTGCCTGTCGGGGATAAGTTCCGCCTCCTGCCAGTAATCGGCGATGATGGTAGAGCAGGCCCCGTAGCTTGTACGGATGTCCACAAAGGGGGCATCCAGTTCGCCAGGATTTACATGATGATCGATAACTGCAATCAGGTTGGAGCTGAGAGGATGGGCATTGGCATTATTGGGACTTCCGTCTACGATTATACAGGGTTCATCACTTACATCTGTTGGCAGCAGTTCATCGCTCCGTTCGAGGGGTATACGGAGTTCCCGGATCATGGCGTTCAGTGAATGACTGCGGATTGGATGCCGGTGAACGAGCCGTACCTTAAAGCCGAGCCGCTCCAAAAGCCGTCCGAGGCCAAAGGCGGAGGCGACCGCATCATGGTCGGGAAAATCATGGGGCTGTACCAGGATGCTGTCACCGGTTTGTTTCATCCGTAGGGCGGCCAGGATGTAATTAAATTGTTCAAAGGCAGAGCTGCTACCCATGGGTACAGTATACCCCTAGGATGACTGGTTTTGTAAGCCTCGTGCCTCAATCTCCCATTGGTTCAGCCGCCACTCAATCATGTTCTTCCGGTTCATGTCCCGGACTAGCATGAAATACTTGTTCGCCAGATTTGTATTGCCCTTTATGTCGTAGTATTGGGCCAGGTAATAGAGCATGCGGGCCTTTGTATCAAGCTTTTTCTCGTTGCCGACACGGGTCGCAATATCCGTATCCCCTGAAAAATCATAGAAAAGCCTGAGCATGTACCAATCGATGCTGTTCTGCTCCACCGTGGGGATAACCTTTTCAAGAAAGCCCTTTACTTCCTGGGCTTTCCCGCTTCGGTACCAGTTTATCGCTGCCAGAAGAGCATAGGTGCTGTGACTTGGCGAACGTTTGTAGGCTTCTATAAAAGCGTTTTTTGCATCGGCCCATTTCTTGTCCCGCATATATAAAACCCCCAGCGCTTCGAAGGCAAAATAATAGTCGGGGTTCAGTTCAGAAAGCTTTTTATAATCCCCTACTGCCCCTTTGTAATCCTCTAGTTCATCTTTAAGACCTGCACTGTACACATAGGCAAGGAAATAATCGCCGTTTATACCGATAGCCCGCTCATATTCCTTAAGGGCTTCCTCTTTTCTACCCAGGTCTAAAAGCACATTACCCCGATCCATGGCTACCCAATAGTCATGAGGTGCAAGTTCCTTCGCCTTGTCCAGATCTGCCAGGGCCTCCCTGAGGAAGTTGTTTTCCCGGTAAAGCCGGGCCCGTTCCTGCAAGGGTAAGGCCCAATCGGGATTCATACTGATCACCCGATTAAATGCTTCTTCCGCAGCCTGGGGGTTCCGGTTATACCGGTCTACTTTTCCCTTACCAAGCAGGGCCTCACTGTTATTGGGATCTATGGACAGGGCCTTTTTATAATAGGCTTCGGCCAGTTTGTAGGTTTTTGCAGCATAGGCCACATCACCGAGACTTGTCAGGGCCTGGGTGTTTTTTGGGTTGATGGACACCAGCTTTTCCAGCAGCTGTTTCTGTTCTTTAGTGTTACCAGCCAGGCCTTCGATATTGGCAAGTAACAAGAGGCTCTCCTGGTCTTCAGCATTTGCAGTCAATATGTTTTGCAGGGTACTTCTGGCTTCAGCTATATTGCCGCTTGCGGCGAGAATTGTGGCCTTCATTCGCTGCATATCGCCTGAGGCGGCCACATCCTTGTTGAACTGGCTGAACAGGTCCAGAGCCCGGGTAAAATCGCCCCGCAGCATTGCGGTTCTAATTGAAGAAAGTATCTGCTCTGTTTTTTCCTGTTCCGACAGGGGTTTTTCCGCCGGAGGTTTCACTGCAGGAGACGTTTCTGCCGTTGTTGTTCCAGTTACCGCAGGAGCCTTTTCTGCGGGAGCTATAGAGGTTTTTGAACTCGTTGCACAGGAAGTAATTATCCAAGGAAGTGTTAAAAAAACTGCTAATACAATGATATACCTTGGTATGTATTGTAGACCTTTGTTCTGCATATAATCCTTGACCATGGATGCTATAGTATATGATGGTATAAGAATCGGCAAGTTGAAATTAAACTAAAGGATAGGGTATCCTGAAACCAATGAAAAGACGTGTAGTATTACGGACAGTCGGCCTCATAGGTCTGTACATGGCGGTTTTTATTGCCCTCGTGCTAATTCAATATGTACGTAGGACTAGTTTTACGCTGAACCTTGGTTCTATGGTGGTATCCAGTAATTACCTGGATGTCAATGAAATCAGAAAACAAGCAAAAAATGAACCGGTGCAGATTACCGGGCGTTTTTCCCTATTCTTTGGTGGAATGGAGTTCAGGCTTGCAGAAGAGGATGGGTTTTCGGTGATTAAAACCAATGGCTCTAAAAGTCCCCTGTCTGGCCGTTCCTTTTTAATTTCTGATAATACGGTCCGGCTTGAACTAAGCGATGGAAGCGCCCTGGTGTTTAAAACCTTTTTTGCAAATGGGGTCGAAACCCTGAACATTCAGGCCATGCCTGCATCTACAGCTCAGGAACTGCGGATTCCTTTCCGGCCACTCAGGTCTTCTCATATCACTACGGATGAAAAAAATAGAATTATGGTTTCTGCGGGTGGAAAAAATTATTCCTTCAGCGGATCTGCCGTTGACTATAAGAATAAATTGGTAAGCCTGAAGGGAAATGCTTCCTTGGCTTCTTATGGGCAGATTCCTGAAAAGAAGGGCTTTAATCCCGGAGATTTTGTGCTTGCAAGTGCGTTAGATACACAAGCCTATGGAACGGCTATCAGCAGGTGGCAGGCTCAGGCTGCAAGTGCATGGGAACGAAGCATGGCAGGAAATCCCAGTGAGGATACGGTGCTGGCCTATGTGTCTCAGGCAGCAAGAGGGGGAAACTATCGTAGCGCTACCGGTACAACCCCGGCGGCCTTTCTCGAAGGGAATCAACGAACCTATCGGTCAGCACCCTTTTTTGGTCGCTTGGACATAGCCTTACGGGGCCTTATTGCTTCGGACCGGGAATATTTGGGTCGCCTTTCCCGGATGATCAATGAAAAAACATCGGATGTTCTTGCGGAGCCCTCATTGGTGCGGACCCTATCAGTTCGGGGTTCTAAGGCTCTGTTTGATGAACTGGTCAATCTGGTTAAAGCCCTTGATCCCAGTACTTTAACCCCGGCGACTGCGGTTGGTGTGATCGAAAATACGGCCATCTGGAAAAAATACCGTGTAAATGAAGACAATCCTTTTGAACGGCTTAAAGATCAGGCCCTCTTTGTTGTTTCTAGCAGCCTGAAATCCAGCGCCGACGGAAAGGTTCTCGCCTGTCCCACCGGCCAGGGGGATCTTGCATATAGCATCCGGCTTGGAAATGCCCTCATCCAGTATGGTTCTGCTTCTGGTCTTGCGGACTGGACTGGTCTTGGGAAGTCCCTCATTCTTTCAGTTCTGTCCCTCTCTGATGCTAATGGTGCTCTGCCTGCTGTTGTAGAACTTGCTAAGGATGGTTCTGCCTTTGTTCCTGCAGGGGATAACCGTATACAGGCTGCTCAGATCTACAACCAGATTACGGGGGATCTCTATTATCCGCGAATAGAAGAATTGGGCTTAATAAACTATTCCGGACTATGGGCATGGACTGCGGCAGGCCCTCTCTCCGCAACTTTTGATGGATCGGTGCTCGATATTACGGTCCCCTTCTTCGAAGGAGAAACCCACTACATGATGATAAAGGGAGTAAAACCCTTTAGGAAAATTCAGCTCTACAATATCGATTTTAGGACCGATCCTCGCTTTGAACGGTATGACTCATCCGGATGGGCCTATTCTGAGTCTGAGCAGACCCTGCTGTTAAAAATGAAACATCGGGCTAAGGAAGAGCATATTAAAATCTTTTATCAGGAATCGGAGCAATAGTGAACGCTACCACAGAAAGGGTTGATGGGACTTTTTTCCAGGATCTTATACAGCCAGTAGAGTTTGTGTTTATCCGTCATGGGGAAAGTGAGGGTAATGCCAATGGGGTGTTTCAGGGCTTGCTCGATTTTCCTCTCACAGACCGGGGCCGTGAACAGGCCCGGCTCCGGGGTCAGCAGCTCCGATCCCTTCCCTTTTGTTCAAGATCTGAATTAGTTGGACTATACACATCCCCCATGGGCCGGGCCCGTGAAACCGCCGAACTGATTGCTGAAACTGCTGGCTTTGCGAGGCCTCTGGTGGTTCCCGCTCTTACTGAGCTGGACACGGGGGTCTGGACGGGAAAAGCCTGGGCGGATGTTCGATCTGAAGCAAACGAGCTGTGGCCCCGCTTTAGGGCTAAAAGCTGGGCTGCGATCCCTCAGGCTGAATCCGAAGAAGCGCTGTATCAGCGGGCCCTTTTGTCCTGGAGTTTCTTGCGGGATCAGGCAATAGAGCATAATCTCCATGGAGTTATCGCAGTAAGTCATGCAGGATTTCTGCAGTGGCTTTTCAGGGTTACCATGGGGTGCAAGTCCTGGTTTCCCCTTATTCCGGTGCAGAATTGTGGTATGTTCCGCTTTAAGGTAGAGCCTATTGCGCATCACCCCGCTTATATAGCCTGGGATACCATCAATGAGCCCCTACCCCCATCATTGTAAGGATTCAGGGCCAGCCCGCTCCATGAGATCATCCCGCTCCTGTTCGCTGTCGGCAATGATGCTTGCGGCGAGGAACCGGGCCACCACCGTCTCAGTGGTATAGACTCCCATGGGTACTGCCCCTTCCTTCCAGAGTTCCTTTGAGGTGCTATAACCGGAAAAATCTACCAGCCCTTCCTGTTGTGAGGTGCAGTAGAACCGGGCCTGTTTTCTTCTTCCAATCGAAAAGGCCCGTTTCAGTGAATAGGGGCCTTCTCGGAATCCCGCAGTTCCCGTATCATACAGTTCAAGGAAGAAATAGCGTACCCCCTGGTCCATCAGGGCGGTCAGGTAATCTGAACGAAGCCCAGGATAAATGCGGATAACGCACATGGAATTAGCCGCTTCTTCCAGAAGTTGGGTGAGGACATACTGGTCCGCTTCGAGCATTCCATTTAAAAGAGAGGACCCAAAATGAATGGGTTTTTGCATATTCCAGTTTCTGAATCCATCGGACCCGATACGTTCAAATTTTAGGTTCAGTGGTGACAGAACCCTGCCGCCATAGACTACATAGACCCCGGTTTTTTCCTCTGCAGCCAGATTGATGGCCTTCTCCATTGTTTCGGCAGCCTCATTTGACATACCCGGAGCTGTGGATGATGCGGCGAGTACGATGGGGACCCCCGCATCAGCAAAGAGCCAATACAGGAGCGGTGCCGTATAGGGCAGGGTGTCGGTTCCGTGGGTAACCACGATACCGTTCGCGGTACCAGAATTGATCCGTTCAGTAATAGTGGTGATGAGGGCTGCCCAATCTGAAGGAATTATTTCTTCTGAGAGGATCCTGCCGACTTGAATTGATTCAAAGCGAATCTTCGATTCCAGACCATTCATCCTCTGGTGGATCAGTTCCTTAAGGACCCGTTCATCGCCGCTTTCTACCATCCCATCTTCGGCAATCCGACCCGAAATGGCCCCTCCCATGGATAAAACATATACCAACGATACTGAAAGCTGCTCCCTGAGAATTGCCTTAACAATGTTCGGTTCCGCTAGCCCTCCGGTTTCCCGCATAATCCGGCCCGTTAGGAAACGGATAGGCCGGGCATCACCCTCCCGGACCCGTTTTACTTCCAGAGGATTTTCTTCTATTATCCGTTTGACTATGTCGGAAATAACCTTTTCATCGGTAAGCTGTTCCCAGCCCCGTTCTTTTACAATGAGTTCTGGTTCTTTGTTTTCTTCCAATACGGCGCTTATGGTCTGTTTTGCAATTCCTGTGTGGATACGGCGTTCAGTCAGCATTTTCAGTATGCTTGCAAAACGATGGGGTGTTAAGGGTGCATCGAGTGGGGTCATCTGAAGCCGTTTGAATTCTTTTATTATATAAGAAGACATCCATTGGGCTGCTTCTTTGGGACTGGCTCCAAGTTCTATGGTCTTCTCAAAATAATCGGCCCGGCTTTTTTCATCGCAGATGAACTCTGCCTGGGGCAGGGTAAGTCCATATTGGGCCATCACCCGGTTGCGGCGGGGTTCCGGCAATTCAACGGTAAAGGATTCCAGGGCTTCAAGGATTTCAGGTCCAGGAATAAAGGGCGGAACCCCCTGCAGGGGGGTAAATTTGGGCCGGTTTTCCAGTTTGCGTTTTTGGAACGATTCGGTGATGTTTTTTGTCTCATTCCAGATACGGCTTTCGGGAAGGATCGTGCCCCCATGTTCAAGAATTTCTTCCTGGCGGTTCAGTTCTGTGTTAATAGCCTTTCGGACAAAGTTAAAGGAATTGAGGTTCCTCAGTTTAACAAAACCTTCGGGGTCTTCTGGATAGGGAGCCAAGGCAACATGGGCATTGCATCGGATTACACTTTCTACCGGAACACCAGGTATAACCTCCAGGTACTGCAGCCTGCGACGCAGGTCCGATAGGAATACCTCTGCCTCTTCTCCGATTTCAAAATCTGCTTCGGTTCTTAGTCTGAGGCTTGGCATACCGGCGGTGGAGTAATCCATTCGTGTTTCCTTGCCTGAATGGGTCAGCCGGCCCGCATCCTCTTCAATGCGGAGTTCTGCAATACGGATGTGTTTTTTCCTTCTATGAAAGGTTATATCCATAAACCCATCTGTCCCAAGTTGTAAAGAAAGGCGGGACAGGGCGTATTCAGGTGGCAAGTCCGGTGTGCTTAAATTTTTTTCATAGAGAGGGTTTTTAACAAGATTACAGTTCAATGCTTTAGCGATAGTATAGGCCTTGCGGGCGGCAATCTGGTTTAGTTGAGGTGGCAGTGTCCCTTCACCTCTGCAGATAGGGCATGAGCCAAGCATCCCATTATCTAAATAGGTACAGTTACAAAATGTTTTTACCCCTGTAAGGAGGAGTATTCGAACTTCCAGTGCAATATAGGATTTTAACACGATAAACCCGCCTTACTTCGTACTATGCTTGGCATGGCCCTGCCTGTCAAGGTCTTGCCAAGGATGAATATATTTGACATTTTATCTTCCTTACGTTAATTTTGTAAGGATGTAAAGGAGACTGTGTGATAAAGCGTGACTTTCCAAAAATCCACTTCTATGATCAGGATTTTGTAGACATATACGACAGAACGTGGGCTTGGATACAGGATAGCTGGCTTTCGGGCCCAGAAAAGGGGGCCATTAAGGGTAAGTTCTTTGGATATCCCGGCTGCACTAAGGTAACACAGCTAGAAGCTATATTATCATCCTTCTTTCTCGTTTACTCAAATAGAATATATCAGGCCCATCCTACGCTGGATATTTTTTATGAACGGCAGGAACCAAATGGCGCAATTCGGTGGGCCTATGAAATCGAGTCTGGCAACCCGATTGTTAGCCCGGATAACCCTGAAGGGCTTGGACTCCCTCTTTTTGCCTGGGCAGAATTTAATCTGTATCACAAATCTGCGAATAAAAAACGGGTCAAGGAAGTAGTCCCGATCCTGCATCGGTACATGGCCTGGATCGATTCCCTTTATAAGAAGCCCAATGGTTTATATGCGGTGCCCCTGGCTGCAACGGGAATGGACAATGCCCCCAGGGAAGGGGCGGTGTACCCCATCGACTTTAATACCGTCATGGCCATAAACGCCCTGTATATGTCTGCCCTGGCGGATATTTTAAACGATAAAGAATCCAGTTTTCAGTATAAACGGCAGTATTTCTCGTTAAAGACCAGGATAAACTCCCTCATGTGGGATCCGGATTCGGGTTTTTACTATGATCTGGACGAACATGAACACCGTCTTTCGGTAAAAACGATTGCCGGTTACTGGCCCCTGCTCGCAGAACTCCCGAACGATGATAAGGCTGAGCGTCTTATAGAAAAACTTACCGATCCAGAATATTTTGGCACCCCCCATCCATATCCAACGGTAGCCAGGAATGAACCGTCCTTCTGTGAAAACGGCAATGGGTATCGGGGCTCCGTGTTTCCCCATCTTACCTTTATGGTTATCAAGGGACTGGAAAAATACCAGCGCTGGGATCTTGCTCGGGAATGTTCGATACGGCATCTTTATTTTGTACTCGATTCTATGCATCCTGAGGGGAATCATCATAAGGGGAATTTATGGGAAGCCTATCTTCCCCTTAAGGAAGGTCCCTCCCAATGGCCTGACCGTGAGGGCTTTCCCCGTCCTAATTACTTGAGTTATATTGCCCTTTCCACTATTTGCCTTACCATAGAGAATATCATCGGGCTTGCTATTTCTCTGCCCCGAAAGACCGTTGACTGGATTATTCCCAACCTGGAAATAATGGGAATAGAGAACCTGTCGCTTAAGCGGAATATGATTACCATACTCTCTAACAAGAGTGGTCGGGGCTGGGAAATTCACATGGAAAGTGAAAAGTTATACTATTTTACTATCAATATACTTGGAAAGAAAAAGAAAACCCTGCCCATACCCTCAGGCAAATGCTCCATGCTGATAGACAAGTTGTAAGCAGGCGATTATGGCCAATAGGGACTATCGCCTGGTGGCGGTTATTGAGATTGGTTCTACCGGTATTCGACTTGTTGTAGCTGAGTTAAACCCATCCAGCGACTGGCATGTGGTTGATCGCTCTGGAAAGCCCGTAGCCCTTGGCCGGGATGTCTTTACCAGAGGTATTATATCCCGGGAATCAATGCTAGCTAGTATTGCGGTTCTTCGTAATTACCGGGAACTGCTGAACGGTTGGGGCATTGATGACCCGGATATTCATGTCATTGCTACCAGTGCCCTTAGAGAAGCCCGAAATCGGGATATGTTTATTGACCGGGTATTTCTTCAGACAGGATTTAAGATTGTAGTAGTAGAAGGGATTGAAGAAAACCGGCTTATGTACCTGGCGGTCCGTTTTGCATTACAGGATGACCGGCCACAGTTCAGTCGATCTAACTCGGTTATTATTGAAGTCGGAGGCGGTTCCACAGAACTGATGCTGTTGCGCCGGGGGAAAATGGTTGCTGCCCATAGTCTCAGGCTTGGAACTATTCTGGTAGATCAGCAAGTACGGCAGACTATGGGCGCTAACATCTATCTTCAGCGCTTTCTCACCGAAAGTGTGAATAATACCTGTGAATCCCTGAATGTAGAACTCGATTTAAGCCATATTAAAATTTTTATTGTAGCCGGATCAGATGCGCGCCTCGTAGCCAGCCGTTTCGGGGTAGAATTAAATAAAAATTGCTGGGTTGTGGACCGGCGGGTTTTTATTGAATTTGTGGACCGCATTAAAGGGTACAGTATCGAAGAGTGTGTCCAGAAACTCAGAATTCCCTTTGCTGAAGCGGAGGGGATTATTCCGGGGCTGCTTACTTACAAGTTGTTTCTTGAAAAGACCGCTGCCACAGAACTCATAGTTCCCAATGCTTCGATCCGCGAAGGGATGCTCATCAACCTGTCCCAGGGTGTGGATCCGAATCTGCAGGAAGAGTTTTATTCTCAGGTTATTGCGTCGGCAATCAATCTGGGGAAAAAATACCGTTTTGATGAAAATCACAGCCGTCATGTTACCGCCCTGGCCCTCAACCTCTTTGATGCACTCCTTACCATGCACGGCATGGATCGTCGTGCCCGGCTCCTTTTGGAAGTGGCGGGGCTGCTCCATGATGTGGGAATGTTTATTCGCAGTTCCGGGCACCATAAACACAGTCAATATATAGTAGCTAATTCAGAGATTTTTGGTTTGCATCAGGAAGACCTGGATGTTATTTCTAATGTGGTCCGCTATCATCGAAAGGCTCCTCCCAATGCCACCCATATTGCCTTTATTGCGCTGCAGCGGGAGGATAGGGTTCTTGTATTAAAGCTCGCTGCTATTCTTAGGGTTGCCGATGCTCTGGATAGAGGTCATGCTCAGCGTATAAAGGACATTAAGGTTGAACAGCGGGAAGATGCTATTCTCATTACCGTTATGGGAAGCCACGATCTAACCTTGGAACGATTAGGTCTTGAGGAAAAATCTGATATGTTCCAGGATGTGTTTGGGTATAAAGTTATTTTGTTGTAGGTGGTTTATGCAAACCGTTCCATTTCGTTATTTTAACCGGGATCTATCCTGGGTCGATTTTAATGCCCGTGTTTTAGGTGAAGCCCTTCGCCGGGATCTGCCGGTGCTGGACCGTTTAAAATTCTTGACCATAGTTGCATCCAATTTTGATGAGTTTTTTATGGTCCGTGTAGCGGCAATAAAACGGGCCCAGCGGATGAATCTGGGACGGGATCCCGCAGGACTCCTGCCGGAAGAACAGCTTCGTTATATTGCTGAAAAAGTTAAGCATATAACCAATGAGACCTATAGATGCTTAAACGAAGAGGTCCTGCCTGAGCTTGCGAAGGCGGGACTGGAACTTATACGGCCCGCAGCTTATAGCCAGGCCCAGTTTGAGTATCTGGAGAACCTGTTCCTAAAAGAAGTCTTTCCTATTTTAACGCCCCTCCGTTTAGAGGATGATGCGGAACCACCCAGTATGGGTAATCTGAAACTCCATGGGGCGTTTCTGCTTGATAATGGAAAGGTTGCCATTGTTCAAATTCCTACAGCCCTAGACCGTATCATCTGGCTTCCCCCGGAACCAGACCAGGTAAAGCCCTGGGCATTACTCGATGATGTGGTGATGCTGTGGGCTTCCCGTCTTTTTAATGGCTATACCATAAAAGAAGGGATGCTCTTTAAAGTCACCAGAGACGCGGATTTTTCGGTAGACGAAGAGCGGGATGAGGACTTTGTAGAAGCCATGGCCGAGGTTCTTCAGAACCGGGAGCATTCCTGGCCGGTCCGGCTTTCCTGTACCGGCAATAGTCCTGTATTAAAGGAACGGATTGCACAGCTCCTTAAACTTGATGAGTTGGATATTTATGAAATGCCCGGTCCGATTGACCTCCGGTCCCTTTCTGAACTGGCTTTTATCAAGGGGTTTGACCAGTTTCGTGAACCGCCATGGCCTCCGCTCTGGCCGGTTGAACTGCCTGAGGATGAACCCCTGTGGGAAACCTTACATGAGAGAGATGTGCTTCTTCAGCTTCCCTATCATACCTTTGATCCTGTGGTACGCTTTATCCAGGATGCATCGGTAGATCCCCGGGTATTGTCTATAAAGATTACCTTGTACCGTACAAGCGGCGAGTCTCCCATTGTAAAAGCCCTGGAACAGGCTGCCCGGAACGGAAAGCAGGTAACGGTTCTGGTGGAACTTAAGGCTCGTTTTGACGAGGAACGAAATATAACCTGGGCTTCCCGCTTGGAACGGGCTGGGGTCATCGTGGTCTACGGTATTGCCCAGCTCAAGGTGCATGCAAAGATTTGTCTAGTTGTAAGGCGTGAAGATAATGGGATTTGCCGGTATGTGCACCTCTCTACGGGTAACTATAATGATAAAACTGCCCGTCTTTACAGTGATCTAAGTCTTTTTACCATTAACCAGCAGATAGCCCAGGATGCAACCCTCTTCTTTAATATGATCACGGGCTATTCGGTGATCCAGAGTATGCAGCAATTGGTAATAGCACCGGTGAATCTGAAGCGTCGGCTTATAGAACTCATTGACCGGGAGGCGAAACGGTCCAGCCAGGAATACCCGGGTAAAATTGTTGCTAAGCTCAATTCCCTGGCCGATGTAGAAGTGATTAATGCCCTCTATCGGGCTAATCAGGCTGGAGTTTCCATTCAATTGAATGTACGGGGTATCTGCATGCTGGTCCCAGGGGTTCCTGGGCTTTCGGAACATATACAGGTGGTGAGTATCATAGACCGATATCTGGAACATTCCCGTATTCTGTATTTTGCAAATGGTGGTGCCGAGGAAATTTATATTTCCAGTGCAGATTGGATGAGCCGAAACCTGGATCGCAGGATAGAACTCATGGTGCCACTTCTGGATGCTTCTGTTGCCAATACGGTAAAGGGTATTCTGTTCAGTTTCTTTAAAGATAATACCCACAGCCATGTACTAGCACCGGATGGGGTCTGGTCCCGGCGTCCGCCAGAAACGGATGAAGAGGCTTTCCGTGTTCAGGAAGCCCTGTACACCGAGCTAAAGCTTGCCAGTGAACTTTCCCGTACCGCACCCCGGCAGGAATTTATAGTCCGCCGTCGTCCTCCAGCTGAATAAGGGATACCCAAAGGATAGTCCATGAAACGAATCATTTTACAACCCGGACAGGAACACCGCCTGCTTGCGGGTCACCCCTGGGTTTTTGATAACGAAGTAAAGAGTGTTGTAGGCCCCGATGGCATCCCTAAGGTTTGCCCCGAAGGACTTGCAATCCTTGAACCGGGAGAACTGGTGGATGTAGAAAGCTCCCGGAAAACCTACATAGGCCGGGCCTTTGCCAATCCGCACTCTAAAATAGTAGCTCGATTGTTTTCTCCATCCAAAGAAGGGGTGGATAAGGGATTCTTTAAGGCCCGGCTCCGCAATGCGGTAGAGCGGCGCCGACGGAATTATAATCTGGAAACTGAAAGCCAGCGGCTTGTATTCGCTGAGGCGGATCTTTTGCCGGGGCTTATTATTGACCGCTTTGTTGGTTGGCCTGCGATTCAGGCAGAACCCTTTATTTTAGAGAACAATGAATCTGGTCAAACCATACATTTTGATATGCTTCGGGATGCCCTTGGCGCTCCTGGAATCTGGCTTTCGGTGCAGTTTCTTTCCTATGGGCTGGATATACGCAGGGACCTTATTTTTTCCGCACTGGAAGAAGTTATAGGACCTGTTCAGGGTATCATTGAACGGGACGACAGCCAGGTGCGCAGTCTTGAGGGGC
>ERZ795047.3139-NODE-3139-length-15096-cov-9.314075_pt1 | contig 15096 bp, 30 predicted proteins | sample MGYA00375131_ERZ795047 | MGnify/ENA primary metagenome ERZ795047 (study PRJEB30176, sample SAMN05720228) | activated sludge metagenome | isolation source: Anaerobic digester | place: Japan | collected 2015-05-20 ...
AAATTCTTGAAATGAAAGCCTTTCTCAACTCAACAGATTATATCAGTCTTAAAAAAGTTGAGGGATATGTGGTTGATGAAGATGTTATACTGCAAAGGCGGGCAGCAAGAGACAGAATTAATAAACTTGAGCTTGAGATAAAAGAACTTGAGGTACAATTAAATAACTTAACAAATAATGAGGAGATAAATCATGAAGATAACGGATAAAATGTTACATTTCAGTATTAGTTTCTTAACAGTAGCTACGATTAGTTTCTTCTGTTATTTACTAAATCTATCCTCTATTTGGTGTTATTTGCTATCCAACATAATAACTATGGGATTGGGTATAACAAAAGAATTACTTGATTCGGAATGGGATTGGAAAGATATTATTGCTGACGTTACAGGTATTATTACAAGTGATATTTTTATTGCTATTTTCACTATATTTTCACATTAATTTAACAAACACAAAATGAAAAACTTAAAGAAATTAACAGCAAGATTTTATTTTGCAAGCCTCATGAAGGCTTTAACTGCTATCGTTACGATTATTTTCATAGGAAAATCTACAATCGTTGGTCTCTTAGGCATTGTTGCACTTTTGTATTTTGCTTATGAACAGTATGAAGAATACAAACGACTGATAAGCCAATAAAGTAAGAATTATCCCTCCAAAAAAATGGAGGGATTTTCATTTTATATGAAGAAAAAATGGTTTTTTTTTCGTAACTTTGTATAAAAATTCGATATGACTTTTGGGGAAATAATATCCTATATCGCCCCAGTCTTGGGGGGTGTTATTGGAGGTGGAACATTTATGCATTACAAGACACGTGCAAAACAGGAAAAAAACTCCGCAAAGAAGGGGGAGTTTGAAATTCTTCAACAACAAATAGAATTTCAGGGCACTCTCATAAAAAACTTTCAGAATGATGCTATGCTCAAAGATGACAGGATAGTAAAGCTTGAGAAAGAAAACGAAGAGATAAAATTTCTTCAGAGAGAACATGAAAGAAAATTGTTAGGAATACAGAAACTTCTCACAAGGGAAGTGGGGAATAAAAGATATGCGGAAAAACACATATGTTTTCAAATAGAATGTGACAACAGAAAACCACCTTTAGGAGAATTTCATACAGAAGACCCTGAAATGATAGAAATAGAAAATGATGTTTGAAAATTTCATAAGAGAAAATAGGGACACATTTATTAGAAAAGTAAATGATATAGCCACTATGCTTTCAATAAAACCTGAATGGTTAATGTTTGTTATGTATTTTGAAAGCAGATTAAATCATAAGGCAGTAAATCCAATAACGAAAGCAGCAGGGTTGATACAGTTCATGCCATTAACAGCACACAGCTTGGGTACAACCACCGATGAATTGCTAAAAATGAGCAATGTTGAACAATTAGACTTTGTTTATAAGTATCTCAAACCATATAAAGGTCGCATGAAAAGATGGATAGACGTATATTTGGCAGTATTTTATCCTGCCGCAATGGGTAAAGGTGATGATTATGTGATAAAAAATGATTTAGTCGCAAGACAAAACCCCATATTTGATATTAATAAGGATTTAGACATTTCAGTATCTGAAATAAAAAAAGCATTACAAAAACATATACCCAACGAATATAGATATTTGTTTTCATAATAAATTCAACAAAAATGATAATAGGGAAAAACACTAAAGAAAAAGAATTTATCGAAAATGAATTAAAGACATTAGTCGAAAAATTCCCTGAAATAAGAGCAAGGTACTTATATGAGCCCTATTGTGATACGCATTTTGTTGAAATAACACCAAAAAATTTTTATTACAATGAAGAATATATAAGTTGGGAAATTACCATACATAGTAAATTCACTTCAAATTACAAGCATGAAAATCTTTGTTTCATAACCGATGACTCTGTGTTTAGAATGAAAAATTGCGAATGTGATATAAAAGGGGGTAATTATCATGAAATTACAATATAAAATAATATTTATTATAATTATCTGTGTTGCTTCATTCTTTGCAGGAAGACTAACTATTAAGCAACAGGAGATTGTGAAATTTGTTAAGGGAGAAACGGTTGTACAGACTATTGAGGTTCCTAAATTTATTAAAGAGACAATTCCTTCATTGCCTGTTTTGAAGACTAAAATTGATACATTATTTGTTGATAGAGAAAAGATAATAATACAGACTGTCGATACACAAGCATTAATACGTGATTTTATTGCCAAACGTGAATATCAATTCAATGTTTTTAATAACGAAAATGGCAAACTTGACATTGCCCCAACAATACAATATAATGAATTGCAACATTTTAGCTATTCATTTACCCCAATAGAAAAAAATACAATAATTAAGAAAGAAAAAGTATTAACCCCCTTTGTGTCCGCATCTTATAACACACTTGGTTTTACTGGTATTGGAGGAGGATTATTTTATCATAACCTGGGATTTAGATACAATTACATGTATAATATGAAAGATAAAACTTCCGGGCATGAGATTGGAATAGTGATGAAATTATAAAATTAAGGTTCAATATTCATTCTTCTCTCTTTCATTTTCTTTTGATATATATTAAGAAGAAGATTAGGGCATGGATATTTAATATCTATTTTAAATTTTAGATTATAACCTTCGCTTATTTGTATATCGTTTATTGATATAATTCTATTGTTTAAGGCTTTAATAATTGCATTTTCAAATGCCTCAAATTCTTTTGGTGTTTCCATATTGTTATTAATTTATTTAAAAAAAATTATTTAATAATTATTTATAATTCTAATATCTAAAATTCGTAAGATGTATTATTACTCCAACAAATTGTCTGTCTTTAAACCAATCCTTAAAATCACTTACACTTAACCCATCATTTTTTGCTATTTGATTTAAAAGGTATAAATCTTCATCTGATTTAGATGTGTTTACAAGATGATTGTCAGTTATTCTTGCTCCCTCATTAAATGGTTTAGCGATAAAATAATCTTTCTTATCCGAAATAATAATAGTTAGCGATAAAATAATCTTTCTTATCCGAAATAATAATAGGCTGTATGCAAATTCCATCATCTTTTGTAAGGCGCAAAAATTCAACCTGCTTGGATCGGTAAGGCTTGCCACTCCAATAACGAAGCGAGAGACATGCTTCTCCTTTGTATATTTTTTTAAATCTATCTTCCCATACCATATAAGAATTTCGTATTGTATGGATTTTTCCTCCAAACATTATCTTTTCTACAAAATTTGTCTCTTCTCCGCTCCTTTTGTGAGAATGTGGAAACTGTCTGCTAAATGTTATTACATATGTTTTCATAATGATTAATTATTTAACCTCAACCTCAATAACCCTGCTACCGTAATATTTAGTCAAATACGATTGCTGATTTACCCATAAATCGTAAAACTCGTAGTCTTCAGAGGGTTCTTCCATTTCTGATAACATTTTGTAGAAATCATCAACTGCTTTCTTCGCAAGTTCCGCTTTTTCAGGTGTCGAATAAATACCATCAATTTCTTGATAGTTCTCAACTGAAGGAGCGGCGTGATAAGATTTAACTAAGTATACTATATTTTTTTCTTTCATGATTTTTAATATTTATTTACATGTTCGTTAATTATTTTCTCGCATTTATTAATCCATCCATCGACTAAAAATACTCCGACTGTGTTTGTATATGAGTTGATTAATTCTACTTCATCGAAGCTGTCATCTACGTGAAACAAAAAGTCTTTGTGTTTGAAATATTGATATTTATATATCCTACTGCAAAAGATGATATTGCTTCGGCTTATCCCCAATATATCAACCACCTGATATAAGTCATTATTCCACTGTCCACTCGGACAATATTCATCGTTTAATCTTGATGTACAAATATATACATCAATTCCACGTTCTATAAGAGTTTTAACATATAGAATTACATCGGCTCTATCTAATACTCCATCAAAATCAAAACTTACTTTTTTCATGTTATAATTTATTATTATAAATATAAACTTTTAGTTTACTAAGGTTGGTGAACTACCCACAAACTGAAGATTTGTGGGCTTCTTGGGCTGATTAAATCATACAGGGAAAATTCTTATTTCTGTTCTTGGTTCTAAAGAATAATATTTTGAGACGGAAAGTGTTACTATCTGAGAATCGTCATTATATGCTATGCCATTCAGTGAGTCAAGCACACTCTTTGCGATATTGTCCAAATCTGGTCTTTTTGTGTGCCTAACCTCTCCTGATAACATTTTCAATTGCAACTTTTTAGGCTTACTCTTCGGTATGCTAAAAAACGCTATTATCTCCGCTTGTAGTTGCTCCCCATTTAGGTACTTTTCCCTTGGAATTTCCAAATAGGATAACTTAACCAAATTTTCATAATTGCTTGTCTTTTGAGGGGTATATGCAATCCCTCTCTTTGTATACCTTGGCCTTCCTTTTGCAACAGGTTCTCCATAAATAGTAAATTCTATCATTTTTGCCACTTTTTAGCCCGTTTTTTCGTACTTTATACCTAAGTGGTATAATTATATATATTTGTACAATGGGTTCCTAAAATGCACTAAAACGCACGTTTATTCCGAGTCACTGCAAATATTTTTCTTAATAAATTGTACGTTATCAAATTTATTTAATTGTTTTTTAAATTCTTCAAAAGACATATGAATATGCATCGGATACTATCCTTTGTCGGCAAAAAATATATCGATTTACTCGTCATCGACCTGCGTTACGATTGTAATAAAGTCTGCGTTTTGATTTAATGGTAAAAAAGACACTGCATTGCCTTTATAGTTATAAGTCATGTAAAATGGTTGACCACAACTACATTTAATCAATGTGCAATTATTCCTATTCTTATTGCATCTGTTAAGATATTTGTCATTACTGTCAGAATACATTTTATGGCACTCAGGACAGACAAAATCTATGTTTGCCATACACAATATCCCGTTTCCAATACTAATACAAGACATAATCAATATTTAAAGTGAATTATTTTTAATTATCTACGTATCTCTATTATTGCATCGGGATATTCAATACAAGCCTCAAGATATTTCTCAATGAAAGGAACGAAATGCTTGTATAGTCCCCATCCATTAGGAGAGTCATATCTCTCAAAGAGAGCTGGTTTGGCTTTCATTTTTGCCAAACCTTTTTTAATAGGCTTAATAATATCCCTTGCGTACATTGCGTGACTACCCTCAAATTCAAGTTCCATGTCGTAACTTTCCTGTTTAATATAGTCCGGGTGCAGTCTGTAAGGTCTCCATAGAGCCTCGTATATCCCCGCTTCTTCAGCCATTGAAATAAGGTTATGCGTGATGTTGGCGGAATATAATTCCTCCCCATCATTTCCTATTAAACTTATATCCAAACTCATAATGTTCATTTATTAAATCCGAAAATGTTCTTTAAGTATTCAAAACCATCGTCTTCAGATAATCTTATGGACAAGAAATTTATTCTATCCCTCACAATATCTTTGGCATTTTCTATATCCCTCGCCTCAACAGAGGTTTTCATCTTCTTACCATAGAACTCAAAATATACATCAAATCTCATTTTCTATGAATTTTATCGCATCAAAAGCGGTTATTGTTGTTTCTGTAACATAGTTGTTACCTTCCTTATCAGGAAGTATGACTCTAAAATTAAAGCCTTTTTCTTCAGGGAACTCTGTCATAAGAAAACCCCTTATGTAAAAAGCGTGGTGTCTGGACTTAAACCAATGTGTATTTAAATAGTCTTTTATTTCTTCTACTGTTCTCATTTCTGTCTAAACTTATCGCAATATTCGTGATCTAATAATTTGTGTTCAGGCATAAGTGCACATATGCCAAAAATGTCAGTAACACCATCTGGCTTCTTGTTGTAAGTAGATATTATTTCTGCACAATCTCTGCAAAAATGAGCAGGTTTTTCGTATTTTTTCTTTTTAACCATATTTTTTAAATTTTTACAAACTTACATATAATTTTACAAATTATAAAATTAAAGTGGCAAATCTTCAAAATAAAATTCGTCGCCAACAGGAAGGTCGTCAATATTAACATATTCATTAACCCAACCATAATTTATGTTCTCATAAGGCTCGTTGAGAAATCTTTTACTTTCTGTCTCAAAATAAAGCCCAACAAGGTAATCCATAGCCCCCATATCTCTATTCTTGCAAATCTCTATTACATTGCTAAAATTAAAATATTGAGAGGCAATATCGTGCCCTAAAAAATCACCTGCAAAACGTATAAAATCATTATTTACCCTATGTACTATGAATACGTTATCAACGGCATTGGTGAGGTCAGCAGTACCTGCCACATCCGTCTTGCGTAAAAAGCCCTGTGCCTTGCGGGGATGGGCAACAATGTGAACATGAACATTAAGTCTCTTGGCAAAGGAACATATGTCAAGAATAAATTGTTTTTGTTGTTCATATTTATCACCCTGGTATGACATAGTGTCCAATATCATAAGATTGTCAAGCACAATACAATTGACGCCCTTTGCCACTATATCTTCAAGACCATGAAAAATAGCATCTACCTTATTGCCATATTCGTTGTTATATAGCCAAAGTTTATTTTCAAGCCATTTGTCAATATAGCCAATGATATTCTGGGGAGTATAGTAGAAATCTCTCATCCTATCTTTCTCAGTAAATTGTCTTCCTGCTGCCTGTAAGTCAAGCCATAATTTAAACTGTTGCGCCCTAAGCTCACCCGAAATTATAGCAACCCTGAACCCCCTCTCTACACAATTAAGGCTTATCTGCTCCAATACAGAACTTTTACCTGAGGCATTAAGCCCCGACCAAAGACTTACCTCCCCCAAATTGAAGCCTATTATTTTTTTGTCAAGCTCCTTAAAACCACTCGGGATACTCACTATTGAACTTCTGTCTTGTGGGACAATATCTTTCATTTGAAGGAACATGTCACCTTTTAGCTCTATGTCCTTTGTTTTACTCGGCAAAGGCTTTGAGGAATATCTTGTCTGGTATTGACGCTGCCTTGGCTCATATTTCTCCCTCAAATCATGCCAATTATTATTAGAACATGAGTTATGAAAACACTTAAACCCTATAGCCCCATTAGGTAATACAAAAATGGCACTATCTGGAGATTTATGGCTGTTATCAAATGGGCACTCTTTGAGTAATATTTTTCTTGTGCCGCCATTGACCACCATCTCCTTGTCAACCTGTAATCCGTTCCTACGGATGAAGTCGTCAATATTAAAGTAAGGGTTATAGTTATTTTTAAAGCTGCTTCTTTCCGGTTTAGGCATCATATCTACTACTTTCTGAAAAAGCAAGTAGGATGTTGGCTTTATCTCACGCGGGATACTGTAAATTTTGCTCTCCCGCTGAGGTCTTTCCTTGGTGTTGCTACCTTTGCGTGATTTAGTGCCATATAATTTACAAATACGTGAAGCATTAAATACAGACGTGTCTATTTCTACCTCATCGGTAGAGAACATAATTGATAACACATTAAGGAAGTTTTTTATAAGTTCAGTATTTTCTTGGCTATTAGTCATTATAACCCTGTATAACAAGTGATAACCATTACCACTATCACATATCACGGGTTTGGCAAATCCTATGTCACGTAAAAAAGCATATACCCTGTTCACTACTGCCTGAGCCTTCTTTTTCTCCTCATCGGTCGCATTAGTGTCGGCGGGTCGCTTCGGGTCAAGGTCTATAAGCACCCATTCTCTTGATATAATATCCCCATCACTCGTCGTATTCTTTGGACTTTGAATGATTTGATTGGCCTGGGTTCGGGAGGCACAGGCAGGGTTAATATTATTCAGTGTGAAGTATATATTATAATTCTCATAGGGTGTTACTGCCTTTATCAGGGTTTCAACATCGGAGAAATAGCCCGAAAAAGTTTTGCCCTTATCGCCTAAAATTCTTATCTCGGTTAGCTTATTGTCGTCTTTGATTAGTTCAAAAAATTTACGTATCTCAATTATGTTCATAGTTAAAAGTCTGTTATTTCAGTTATGGGTGCTTGTTGTGGGGCATTATAAGCAGGGCTAAATGTAGTCCCTTTATTATCATACTTGCCCTCTAATATCCATACCCAAATAGTGTCATTTTTAACAAGCCAATCAAAATCTGCTTTCCATTTATTTTGATTAACCCCACGGCAGAAGTCTGAATTATTTAATTTTTTTAGGACATTAGTTATTGTTGCCATATCTCCCATTTCCCTTATCCTACGCTTTATTGCATCTCTCCGCTTGTTAGTAAGTTTGGATACTTTAGGCAATGTGGGACATATTTGGTGATAAAGGGCAACAAACTCTTCTGAAGTTATATTTGTAACATTGTTGTTACTTGGCGGTGTATTATTTGTACCCGACAAGTCAGCATCTTTATCATCATCGGCAAAAAAATCATCACACCCTTCTTGTTTTATATTTGGTTTACTATATGAACTCCTTATATCACTTGCCTGCGGGGGCACTATGGTTTGCCCTGTGGGGCACGATGTCTCGCCCTGTGGAATAACATAAGACCTATTCTCTCCGATTGTTTCATAATACTTATCTTCAAGCGAATACCAAGTTGGTCTGTTAAATCTATTCTCGGAAAAATCTCCTTTTACTAAATATCCCTCAGCTACAAGTCTATCAATGGCACTCCTTATCTGTTTTGGTGAAAGATAATCAAAGAGTTCTTGTAGGGCAGTAATTGAATTATAAGTCCAATATCTCCCATTAATAAAATGCTTCCTATTGGCAATATTTTTATCAATCCAAAATTTAATATTGTTTGCAATGATAGCGGATATGACTCCCACCTCTTTTGCTATTGTTGTGTTAAAATGATGTTCCATAATAATTACTTTTTATGTTCTTTTGAATGACAATCGGCACATAGGCAAATAAGAGAATCAAAATTTAAGTGTTCCCTGCCGTGAATGTCGTAATTTTCGTGGTGAGTTTGTATGTCCTTAAACGTTCCTTGTGCATTTAGTCCCTTTAGTTCCTCTTTAAGCCTTCTTCTAAAGTTATCTTCGCTATCATCGCCAGATAAAAGGTAATCTATCCTATTTGCATAAATTTCTGCAATCTTTAGTATAGCAACTGCCCTCTTAAATTCTAAAATAATATCTTCAGGAAATTCATAATATTTATCTTCTTCCCATTCATATTCTTTCTTTCTGGGCTTACCATTTTTCTCAATGGTATTTTGTATCTGCTCGGCTATTTGCCCTATGTGATACTGAGCATAATCAAATCTTCCTCCGCTCATAATTAAATTATTATGTAATTACTATTTTATGCTTCCTCATCTGGGAAGTAAGCATCATTACTACTAAACTTCTCAAGAATGAATTGAATACTAAGCGAATCACCGTCATAGACAACTACAAATTCTTCCATTGCGGCAGAGTTATACTTCTCGTCTTCTTGTAATGTCTTAATTAAGTCTCGCACACAATTTCTCATTCTTTGTTCATCGGGTACTTCCTCACCATTCATAGAAGGCCATGTTAAATTCAGGAAGTCCATAACTCTCTTTACTGTTGCGAAGTCGAAGTTATTCATAACTTCTTCTATCAATGCTTGTTTTATTCTCATGGTTAAATTATTTAATATTACAAATTCTCAATCATTAGATTCATAAATTTCCTTAAAATAGTTTAATCTGTGATAACTCAATAGAGATTCTCTCATTTGCTAATTTAGTGTATTTTGGAGATATTTCACTCCCGATATAATTCCTTCCTTCTTTTATCGCAGCAATAGCCGTTGTACCACTACCAATGTAAAGCATGCATTTTGGGTCGTCCTTCGCATTACTATCATGCGAAAAGTAGTAAGCATTTGTACTCATAATTATAAATATAATTAATCATACCCCGGCAATATATCCTTTCTAATATCGCACGTTTTAGGCATAGGGATATTTTCTAAACCTAATTCGTACCCTCTTCCAAACAAATTTCTCTCTACTTTAGGAGGATAGACGAACAAACCTTTTGCTTTGCAATAAAGCACCCCTCTTTTTTCTTCTTGTTGTCCAAAAGGAGTGTCAAAAGAGACTGATTGATATATCTTTTGACAATGAGTACATCCAAAACAGGCTCTAAAATTTTCTGGATTGCGCTTACATCTTGTTTCGTGATGCTCACAATTATGTTTTCTTATGTAAAATTTTCCACAAAACCCACATAAATATCCACTAATTTCTTTCATAGCTATCAATACAAAAACAGCAAAAGCATTGAGTGCCTAATCCGCCCCGATTTTTGGCGGTGTGAGTAACCCCACTCTCAATGCTGATGCTGTAATATTTTTCTTCATACAATCGGTATTTTTAGGCATTACAAAGATAACAAATATTTTAATTATCCAAATTATTTTCAGATAAATTTTTAATTTTATCAATTATTTCCTGAAATGTCTAATATTATTCTTATGTAGTATAGTATATTTTTTTAAAGTTCATTATTAAATTTGTTGGTATTTTTTTAAAGTTGTACATAAAACCTCAAAAACTTAACGCCGTGATGTGAAATTCATCCACCATGTCACCGTCCCTCATTACCATCCTTCCGATAGCATTCAGCGGTTCCGATGTCTCAAACTCTGTTTTTGCCACATTTTTGCCGTTTTTTTGCACTATCCGTGCAAGTCCAATACATTTATTATCCATATAGACATTAATTGATTTTTTGGGGTAAAAAACCCTTTTTACGGGCATCCCAATAATAATTTCGTGAAACATGATTTAATTTTGTTATTTTTAAAAATTTGCCAAGTGTTTTTCAAATTCTTCCTGTGATATATTCCTCAAAAAAGTTGCATAAAGCACATCTTTCACCCTGTTGTATAAGTCCTCAAACTCTGCCTCGTCCATCTTTTCAAACGCTATAGACTTAGGCGCATCTACCCATTCTTTTAGCTTTCGGGAGTAAAAAGGTTCACAATGTCCTGCTGCAACTTCAAGATATTTGCGGAAGTTTTCTTTCGTTTTTATAAAATTTTGTTGTTTCTCATTAAGAAATTCCCATGCCAAAGAGATTAATTTGAAATATTTACGATGAAAGTCAATATTTCTTATGAGCTTTATTTCTGCAATATATACTTCACCAAGTTTGAGTTTGCGTTTTTCGTCGTAATCCTCATCATATAAAGGGATAAGTCCCTCCATCGTGTTTTTAAGATATAGTTTCATTATATAACTAATAAACATTTAAACTCATATCTTTATATTTTTAGGGAGGGCGTAAACCCTCCCCAAATTAAAACACTTCATCATCTTCAGGTAAATCATCTGTTTTCTCTTCAACGGCTTGTTGTGGTGAATGGATAAATTCAAGTTCATTAGCCCACAATGTCATAGAAGTTATTGCTTTCCCATCCCTATTGATGTAAGCATTAGTAGTTATTCTCCCCACAACGGCGACAATAGTCTTTGCTACAAGATAGGGTGTGAGTTTGCCATCCTTGTCATATTTGAATACATCAAGCCATAATGTCTTGCGTTGCCCGTTTTCATCCTTGCCGTCGTTGACAGCTATGGAGAATTTTGCGTAGTTATTCATTCCGATTGTGTGTACTATAGCATTCTTGTATATAGTACCGATAAAAATTGATTTTTGCATAATATTTTTTTTTACAAATGTAGTTATTAGTTTTGACTTCTACAAAATTATTTTTTAAGTGTTATTTTCAAATATCCCTTTTTTCCAGATTCTTTATAAAAATCTTTAGCTATTTCAGGATGTTCTTCGACAAATTTCTTACTATCGAAGGTCTTGACTGTTGTGGGTGCTACTAATGTGACCTTAAGGCTATCCGTCTCCCACGACTTAATCCCGCTGCTCGTAAAAGATTCCTCAATAATAGCGGTGTACTGCTCTCTCTGCTCTTTAAGGCGTTTAATCTCTTCTTCTGCTTGAATAATAAACTGCTCAATGTTTTTGACTTGTTCTATTGCTTTTGTGGTCTGTTCGGGCAATTCAATCTTTGGTCGTTCATACATAACCCCCATTCTCTCGCACTCAAATAGTTTTTCTACTTCTTCGGGTGCTATTGGCTCCATGGGGATAAACTCGCATTTGCCTTTATTGAACCAAAAGGCAGCCAATCCATCAACATTGATTTTATTCATCTTCTCAAAAAGGTACTTACCAATAGAGAGCTGCCATCGTAATGGTTCTGTATGCAGTTTTTGTGTCCTTTTCAGGTCGCCAACGTATAGCTTATTTTCGTATAAAAACACATTGTCTATTTTGGTTGCCACCATCTTATCATCGGACACAAGGTATTCTGACGCTACTATCTCTATTCCCTTTTCTTTTAACAGGTCGCCATAAACCCTGCCATCGGGTGTATCGTAATCATCAAAAGCCCATCCGTTATCGCAGTCCCTATGTATTTCAGTTCCTCTCTCTGCTGCCTTTTTAAGTATCGCTTCTGGTATTCCGTCGTAGTTGGCAGATAGTCCATGCTTTTTCATGAGGGAGGTAACCCCTATTAGTTCCTCCCCCTTTGCGTTGAGATATTTGCGGATATCTCCCTCTTCAAAGAGTATTACCTTACTTTGTTTTAGCTTCATCTATTCTCTTTTTATGTTTATTTTTTAAGTCTATAAAATCCTGTATTGTCTGCCAACTTTTATTTTTCGACCAATAATCTTTCAGTTCCGCTATGGTATTCATTTTTGAAAGTTCGGCATCTACTATAGCTTTGTCAAACGCAATCACCTTTTTTTGTGGTACCTGGTCTTTCTTCGTTTGTTCGGGTGTTTCGGCCGATTTGACAGGCTTTGGAGCAGTCTTAGGTGTTTGCATCTTGCCTCCAATACTAAATCGTTCAACACCTTTGTTATCGACGATTACAAGGGATGTGATTTCTCTTTCAGAATTGTAACCGATACTTTTTACATCGAATTTTACACCACGCGCAAGTTGTTTCTTGCCGTTATATTCGGTGATCTCCTCTTTGGCAAGATTAATCCAAATAAATGGTGCAGTATAGAGTTCCCTCCCTATCCCGACGTTAAAGCCAGCCCTTTTAAAACTGTCTGAAGCCTCTCCTTTTTCTTTTTCGGTATTGCTTTCCACCCCTACATCCTGTTTCCGTACCCATTGTCCCTTTCCATCGTCCCATATGTCAATGTTACAGAATAGGTTACCATTTATTACCTCGTGGGTTCTTTGCCAATTGTTAGCGCCATAGACCTCGTCCAGGATACGCATATCACACCTTGCGTTCTTGTAAATAAGTATTACGCATCCTTTTTCTGTCACTTGTTGCACACGACACTCAATCTCGTCTGCCCTTAATGTCCTAATTTCGTTCATTGTTTTTCTAATTTATATATTATTTCTTCCTGTATTTTCTTTATATCAAGTGGGAGCAATTGTTGCTCATCCTCGCTTGTCCATACTGTTACGGGATCAATGTATAACGTACAGACCACATCATCCATCGGCGGTAATGTTATGAGTTGGAATTTTGATGGTTCACGTTGTATATCCCCGTAACAGTAGAAAAATATTTCGTTCAATGGTTCGGGTAGGTTAGTTGTACAGGATATGTATTTATCGAACATTCCTGTATGATTTCTCAATTCTTCAACAGCTGCATTGATAATTGCCCAGGAAATTGTATCTATTTCTTCGGGCGATAATTTTAATGTTTTCATTATTCAAAAAAGTTTTTAAGTTTATCGTTCAATACTACTTGTGCACAAATATACCTCGTTGTCATCTCCACGCTTGAGTGCCCCATTAATTTGCTTATTGTGTATATGTCTGCACCCCGAAGCAGCAGATTGGTTGCAAAACTCCTCCTTGCGGTGTGGGAGCCAACAAATTGGTACTTACATCCGTTCAGTGTCTTCCCTCCTTTAAATATGCACACCTCACTCCTTATTCCAGCCCTGAAGCAAAGGTTTTTCAATGTTTTTATGTATGTAGGTTTAGATGGTGCCTTCAACTCGTTCAGTTCCCTTATCAACTTTACAAGTTCTGTTTTGGCAGGGAGTGTCACGGCAATAGATGTTTTCTGACTCACATAGCGCAGTTGTCCCTGTGAGATGTTGCTTTCTGTGAGTCTCATAGCGTCAGAATACCGGCAACCTGTATCATATTGAAGTAGAAACATGGCGTGCACAAAACGTTCATTAGGAGTCTTCACTGTTACATTTCTAAATCGTTCGACCTCTTTTTCGGTGAGATACACGGCAGTAGAGGCTTGTTTCTTCACCTTCATCCCGTCTGAGAAGTTACGCGGGAGGTCTATCTCCTCGCTCACTTGATTCATTACGGACTGAAGAACTGCCATATACGTCTTAACGGAGTTGGCAGCCATCTGTTCAAGCCACTTGTTTTTTATGTGATATAAATTAGATTTGGTGAGGTCTGTCCATTCTGGCGTCTTTCTGATTACTTCAGCAATCTTCGGGATAAGGAATGAATATTGTGGCTTGTTTTGTGTGAGGTATTCACTAAATGTCTGTGTCATCGTTCACCTCCCTCCAGCATTTTTTGCACAACTGTCCAACACCTTCTATATAAAAGTGTCGTTCGTCTATCTTTGTCTTTCTTGTGTATTTTGTAGCCTTGCCGCATAATACACATTTTTCATATTTTTTCATTTTATATATAATTTTAAATATGCAAATATAGTAATTATTTTACAATTATCCCTTTTCTCCGTACAAGATAAAAATAATAATTGATATTGATAAAAATCCTATGCACCAAAATAGAAGCTGCCTGTCGTTTAGTGAGTCTAAGTCTATAATTAATAGACTAAGAAACAACATTGTTATAACAATAGAGCATGTGATGGAAAGATATTTTGGTATTGTTAAAATATAAAAGTCGTTTTCTTTGTCTATTATATAGAAATTTCCATCTTTTTTAAACACGGGATTTAGGTCGCTTGTATATCGTACAAATACGCCAAGGCATTTTTTATTAGAGTCGTAATATTTTTTATTCACTTCTAATGTAAATGGACTTATTTTTTTCATGGTTCTTAAATTTTAACATTTATTCTGTCGTTCGGTTCGTTCGTTTAGGACGTTATTAGGTTGTTTAAGTTGATTTGTTGAAGA
>ERZ795047.3141-NODE-3141-length-15087-cov-4.830495_pt1 | contig 15087 bp, 13 predicted proteins | sample MGYA00375131_ERZ795047 | MGnify/ENA primary metagenome ERZ795047 (study PRJEB30176, sample SAMN05720228) | activated sludge metagenome | isolation source: Anaerobic digester | place: Japan | collected 2015-05-20 ...
CCGGCGTTTGGAAAGATCGGTCTCGTTCCTGATTCGGGTTCAAGCTGGTTCCTGGTCCGTCATCTCGGCTTTGCCCGTGCCTTCGAGCTGGCGCTCCTTGGCGAACCGATTCCCGCGGCGCGTTGCCTCGAACTTGGCCTCGTGAACCGCTTGGCCTCGCGGGACTCCCTGGACGAAGAGGCAAGAGCCTGGGGCCGACAACTGGCCCAGCTCCCGACATTGGCGGTCGGCCTGACCAAGCGAACCATGAACCGGGCACTGGAGGACGGGCTGCCAGCAACTCTGGAGGCCGAAGCGAAGTGTCAAGACAGGGCGACACGCAGCGAAGATTTCATCGAAGGCGTGAGAGCCTTCAAGGAAAAACGAGCGCCGGTGTTTAAAGGAAGATAATGCAAATTAACTCGGTTGCGGTAATCGGAGCGGGCACGATGGGCCGTGGCATCGCTCAAGTTTCGGCTATGTCCGGCTTTCAAACCCGACTCTATGATGTATCAGGTGACGCGCTGGACAGCGCCCTCAAAGACATAGCGACGAACCTGCGCAAGGGGAGAAACCTCGGCAAGATCACCGAAGACCAGTGGATCCACGGACTCCGGCTGTTGGAGACCACAAGAGACTTGAATTACGCGGTTTCCACGGCTGATTTCATTTTCGAGGCCACACCGGAAGATGCGCAGCTGAAGGTCGAGGTTCTCGAACGTTGTGCGGCTCGGGCGCCCGGGCACGCGGTTTTCGCAACCAACACGTCTTCTCTGACTATTAGCGAGCTGGCCGTAGCAATCGATGATCCTTCTCGCCTGATTGGCATGCATTTCTTTAACCCGGTTCACATCATGAAACTCGTAGAAATCGTCCCGACCCCTGCTACATCAGCCTCAACCTGCGCCGCAGCCGAGACTGTGGCCCGGTGCATGGGCAAGGAAACGGTGCAGGTCAAGGAATCGCCCGGTTTCGTAACGACCAGACTGAACGCCCTGATCGGCAATGAAGCATTCTGGATGCTTTATGAAGGGCTGGCCTCGGCGCGCGACATCGACAAGGCCGTAAAACTCGGACTGAACCATCCGATGGGTCCCTTCGAACTGGTTGATCTGGTTGGACTCGACACACGCCTGAGTATTCTGCGATTCCTGCACGCGCGCCTGGGCGAGAAATACCGGCCTTGTCCGCTGCTGGAGCAGTATGTTCAGGAAGGGAGGCTGGGTCGGAAAGTCGGGCGAGGAGTTTACGAATACTGAGGTCCAATGGCTAAGACTAGACAGGATGAACAAGTTGAACTCGAGCAATACCGTATCGTGGTCGGAACCGGTCAGTCCGTGGCGGCCATACTGTACCGGGCGAGCGAGCATCAAGGTGCGCTCCTCGCTCTCGCTCACGGGGCCGGAGCGGGCCAGTCGAGCCCCTTTATCCGAGACTTCGCCTCGGGCTTAGGCCAACGAGGGATCGACGTTCTGACCTTCAACTTCCCTACAGTGAGGCGAAGCGGAGAGTCCCTGATCGCCCCGCGGTATTGGAAGCCTGCTTTGAAAGAGCTGTCGAACTCATGCAGACGCTCGCCCGTCCAGGGGACAGTCTTTTCATCGGCGGAAAGTCGATGGGGGGACGCATCGCCTCACAAATTGCAACCCGGCTCGGTCATATCCTCGCCGGGGTGGTTGTCCTGGGGTATCCGCTTCATCCGCCCGGGAAACCCGGGCAGCTGAGGATTTCGCACTTGGACGCCCTCAGCCTTCCGGTGCTCATCGTTCAAGGCAGCCGCGACAGCTTCGGTACTCCGGCCGAGTTGCGCCGCTGGTTTACCAAACCGGGAATGTCGATTCTTGAAGTCAAGGGAGGAGACCATTCGTTCAGAGTCTTGAAGAGCAGTCAGCGCAGCCAGGCGGAGGTCTATTCCGAGATCCAGGACAAGATTCGTGATTGGATAGTCGAGCAGATAAAGGCGGGCGCGTCGGGCACGTAAGGAAGGATCAGAGCTCGACTTCTGCCGGCTCGGTTTCCAAAGGAATCAGCCCAGCCGGCTTCGTGGTCCCGATCATGCGCGAACCAGTTAAAATGAATCCTGCGACGAGTTCTTTCATGTCTTCGGCCTGGCTGTTCAGCTCAAGGGCGGCGCCGGCCGATTCCTGCGCGCTGGCCGCGGTTTCCTGGGTGACTTGATTGATTTGCTCAATGGCCCGATTTACCTGCTCAACGCCCTGGCTCTGCTGTTCTGATCCGGCTTTGATCTCGGCCATCACGGTGCTGATTCTATGCACCCGAGACGTGATTTCCTGCAGGTTTGCCAAGACCTCCTCGTTCATCCGGACCCCGGCGTCGGCGTTCGCTACCGATTCGTCAATCAGAGATGACGTGCTCTTAGCGGCCTCGGCGCTTCGCATGGCAAGGTGCCGGACTTCTTCCGCAACCACGGCGAAGCCCTTTCCCGCCTCTCCTGCCCGTGCCGCCTCTACAGCGGCATTTAACGCCAGAAGGTTCGTTTGAAAGGCAATCTCGTCGATTGTCTTGACTATTTTCGCAGTGTCGGTGGAAGACTGCTTAATCCTTCTTATTGCGTCGGAAAGGCGCTGCATGCTTTCGGTTCCCTTTTGGACGCTGGCGTTTGCCTCCACCGAGACCGCGGCTGCCTCCTGGGCATTTGCCAGATTCTGCCGGGTCATCGAGGACATCTGCTGGAGACTGCTCGAGATTTCTTCAAGTGAGCTGGCCTGTTGTCCGGCCCCCTGGGAGAGGGACTGGCTGCCCGAACTGATCTGACCCGAGGCAGCGGCTATCTGCTCGGCGCTGGCGGCTACCTGCTGCAGCGCCTGATTGAGGTTTTCAGCCGCCGTGTTCATAGCATTCTTGATTTTCGCCAGGTCTCCCCGGTAGTCACCATTCACCCTGGCAGTCAGATCCTTAGCGGCGATTCGTTCAAGAACCTGGGCAGCCTCGTTTATCGGGCCAATAACGGCATTTAAGGTATTGTTGACTCCGCCGATAATCTCTGCGAATTCTCCGCCGTGCCTTGAAACATCAGCCCGGTAGGCCAGGTTTCCTTCGAGAGCCGCGGACGCCAGGCGGCGAATCTCTTGGACCATCGCCTGGATCCCCTGCTGCATGGTTATCATGGCGCCGCCCAGAACGTCGTCTTCCGACTTCTTCTCCACGCTAACCGACAGGTCTCCCTTGGCAATGCGATTGGCAGCGATCGCTCGCTCTCGCTGAATCCGTATCATCTCCCTCAGCGACTCGGCCAGATCCCCTACCTCGTCACTTGATCTCACGTCGATCGAGACATCAACCTTTCCCGCCGTAACTTCGCGCGCGGCCGCCGACAGTTTTCGGATCGCTCTTGAGATCCGATCGACTGTGGCGAAGGTGATAACCAGGGTGACGCCCAAGGCGAGGAGTGCTATGACAATATTGCGTTTCGCATTTTCCTCACTACTCTGTTGGAGGAATGCCTTCGAGAAATCGATCTCTACGTAACCGACGACCTCTCCGTCAAGATCACGCATGGGGCCCGAGGCTTGGAGCAGATTCGGACCGTCAAGCCATTTCAACTGGTCGCTACCCGGCGCGATCCCGCTTTGGTCGCCTACGACGCCAAAACCATCCACAAAAGTCCCGGTTTCATCAAAAACGCGCACGCGAGAAATGGCTTGCTGGCTCTCATCGCCTCGTTTCAATAACTGGAGTGTCTGCCTCAGACTTGCCCCCTCGTCGAGAATCCGGGCCTGCATGCTCAAGGCGAGGTTATCGGTCAACAATTGCATAATGAACTCGGCGTCATTTCTGAGTATCGCGTTGGCGATACGCCGAGATTGCAAGGGGGTATATAGTGCCAAAAGAAGACTGAACAGAGTCCCGATGGCGATAACAGGGGCGAGAATCTTGACTCGAATCGAAAAGATGTTCATTTTCGTGCTTTGACGCTCAGCCGGGATTATCGGGTGACTCTAGCCACTTTAAGAGTCGCAGGGTTTATATCGACTCCCTCCAGCACCGCACCGGTCCTGTTCATACTGATCTGAGTCTGGCCGCGAGCGATATAAATGGTCAGAGTTACTCCTTGCTCGATGTATCTCTCATTCCTGGCCATGCTCAGCACTTTGTTGGCGCGCGTATATCGCACGGCGTCGGCAACCTTGTTTTTGTCTCCCACAAAAAGAACGTCAGGCTTCTCCGCCGGGAGATCGTCTCCGGAAATAACCTTCGCCAACCGCAAGGATCCGACATACCGCCCCTCATACGTCGAGAACGCTTTCGCGACATTGGGGTCACCCAAAACATAGATCGAGATGCCATCCGGCTTGTCCGCAAACTGTTTTTGGAGGCTGAGGATCTTCAGACCGAGGGAAACGGCAACATTTGGGAGAGGCTCGTCGCCTCGCGTCCACACGAAAAGACAGAAGAACAATACCAAACCGGCCAGCACTTGACGGGCGCACAGGCCCCTGAGCAGGCGCAAGAGAGGATACGCAGGTGTGGCCATCAATACTCCTTCGAGCAGCAGTTTGTCTTAGCAGTTGTCTTTACTTCATGATCCGCGTTTCCTTTAAAGCTGGTAGGGCCGCGATCGCTTCAAGAGTTCAGAGGATAACTCGAGAAGCGCGGGTTAATTTAGTGTCCAAACCGCGAAACTCGTGTGAGAGTGGTCACAATTTGACGTGTCTGGCTGCTTTCTCAACCTCAAATGATCTCTTCTCCGCGAACCAGATCTTCGAAACTTTCGCGCTGGCGGATCACCCTGAAGGTCGAGCCCTCAACTAACACTTCCGCCGCCCGAGGCCGGGAATTGTAATTGGATGAAAGCGGAAAACCGTAGGCCCCGGCGTTCATTACAGCCAGATAATCGCCGGGAACGAACCGCGGCAGGATCCGATCGCGCGCAAAGAAGTCTCCAGTCTCGCAAACCGGCCCCACGACGTCTGCCGTAACACTCTTTGACCTCTCCTCGGGGGACAGGATCTCGTGATGGGCCTGGTACAGAGACGGCCGCATCAAATCGTTCATGGCACCGTCAACTATGACGAAGTGCTTCCCGTGATTGGTCTTGTGGTAAAGAACCTGGTTGACCAACACCCCCGCGTTGCCGACGATAAAACGCCCCGGTTCGAAGAGCAGCTGATAATCGCCTCGGTGCTCTTTCAGATATCGGGCATAGCTGTCGAGGTCAGCTGCTTTCTCGTCGCGATACGGGATACCGATTCCGCCGCCCAGATCAAGATGCTCGATCGGGAGTCCGGCCTCGCGAAACTCTTCGGCCAGCTGTTTGAGTCTCTCAAAGGCGTTGATAAAAGGCTGAATCTCAAGGATCTGAGATCCAATATGGAACCCCAGCCCTGTTACGTTCACATCCCGACTGGTTTTCAGGATTGACGCCAGCCGCCGGGCCTGCTCCAGGTCAAGGCCGAACTTGTGCTGACGAAGGCCGGTAACCGTGTACGGATGCGACTGCGCTTCGACATCCGGGTTAACACGAAAGGCGATTGAGGGGCACGCTCCTCTTTCAGCGGCCAGTTGGGTTAACGCCTCTAATTCCTGCACGGACTCAACGTTAATGCTTCTTATCGCGAGATCTATTGCCATCCGAAGTTCCCCGGTCGACTTGCCGACCCCGCTGAAGACAACCTTGTTCCAGTCTGCTCCGATTCGTTTCAGGCGATACAACTCGCCGCCCGATACTACGTCGAACCCGCTGCCTTCTTCTTTGAGCACCTTCAGAATCGCCAGATTGGAGTTCGCCTTGACCGAGTAACAGATCAGGGGATCCAGTTCCGCGAAGGCACTCCTGAAGCGCTGGTAGTTCTCGACTATGGCGTTGCGGCTGTAGACGTAACACGGAGTTCCGATGTCCCGAGCGATGTCGCGTAAGGGGACCTCGTCGCAGAAAAGCCAACCGTCGCGGTAGGTAAAGGCCTGCTTGAGCATGGCCGATCTTAACAAACGGTATTCTTGACTGTCTACATCTGCTAGAATTCCTCGCCTGTCGGCGATTAGAGATTGCTGATCACTGTTTGTAGCGGTGGAGGCGGCTGGTATTCGTCTCCCGTCATCGATCTTGTGATTGCCGCAAGCGCGAGGGGGGAAAGGTGCCGGAATGTCGAGTCTTTCTGGTCACCGGAGGAGCAGGTTTTATCGGCTCTCACATCTGCGAATGGCTGCTTCGGCGAGGCGATTCAGTTCGCATTCTGGATAATTTTTCGTCCGGTAAGAGAAGCACCGTTTCCAGACTCAAGAAACGATATCCGAATCAAGTTGAGGTTTTCGACACTGATATCCGAGATTACCGATCACTCAGGCGGGCAACGCAAAATGTCGCGGCTGTTTTTCATCAGGCGGCAATAGTTTCCGTTCAAAAGTCGGTTGAGGATCCTTTGGAAGCCGTTTCGGTCAATTTGGAGGGAACTGCCAAGGTTTTTCAGGCGGCCAAGGAGTCCGGCGTTCAAAAAGTCGTGTTTGCATCAAGCACCGCAGTTTATGGAAATTCGGAAGAGCTTCCCAAAAGCGAGAGCATGAGCCTTCAACCTCTCTCCCCTTATGCTGCGACCAAGGAGGGCGGAGAGATTTTCGGACGGATTTTCTCGATGCTCTACGGACTGCCAATAATCAGTCTGCGGTATTTCAACGTATTCGGCCCGCGCCAGGACCCGGCTACCGAATATGCGGCGGTTATTCCCAGATTTATCAGCCGGATGATGGCCGGAGACCGACCGGTGATTTACGGGGACGGCGAACAGACTCGTGATTTCGTGTACGTCGACGATATTGTGCGCGCTAACCTGCTTGCCGCCGAGTCGCCAGTTGCCGGGATTGCTCTTAACATCGCCTCCGGTCAACGGTATAGTTTAAATAGCCTCGTACTCATACTTAACGACGTTCTTAACCTTGATTTCCAACCGAAATACGAGCCGGCGCGGCCTGGCGAGGTGCGGCATTCGCTTGCTGACATTTCCCTTGCTACGAAGACCCTGGGATACCGCCCAGAAGTCAGTTTGCGCGAGGGATTGTTACGCACGATCGCCTGGTTTAGAGAAAAGCAGAATCACGATCACGAAGACTAAAAAAGGCGCCTCATCTTTCTTCCGGTTAAGAGGAGTATATGGACCTGAAACAGAAAATACTGAAACGCAAGGCAGAGATCGGGATTGTGGGCCTGGGGTACGTCGGACTCCCCCTTGCCATGGAGTTTGTGGCAAGCGGATTCACTGTCCATGGCATTGATCTGAATGGCAGCCGTGTGGATTGTATTAATAGAGGTGTTTCGCACGTTCTGGACGTTCCGACGGAAGTTCTCCAGAAAGCCGTTGAATCGGGCCGATTCAAGGCTTACCCCAGCTACTCGATTGTTTCCGATCTCGATTGTGTCATCATCTGCGTCCCGACCCCACTGCGCCACACTAAGGATCCCGACATGAGTCACATCATATCGGCCACCGAGCAGATTTCGAGGCGCATTCACAAGAACATGTTGATTGTTCTTCAAAGCACCACCTATCCCGGGACCACAGATGAGCTCCTCGTTCCCGAACTCAAGGCCGACCATCTCGAAATCGGCCGCGATCTGTTTGTTGCTTTTTCGCCTGAACGCGTGGACCCAGGCAATCCTAAATACAACACGCGCAACACCCCCAAGATCGTTGGAGGCGTCACCCCACGGTGCACCGAAATGGCCAAGACCCTGTATGAGCAGGCTATCGATCACGTCATTCCGGTTTCTTCAACCGCAACCGCCGAGATGGTGAAACTGCTCGAAAACACTTTCCGCGCCGTCAACATCGGGCTGGTCAACGAAATCGCCATCATTTGCGAGAAACTCGGGGTGTCGGTTTGGGAAGTCATTCAGGCAGCCGCCAGCAAGCCTTTCGGGTTCATGCCCTTCTACCCCGGTCCGGGACTCGGTGGCCATTGCATACCGATCGATCCGCTATATCTGTCCTGGAAGCTCAAAGCATTCAATTACAATGCTCGGTTTATTGAGTTGGCCAGCGATGTCAACACGCACATGCCCGAGTACTGCGTACAGCGGATACACCGTATCCTGAACAAGGTCAAGAAATGTGTGAACGGTTCACGCATCCTCATCCTGGGCGTTGCATACAAACCGGACATCACCGACGTGCGGGAATCACCTGCGTTGGACATCATTCGGCTGCTGCAGATAGAAGGAGCGACGGTCGACTTTGCTGATCCTTATGTCCCGGAAATTGACGTCCAGGGGCATAGCATGAAATCCGTTACACCAGCCCCCGAAACTCTGGCGACGTATGATTTAGCGGTGGTGGTAACCAACCATTCCTGCTTTGACTACGACATGATTCAAGCCAACGCCCCCTTGATTTTCGATACCAGGAACGCTTACAAGAAAGGGGCGGAAAATGTATTCAAGCTCTGAGAGGCTGTGAAGGAACCGGATCCGCGCTTGGCTGATTCGAAGTTGTAGTATCGCCTCCGTGGTTCGCTCGCCAGGGATTCGCCTGAGCGTGGGACTACAACCCGGAGCCCTCACTTTGATTCTTTCACATCTTCTCCCGAGAACGATCCGGCGCTCTCAATTATGATTCCGACCCCACAACCCGGCCGCCTCGATATTGCGATCCTCGGCACCCGGGGAATACCCGCCAACTACGGCGGGTTTGAAACCTTTGCAGAGGAACTGGCGACGCGACTGGTGAGGCGGGGACACCGCGTCACCGTTTACGGTCGGAGCCATTTCATTCCGCCCTCCCTGAAGGAGTATCGCGGAGTCACGATACGCGTCCTACCCTGTATCCGGCACAAATATCTCGACACGGTGAGTCATACAGCACTTTCCGTCCTGCTGGCGCTGTTTTCATCACATCAGGTCCTGCTCGTCTGTAATGCCGCGAACGCCTTCCTTTGCTGTCTCCCCGGTTTAGCAGGACAAAAAGTGGTTTTGAATGTCGACGGGATCGAACGACAGCGAAAGAAATGGAATTCTCTGGGACGATGGTTTTACCGACTCAGCGAGTTCCTCTCGACGGTGCTTCCCGATCAAGTGATCGCCGACGCCCGGGTCATCGGTGAGTATTACGAACAGGAGTACGGGTTTCGCTCCCGGTTCATTCCCTATGGCGCTCCCGTTGGCCGAACCGAGACGACAGAAGCCTTAGAAAAGCTGGGACTTACAGCAGGCTCCTATATTCTCTACGTCAGCCGCCTGGAACCCGAGAACAACGCGCATATCGTAATCGAGGGGTACGGCAGGGCAGGCATCAGGCAGCCGCTCGTGCTAGTGGGGGACGCCCCTTACTCGCGTAAATACATTGCCTCACTGCGCCGCCAGGCGGAAGGGAAAAATGTGATCATGCCAGGCGCCATCTACGGCGTCGGTTACCGGGAACTCCTGTCGCATTGCCTCTGTTACGTGCACGCCACCGAAGTCGGTGGCACTCATCCAGCACTTCTGGAAGCGATGGGAGCGGGCTGCCTTGTTCTGGTCAACGATACCCGGGAAAATCTGGAGGTTCTCGGACAGGCCGGCCTCGTGTATCGGTTCAACGATCCTGACTCGCTTGCAGCACTCCTGCACAGGGTTTGCTGCTCCGGAGAAACGTTCGAATCCTACAAGTCCCAGGCGCAGGAACGCGTAAGCCAATGCTATGATTGGGAATCGATCGTCGACCAGTACGAACAGATGTTCAGAGAACTCGTGCGGGACGTCTAGAAACCCAGGTTTGAGCGTTGTCAGGAGGCTAAGTGGGTATCGCCGATTTCAGGCTTGCCGTCATCTCGTCCAATTTTTTCAGGAAGATCCTGCTGCAACGGCACCTGATTTGGAATTTTGTCCAGCGTGATTTGAAGACTCGATACGTTGGCTCTTTCATGGGGCTCTTTTGGGCAGTCATCCACCCTTTGGTACTCCTTATCAGTTACACTTTTGTTTTTTCCGTGATCTTTGAAGTTCGACCGAACCTGAAAACAATCGATAATTTCGCGCTTTTCGCCTTCTGCGGCATGCTTCCCTGGCTTTACTTCCAGGACACTGTCGTGCGCTCCTGTACTTCGGTGGTCGATCACAGCCACTTGATACGAAAGACTCTTTTCCCCTCGGAGATACTTCCGATAACTGTGGCAATTTCAAATCTGGCGACGCATCTCGTCGGCTTCGGGATATTGTTGATCGTACTGGCTGGATTTGACGTTTTGGGCTGGATCTCGCTGCTGGCTCCAGCCTACCTTCTCCTGCTGTTCCTGTTGGCAGTCGGCCTCGGGTGGCTGGCAGCTTCACTGCAGGTGTTCCTCCGCGACACCGTACAAGTTCTCTCCGTCCTGATGGTGTTCTGGTTCTGGTTCACCCCGATTTTCTACCAGATCGAACATGTGCCAGCCCCATACCGGTCCGCTATTCGGTTGAACCCGCTGACTCACGTCGTGGAAGGTTACAGGAACATACTGCTCGAGAATCAGGTACCTGATCCTGACTCCTTCCTCCTGCTGATGCTTTTCAGCCTGGCGGTTTTCGGGCTCGGAGGATTTGTTTTTAGGAACACCAAGAGGGAATTCGTGGATGTCCTCTAAACCGGTCATTTCCCTCAAACATCTCTCGAAGAAATACCCGATATACGACCGGCCGTCGCAGAAGCTTCTGGAAATGCTGCTGCTGCGTCGGAAGCAGTTCCATCGAGAATTCTGGGCGTTGCAAGACCTGGACCTCGAAGTGCAGGCCGGTTCGACAGTAGGGATCATCGGCCAGAACGGTTCGGGCAAAAGCACGCTTTTGCAGATTGTGGCCGGCATACTGCGTCAGACACGTGGAGATTGCCTGGTCAACGGGACGGTGGCCGCGCTCCTTGAACTCGGATCCGGTTTCAACCCGGAATTCACTGGACGTGAGAACGTCTTTATGAACGGCGCGATTATGGGATTCACCCGCGCCCAGGTGCAGGAGCGACTGCCCGAGATCCTGGAGTTCGCGGAAATCGGTGAATTCATTGATCAACCGGTGAAGACCTACTCAAGCGGCATGTTCATGCGCCTGGCCTTCTCCGCGGCGATCCATTCGGACCCCGACATTCTGCTGGTCGATGAAGCGCTGGCCGTCGGCGACGTGATTTTCCAACATCGCTGCATAAACCGTATTAACCAGTTGCGGAAAGCGGGCAAAACCATTCTCTTCGTGACGCACGATCTGCAAGCCGTGACCCGCTTTTGCGATCGAGCCATCCTTTTGGATCACGGACGCAAGCTTGAGGACGGGACACCCGAGCATGTGGTACAGCGTTACCAGGCGCTGATTTTCGAACGCGAGAAGAGGGCGGCCGGAAAGGGCGAATTCTGGGGCGCTGCAGACCAGGACACCGGGCTGCAGGTCGTTAACACCATCCCCTTCGTGCATAACCGTTTCGGCGCCGGCGGCGCGGAGATCATGGGGATTATCCTGCTGTCCAAGGACGGAGAGGTTTTAAATGAGATGCGCGCTGGACAGGAGGTTCAGCTCGTTATATCGGCGCGCATACACCGGAATCTTGAACACCCGATCATCGGTTTCACGGTTCGGGATCGCCTCGGGGTCGAAATTACCTCATCGAACACCTCATACGAGGGTCTTCATCTGCCGCCGGCCCAGTGCGGCCAAATTATCACCGTTGGGTTCAAAATTGACGTACCGCGGATGCGTCCGGGCAGCTACTCGATCTCGCCCGCGATCGCCCGGGGAAACATCTGGGAGCATACCATCGAGGATTGGATCGACAATGCTCTTATCATCAACATCGCCGATACAGGCCTCATCTATGGAATGATGCAATGGCCCGTAAAGGTGACCTACAACGTGCGACGTGAGGGTTGAGGGCCAGCGGCGTGGCGGTTGAGTGAGGCGCCTGCCTTCGCCTACAGCTTGGGGCAGGCCCTGCGTGGCAAGCATCGAAAAACGTGAAAAGTAGTCCCGTGATTTAAATTGAACTTACGAGTATTAACGGGTCAAGCGTGCGAGCAGCAGGTTGAGACGAGGCTGGTGGTTGAGTGATTCGCGTTTTGTGCGAATCACTCAACCCAGGGTTTCGATACACCGCTGAAAAGCGCCACACTCAACCGCCGTGCTCTCCCGGCCCGCTCCCGGCTCCGGGCTTGACCGGTATTCGTACACACTCGATTTGGGAGGTAGGCCCTCAAATCTTAAATTCGTGCACGGTTTGCTACTCCATCGGCACTTCTTTCAGCGGCACGTCCCAATGGGCTTCTACGAGTTCAAAGCGCCGCTGTTCTTCGCGTTTGAAGGTCTCCTGGTCCGGATAAAGGCGCTTGACGATTTCTGGGTCGGTTGAAGCCGCCAAGGCCTCCCAATCCCGGTACACGAGGACCGAGAGGAAGTTCCAATCGCTTCGCCCGTCCCCGTGGAACTTAGGAGTATAAGTGCGGATTTCAAGAATCCGGCCCGTTTCGATTTGAGCTTTCAAGACCGGGTAGTGATTCTTTTTGAACAATTCGATGAACTCGTCGTGGTGGCCCCACTTGATTCTGTAGTAGTAGGCAACTTCAATCGGTTTCCCTGCCATAGCACCTCCTCTGAAACATGATGAACTTTCCTCTCGTTGCCTTTAAAAGTAACATGGATTGGAATTAACGGTGAACGACAGTAATGCGGCGCGAATTGCGGATAGAGTTGAGAAGATCGCCCGGGGGGATGTGAGGGCGGTCGCCCGGGTTTTGACCGAATTGGAACAGACCCGATCGACCGAGACCCGTGATCTGCTCCGCCAAATCTACCCTCTCGCCGGGCAGGCGCTTGTAATTGGTGTGACGGGCAGCCCGGGGTCAGGCAAAAGCACTCTGGTTGCCCGAATGGCATTGCACTACCGCGAAGCAGGGCTCAAAGTCGGGATCATTGCCGTAGATCCGACTTCCCCCTTTTCCGGCGGTGCGATCCTGGGCGACCGCATCCGCATGCAAGCCCTGGCATCCGACCCGGGCGTCTACATCCGGAGCATGGCAACACGTGGACAGCTAGGCGGCCTTTCGGCTGCCGTCGAGGATGCACTCAGCGTCCTGGATGCGGCCGGCTACCGCATGCTTTTGCTCGAAACGGTTGGTGTCGGACAGGATGAGATCGATATTGTCAGCACTGCCCATGTAACACTCCTTGTCCTGGTCCCAGGCATGGGCGATGGCATCCAGGCCATCAAGGCCGGAGTGATGGAGATAGCCGACATCTTCGTGATCAACAAGGCAGACCACCCCGAAACGCCTCGGGCGGAAAGAGAACTCAGATCGTTTTTGAAGATGATTGCCAGGGAGGACGGCTGGAATCCGCCCCTTGTCAAAACCATTGCCACTACTGGACAGGGCGTAGATGAATTGATCAACCTCATTCAAACGTGTCACGATTTTCAAACCGGCCGGCAGGACACCAGAAAGAAAGCCGTCCAGCGGCAGAGACTATTGAGGCTGGTAAGCCAGCGACTGGTCTCCCGAATCGTGAACTCCGTCAAGCCCGAAGAGCTTGACCACCTGATCGAGCGCCTTGACGAGCGCGAAATTGATTTGGATTCCGTCTTGGAGGAATTGGTGAGAAGGGCCGGCATTCCCCCGACGGAACCACAGGCGAGCTGATTCCTCAACAGGCCCTGGCGTGAACGAAAAAACACCCCGTGAAGACACAAGGAGGTCGCTTTGAAATTCGGCGATTTCGATTTGCACCTGATATCTGATGGCAACTTCTGGCTCGACGGAGGAGCGATGTTTGGCGTCGTTCCGAAGACCCTCTGGGAGAAAAAGACAGTCCCCGATGAGAAGAACCGGATCCGGCTGGGACTGAACTGCCTGCTCGTCCGCACGGGGAGCCACAATGTCCTCATCGACACCGGGTGCGGCGACAAGTATGGCGAAAAGGAAGTTCGAATCTACCGGATCGAGCATCAGACGGCTATCATTGCGGAGCTCAGCCGACTGGGCGTGTCACCGCAAGACATCGATATCGTTATCAACACACATCTGCACTTCGATCACTGCGGAGGTAATACGCGATACGAGGGCGGCATCATCGTCCCCACCTTTCCCAAGGCCGAATACCTGGTGCGAATTGAAGAGTACCAGGATGCAACCTGCCCGAATGAGCGATCGGCGGTGAGCTATTTCGAACAGAATTGGGCGGTCTTGAAGGAAAGAAAGGTGTTGAGGCTGATCGAGGCTGACGAGGAAGTCTTGCCGGGAATTCGAGTAATCCACACCCCCGGACACACACGAGGGCATCAATCTGTCCTTATTCAGTCAGCCGGACAAAGCCTGTTCTATATGGCGGACCTGTGTCCCACGGCAGCGCACGTACCCCTTCCCTGGATCATGGCGTATGACCTGTATCCCTTGACCACTCTCGAGACCCGAAAGACGATCTACCGCCAGGCTGTGGCAGAAAACTGGGTTCTCTTCTTTGAGCATGATCCCGAGCAACCGGCCGGTTTTCTGCGCGAGACCGAAGGAAAATACCACTTGGCCCCGTTTGAGTGGCAGTCCTAGAATGAAGGGCTGAATTGGATTTCGGGATTCATACGGAGGTAAGGGTGAACGAGGCAGACATTGGAATCATTGGCGGCAGCGGACTGTATGACATGCCGGGGTTCAGCAACCGGACGGAAGTTGAGTTGAAGACACCCTTCGGAAAACCGAGTGATGCTTACATGACCGGGATGCTCGAAGGCAAACGGGTCGCTTTCCTCTCCAGACACGGGCGAGGGCACCGGGTCATGCCAAGCGAAATTAACTACCGCGCTAACATTCATGGATTTAAGCAACTCGGAGTGAAGCAGATTCTCTCAGCCAGCGCGGTCGGCTCTCTTAAACTCGAGCACAAACCCATGGACTTTGTGCTTCCCGATCAGTTTGTCGATCGGACTCGACATCGTGTGTCTACTTTTTTCGGAAACGGAGTAGTGGCACATATTTCATTCGCGGATCCAATTTGCGCAAGACTGGCCGAGGAGGTGGCCGGGGCCGCCAAGACCATGGAATTCCCCATAAAGCGCGGCGGGACGTATGTGTGCATGGAAGGGCCTGCCTTTTCGACCCGTGCCGAATCCAATTTGTATAGAAGCTGGGGCATGGATCTGATCGGCATGACTAACCTGCAGGAGGCAAAACTCGCCAGGG
>ERZ795047.3146-NODE-3146-length-15085-cov-9.434198_pt1 | contig 15085 bp, 10 predicted proteins | sample MGYA00375131_ERZ795047 | MGnify/ENA primary metagenome ERZ795047 (study PRJEB30176, sample SAMN05720228) | activated sludge metagenome | isolation source: Anaerobic digester | place: Japan | collected 2015-05-20 ...
TGCGGCGCTGGCCCAAGACCATCTCCTTGGCCTTCTCCAGACGGTTGGACATCTCCTTCTCGCAATAGACGTGCTTGCCCTTTTCCATGCAGTAGACGCTGTGTTCCGCGTGCATCCAGTCCGGGGTCGCAACGATCACGCAATCAATGTTTTTGTCCTCTTTATCGAGCATCTCGCGATAATCTTCGTAGACGTTGACCTCGTGACCCAGCGCACGCATACGGCCACGCGCCATTTTGCGGCGGTAGTCCCAAATATCACAGACCGCCTTGAAGCGCACGCCGGGGATCTTCATCGCGGCGTCCGCCAAAATCTCACCCTCAGCGCCGTAGCCGATCACGGCCGCATTGACCTGATCATCATCGGGGCCAATGGTTTTCGCCTCTTGGCTCAGGATGTTGAAGGTCGGCAACACGGCGGCGGCAGCGGCCGTCGACTTGAGAAATGTCCTCCGGTTGAATGTCATCGTATCCATCGTCTTCTCCTTGTGATCGTTGAACGACTACGCCCGGGCATCCATGCCCCCCTAAAGCATTTATCTGCCGTCCTTCTCCGATTCGTGACCTAATTTAAGCAAAAAAAGGGCGGTTCGTCATGTCCACCATTCGGTTCTTTTTGCTGCCGCGCTTGACCTCGCACAGCCATTCCCTATAAAATGCCGCCACGAACGAGGAGGATTTGCTGTTATGAGAAACAACCGTTACACACGTCGCCGTTTTCTGGCCAGTTCCGCATCCATGTTGGCCGCATCGGCCCTGACCCCGGCTTGCGCCACACTAGGGAAGCGGCGCAGTGCCACTGACCGCGTTACGTTGGGCAAGACCGGCATCAAGATGAGCCGACTCGGCATCGGGCTCGGCAGCAATGGCGGCAACGTGCAGCGCAATCTCGGCCAGGAGGGGTTCAACCGCCTCGTGCGCGACGCCTACGAACGCGGCGTCCGCTATCTGGACTGCGCACAGTCATACCGGACTTTCGAGTGGCTCGCCGGCGCGATCAAAGACCTGCCGCGCGACCAGCTCTTCATCATGTCTAAAATCGGTGGTAACCCTGAGAAACCGGATGAAGTGATCGACCGCCACCTGAAGACTTTCCAGACCGACTATATCGACTGCGTGCTGCTGCACTGCGCCGTCACGCCGACCTGGCCGCAGGAACGCGCCCGGCTGATGGAGGCGATCGACAAGGCACAGGCACAAGGTAAAATCCGCGCCAAGGGCATCTCCTGCCACTCGCTTCCGGCGTTGCGCGTCGCGGCGGCGTCGGACTGGGTGGAGGTCAATCTGGTGCGTGTCAACCCCCAGGCCGTGAATACGGACAGCGAAGTGATGAAGTGGAACGCGCCTGGCACGACGATCGAGCCGGTGGTGGAACAGATCAAAATCATGCACCAGAATGGCCACGGCGTCATCGGCATGAAACTGATCGGTGAAGGCGCCTTCACCGACCCCGAAGATCGCGAGAAGGCAATACGGTTTGCCATGTCGATGCCGGAGATTGATGCCGCCACAATCGGCTTCAAGAACGCAGCCGAAATCGACGAAGCCATCGAACGCATGAACCGCGCTCTGGCGTAAGCCGGGAGAAGTTAATTAGTGCATTAGTTTGTTTGGCATGGCTCCGCTGTTTATTTAACGCAGAGGCGCAGAGGCGCAGAGTTTTTTTGAGAGTAAAAGCACTGCTCGGCTGTTTCACGCAAAGGCGCGAAGACGCGAAGGTTGGAGGACGAGCGTCTGCTCGTCCGCGGGCAAGCAGACGCTTGCCCCTCCCAGCGCTTCGCAAGCCTGATGACAAGGGTTGGAGGACGGCATCTGGGTGACGCGCAAAAATGGAAACCTTGGCCTTTGTGTGAGATTGAATTGGGTTGCGGACTGCGCCCTCCGCGAGAAAACCTATTACCTCTCACTTATTACCTATTACTTCTCTCGGCTCCACTATTCGCTATTCGTTATTAGTTATTCGTTTCCAACCAAGTGTCGCCGACGCCGATGCTGACATCGAGCGGTACGCCGATGTCGAGCACGGTGGTCATAGCCTGCTTGACCAAATCGCGCACGGTATCGACCTCCGCTCTAGGTACATCGAAGAGCAGTTCGTCATGAATCTGCAACACCATGCGCGTGGCCAGGCGGCGTTCGCTCAACTCGCGGTGAACGCGCACCATCGCCAGCTTGATCAGATCCGCCGCCGTCCCCTGCACCGGTGTATTGATGGCGTTGCGTTCGGCTGACTGGCGCGAGGTGGCGTTGCGCGAGTTGATGTCGCGCAGGAAGCGGCGACGCCCCAGCAGAGTTTGCGTGTAACCCTTTTCGCGGGCGTCGGCAATGGCGCGCTCCATGTAGGTCTTGACGCCGGGATACTGTTCGAAGTAGGTGTCGATCAGATCCGCCGCCTGCTTGCGCGGTACGTTCAGGCGCTGGCTCAAGCCGAAGGCGGAGATGCCGTAGATGATGCCGAAGTTTACCATCTTGCAGGTCGAGCGCATCTCGGGCGTGACGAACCCCGGCAGAACGCCGTACACGCGCGTCGCGGTCTCGGTGTGGATGTCCGCTCCACGCTGGAAGGCTTCGATCATCCCTTCATCGCGGCTGAGCGCCGCCATCACCCGTAACTCAATCTGCGAGTAGTCGGCCGAGAGCAGCACATGCCCCTCGTCACGCGCCACGAAGGCGTTGCGGATGCGCTGGCCGCGCTCGGTCCGGACCGGGATGTTCTGCAGGTTCGGATCGGATGATGAGAGCCGACCGGTTTCCGTCAGAGCCTGCGAAAAGGAGGTATGCACGCGGCCAGTGGCGGGATCAATGCAGGCCGGCAGCTTGTCCACGTAGGTGGATTTGAGTTTGCTGCACGCGCGGTATTCGAGAATCTGCGGGATGATCGGGTGCCGGTCTTGCAGTTTGACCAGCACGTCTTCGCTGGTGGCGTATTGGCCGGAGGGCGTGCGCGCCGCATTGGGGTCGAGCTTCAGGTGATCGAAGAGTACCTCGCCCAACTGCTTGGGCGAAGCGGGATTGAAGTTGCCGCCGCCCAAGTCGCGGATGCTGATTTCGAACTGGAGCAGTTCGCGATCCAACTCGCGGCCGTAGTCTTGCAGTTCCTCGGCGTTGATGCGCACGCCCTCGTTCTCCATATCCACCAGCACGGGGATCAACGGCTCCTCGCACTCGGTCAGCGCGCGCATGCAGCCGGCTTCCTGCGCTTCGCGGCGCAACAGCCGATCAAGCTGCAACGTGACGTCCGCATCTTCGGCGGCGTAGTCGCAGATTTCCTCGGGCTGCAGTTCGCCCATGTTGCCCTGCTCGACGCCCTTCTTCTTCTCGCCGATCAGCGTCGTGATGGGGATGGTCGTGTAGTGCAGATATTGGCGCGCCAGATAGTCCATACCGTGGCGTTCGGAGGCGTCCAGCACGTAGTGGGCGAGCATGCTGTCGTGCAGCTCGCCACGCGGCGCGATGCCGTACCGGCGCAAGATCGTGAGATCGAACTTAGCGTTGTGGCCGATCTTGACGGTGGCGGGATCACTGAAGAGCGGCGCGAAGCGCGCCAGCAATTTACGGCACGCCTCGTCATCTTCGGGCACCGGCACATACCACGCCCGCCCCGGCGCGGTGGCGAAGGAGAGGCCGACCAGCCGGTCATGGCGCGGGTCGAGTCCGGTGGTTTCGGTGTCGAACGCCCAGGCCGACGCCTCACCCAGCGCGCGCAGCAACGCGTCGATCTGCGCCTCGGTCTGTGCGCAGATGTAGGTGTGCGGCACATCGGCCAGCGTCTTGAAGGCATCCTCAGCGGTTGGTGCGCCACCCTCGAAGGCATCGCCCAGCAGGCGCTTGCCGAATGCGAACAGCTCGTATTTCGTGAGCACGGCACGTAGTTGCTCCATATCCGGCTCGCGGCGGACCAGGTCGTCCAGTTCAACCGGCACTGGCACATCGGTGCGGATCTCAGCGAGCATACGGCTCTGGCGGGCGCTCTCTGCCCCATCCGCGACTCGTTCGGACAATTTGCCTTTGAGTTCTGCGGCGTTTGCGAGAATGGTCTCCATGTCACCATACTGCGCGAGCAGGGCGGTGGCGGTCTTATCGCCCACGCCCGGAATGCCCGGAATATTGTCCGAGGAGTCGCCGGCCAGACCGAGGTAATCGATCATCTGGGCAGGCGAGGAGAGATTCCAGTGGCGGCAGACCGCCTCGACATCGTAAATCTCAGCCGGCGCGGAGGCCTTGCCGGGACGGAAGAGATAGGTGGCGGGACCGACAAGCTGCGCCACGTCCTTGTCGGGCGTTGCCAAGTAAGTGGTCCAGCCGGGTTGCTCGGCGGCGCGGGCGGCCAGCGTACCCATGACGTCATCCGCCTCGAAGCCGTTCACGCGCAGGATCGGCAAGCGTAACGCCTCGGCCAGTTCGATTGCCATGGGGATCGACGCCGCGAGGTCTTCGGGCATCTTCTGGCGTTGCGCCTTGTAGAGCGGGTAGCGCTCATGACGGAAGGTCGGGGTCTCCGAATCCAGCACCAGAGCGACATGCGTAGGCTCCTGCTCGTTCAGGATCTGCAACAACGTGTTGGCAAAACCGGTCAGTGCCGAAGTGTTGATACCGGTACTGGTCATGCGCGGCGTCTTGAGGAACACAAAATGCCCGCGGTAGAGCAACGGCATGACGTCGATCAGAAAAAGTTTTTTGGGTTCGCTCACGGCAGTGTCTCCGAACGCACGACGGCAGACGCGCCCCCGTGTGTTTGCGGTTCAGTATAGCGACGCAGGCCAACGGATGTCGAGGACATTGGGTTTCGGGTTTCGGCGCCGTTTTTCATTTGCCCATCCGTCACTCTTTCACTATCATACCGGCCATTCACTACCCGTTTTCGATTGCCGGAACCATGCGCGGATGTATGAGCCGGCCGAACACCAAAAGGAGTATACCATGGCTTATCAGATTACGGACGCATGCGTGGCTTGCGGTCTGTGCAAAGACGCCTGCCCGGTTGAGGCGATCAGCGAGGGTTCGCCCACCTACACAATCGATCCCGATGCGTGCATCGATTGCGGTTCATGCGCTGGCGAGTGCCCGAATGAGGCGATCATTGCAGGCTAATCGGCCAACCGGCCGCTAACGCCAATGCGGCAGGAGTGATCCTGCCGCCTTTTTTTTGTAATTCTCCTTATGCGAATCGCCATCGTTTCAGACCTGCATGCCAACCTGACGGCCTGGCGCATTGTGCTGGCCGACTTGGCAGACATGAAGGCCGAGCAGATCATTTGCTTGGGCGACGTCATGGGGTATGGACCGCATCCGGTTGAACTGCTAGAGTCGGTCTACAGCGTGGTGAACGTCACGCTGATGGGTAATCATGATGCGGCTGTATGCGGTCGGCTGTCGACCGCCACCTTTTCTCCACGCGCCAAAACAGCCGTGGCCCGCCACCGTGAATTGCTGACACCCACCGCGCTTGAGTGGCTGGCGCAGCTTCCGTTGACTTACGAAGGTTCCGATTTCCGCTGCACGCACGGCGAGTTCTCTAAGCCGGCGGAGTTTCGGTACGTCGTCGCGCCCGAGGACGCCCTACCCTCTTGGCGCGCCACCTCTGAGCAGTTGCTTTTTGTGGGCCATTCGCACCGGCCCGGCATCTACGTCATCGGTGAAAGCGGTGTGCCGCATTTTGTCGAGCCGTTCGATTTCGAACTGGAGGAGGGCAAGCGTTACCTCATCAATCCGGGCAGTGTCGGTTATCCACGCGTAGGCGACCGCCGTTCTTCCTACTGTATTTACGACGATGAGTCGCGCGCGATCTTCTTCCGCCAACTGCCCTTCGATACCGCCTCCTACCGGGCGGCCATGCACGGCATCGGGATGGACGATGACCCTTGGATGCAGCAAAAGGCCGAGCAACAGCATGTGCCGGTATTGCGCGATACACCGAAGTTTGGAAAAGACCAGCCGCAACCCGCCACCCCGCACGACACACAGACAACCGATGTGCGCCCGGCTGTCGTGGTGCGGGCCATTCTGCCTTTCCTGAGCCGACATACACGCCTGCTTGCGGCAGGTACACTTATCGCGGGCACGGCTCTCATCGCGGGACTGATTGCCTTCAGCATCGGCCGCACCAGCAGCCAGCCACAGCTCGCCATTTCGGTGCCGGCGTACGATCCGCCTCCCCTAGCAGCCTATCCGCTTGTGCCGCGTGACAAGAACCTGCTGCCTCTCCTGCCGCCCGCCCTTGACGACAACGGCCGCCTGCAAGGCTGGCGCTACGCATTTGAGGACCGTAGCAAGCAGACCTTCCGCACGGGCTTGCGCGACGGCAAAACGACGCTGCTCATCATCAACTCCTCAGCCTGCAAGGTGCGGGTGGAGTCGCCGCTGATCAATCTGGCCGGTACCGACCTGCATGCGGTCCGGATGCGTGGACGCATCAGGAAGCCCGAGCCATTTTCCGGCACGGTCTTTTATCAAGTGGTGCTGTACACCACCGCACCGGACGGCTCGCAACACCAGGTGAATATGGAGCCCTTCGAGATGCGCAGTACCAAGCGCAAACTGTCGCCGCCCGGCGCAGAACGCAATGTTTCCATCAAACTTAGCAAACGAATCACACATCTACGCTTCCGCATCGAAGCCAATTTTACAGGCACGCTGGAGATCGAACAACCGTTCCTGACTGCCGATAGCAAGCAACAGAAGGGGGCACGTCCATGATCAAGAGTGTCGCAAACGAGGTATGGGCCTATGATTGTGAGTGGGTGCCGGATCTACGCGCCGGCCGTCTGGTTTACGGTTTGCCTGAAGAGCTACCAGACAGCGAAGTGCTGCGCGTGATGTGGGAACAGGGCGGCGCCACACCGGAAAACCCGATGCCCTTCCTGCGTACCGTGGTCTGCCGCGTGGTTTCGATCGCAACTGTTATCCGCCGCACCCTCAAAAACGGCGAGGTGCAACTCTTCCTCTCGACGCTGCCCGAAGCACCGGAGGATACCGCACAGGATGAGGCTTACATCCTGCACCGCTTTCTGGCTGACGGCGTAAGCACACATCAGCCGCAGCTTGTGGGCTTCAACTCACGCAACGCCGATCAGCGCATCCTGACGCAACGCGCCATCGTAAATGGGCTCTCACTCAAACATCTGTGTGATCGCATCAACGCCAAGCCGTGGGAGAGCAACGACATCGACCTGATGGATCTGGTTGCAGGCTTCGGCAAGTCCTACGCGGTCTCGCTGCACGAGATCGCCACCCTCTGCGGCATTCCCGGCAAATTGGACACGACCGGCGATGACGTCTGTGGCCTCTGGTACCGCGGCGAGCGCCGCAAAATCGTCGAGTACAACGCTTTCGACGCGCTCACCACCTATCTCCTGTGGCTACGGCTGGCCCACTTCTCAGGCTGCTTCACGGCCGACGACTACGTCATCGAACAGCGCCGCGTCGTGCGCTTGCTGGACGAGCGGATCGCGCGTCCGGAAGAGGCCTACCTGCGCGTTTTCCGCGATGCCTGGCACAACCTTCAGGCGCGCACCGGCCAGCTCGATAACGGCGTCTTCGCGGACTAGGCAGGCTCAGAACACACCCGCAGCGCCCGCAGCACTGCTCTCCAAATTTGAGCGCCTGACGCAGAGCATCGTTCTGTGGGCGGCGTTTACGCCGCCCGGACGAGCAGACGCGCGGCCCCGGGAGCCTTCAGAGCACGCCGCGCTGGCTCATCTGGTAGAACGCAATCAGGCGGCGCACTTCCGGCAGATCGGCCACCTCGTACTTCACGCGTTCCAGCGCCTGCGTGCGGTTAAGCCCCTCGCGGTAGATCAGCTTGAATGCCTCTTTCAGCGCACTACGCACATCGGCCTTAAAACCGGCGCGTTGCAGGCCGACCACATTGGGTCCCACAACTCGCGGCACGACGCCCGATGCGTCGATCACCATGTAGGGCGGGCAATCCTGCCGGACTTTGGAAGCGCCACCGACCATCGCAAATGTGCCGACGCGGCAAAACTGGTGTATGCCAGCAAGACCACCGATGATCGCGTGATCCTCGACCGTCACCTCGCCGGCCAGTGTCGCCACATTGGACATGATCACGTCGTTGCCGACGTCGCAACCGTGCGCGATATGGCAGTAGGCCATGATCAGGCAGCGCTGTCCCACGTGCGTGACCTCACCCGGCTTTGTGCCGAGATGCACTGTTGAAAACTCACGCAGCACCGTTTCGTCGCCGATCTCAACATAGGTGATGTCGCCCTCTTTGTATTTGAGGTCTTGCGTTTTCGTGCCGACGCAGGCAAAGGGAAAAATCTGACAGCGCTGGCCGATCGTGGTATGGCCGCTGACAAATGCGTGCGCCTGGACCTCTGTACCGGCCCCGATTGTGACGTGCGGACCGATGATCGCGTACGGCCCCACTGTCACCTCATTGTCCAGTTTCGCTTGGGGGTCCACAATCGCGGTCGGATGAATCGTCGCCATATTTCTTATACTCCTTGTTGCGCCGCATCAGGCGCGCTAGAGGTTTTTGGGGATGAGATAGCTCACCAGAATGCCGCAGATCACTACAGGCAACCAGATGAAAACGTAAGGGTGGGCCCAGTCATGCTTGTCCATCGACCGGAATAAAATTACGAAGAGATAATAGGCCAGCGCGACCACCAGACTGATAGCCATACCGATCGTCGACTCTTTACGGTGCGAGCGAATACCGAGCGGCACGCCAACCAGCACGAAGCAGATTGAAGCGCATGCATAGACCAAACGGACTTGGAACTCTGTGCGGTAGATACTCAGCATTTTGCGTCGCACAGCGCGCGGCAACTCTTTGTCATTAGCACGCAGCTCCTTGATCGCCGCGCGCAGCTCATGAAAGCCGAAGTCCTTTTCTTTACGCTTGCGGGTACGTTGGCGCATAGCGTCGGGGATCACATGGCGGAAGCGGCTCGCCGACGCGACGCCCGGCCGATTGACATCGATCGGATCGACGCGCACATCATACATGTCCAGCACGATGTCGGCGTCATTGGTGGAGACCAACGCCTTGGCAGCGCGGATTTCTCGGGTGACCTCCTCGCGACTGTAATCGAAAATCAACAGATCATGCAACCAATTCCCCTCCTTGCGCTCAAAGAATATCTTGAGCTTGGGGAAATCGTCGATCATGCGTCCCGGATCCAGCAGATCGAGGCCGACATCAACGCTGACCATATTTTTCAGGTTGCGCCGTACATCGTGACCACGGGGTACCACCTCGTTGTTGATATAGAAGCCGAACAGGGTGCAGATCAGACCGATCAGCACCGGCCAGCGTATGACACTGAGCAGGTTCACGCCGCACGCCCGCATCGCTGCGATCTCACTATCGGCCGACAGACGGCTAAAGACCAGGAGTGCGCTGACCAACAAGGCAATCGGTATGGTGAGCGTCAGCGTTTCCGGCAGGCCCACCAGCAGGAAAAGCCCGATCGCACGCAACGGCAGCCCTTCAATCAGCAGGCGCGCAATCCGCACCAGCAGGCCGATTGAGAGCACGAACGACAACACCAGCCAAGCTAGAAAGAACGCGGCCAGGAAGGCTTGCAAGACATATCGCTCTATGATCTTCATCGCGCCGGATAATAGCAGAAGGCCGCAAAAGAAACCACCGTTTCCTTGCGGCCCCCTGTTATTCGTTCCGTAACACCGGACGGTACGTTATGGATTCACGTATTTGGCCTTGTCGGCGTTCGTGCCGGCGCCGCGGATATAGATCTCCACGCGACGGTTCTCCGGGTTGCCGTTGACCAGATCGGGCTGCACCTTGGGACGGCTGAAGCCATAACCACGCGCTGTCAGACGCCCACCATCCACGCCCTTGTCAACCATGAAGGACTTCACAGCCTCCGCACGGCGCTCAGAGAGGTTCTGATTGTACTTCTCGCTGGAACGGGTGCGACGATCCGCATGCCCCTCGATCACTGCCGTGGCCTGCGGATTGCGCTGTAGCACACGCACCACCTGGCCGATCTCGTCAAAGTATTCCGGCTTAATGACCGTGGTATCATAGTCAAACTGAATGTAGACCTCGAAGAGCATCAGGTCATCCGAGGGGTCGAGCGGATTAGTACCGTCTTCAATCACCTCATGACCGTCAGCCACGCCACCCTTGTCGGTGTCGCGGTCGAGCGGGTTGGTCTTGTAGATCAGAACCTCCTGCCCATCGGTCAGCCCGTCGAAGTCGGTGTCGGGATTGAGCGGGTCGGTCTTGTACACCTTGACCTCATCGCCGTCCGTCAAACCGTCGCCATCGGTGTCCTTGTTGAAAGGATCGGTACCGAGCCGCGCCTCTTCCTCGTCGGTCAGGCCGTCACCGTCGGAATCCTTAGGTCCGGTGGCCACCAGCGCCGCCGCACCCGCACCCGCCTCAGATCCGCCCGCTCCGCCGCCGAAGCGGTAGGCAACACCGGCGTCAGCCGTGTAGATGAATTCACAGGTCTCGTGTATCGCCATCATGGCGCGCACGTCGGCACGCAACGACCAGCGGTCATTCAAGTGGTACATCACGCCCGCACCGGCGCGCGGCCCCACGATGGTACGTTCGTCACCCTCGCAGAACACGTCATCATTTGCCCGGTAATACCCGAAACCAGCAGCCAGATAGGGGTCGAGGCGGTTGTAGCGGTTAAAGTGATAGAGTCCGTCCGCAAAAACGCCACGGATGCTCTGCCCCTTAACGTAGCCATCGGACCCCCAAGCACCGCTTCCCGCGTTCGGACCATCATCGCTTGAACCGCGCCCATTGCTCGTAATGTTCGGCGCCCACGAAACACCGCCTTCCACCGTCCAGTGCTCGGAGATATCGTATCCCAAGCGCAACAACATATTGAACCCTTCGTCGACCGGCTGGTTCCCCTCAAAGAACATCCCGCCGACGCCGGGACTCACATACCAACGGGGCGACTCGCCCAACTCATTGGCACGCACAGACACAAAGGCCGCCAGGGCCAGAACACTAACAATACCGAAAACCTTCTTCATAAGAACCTCCTGAGTAACATAAACGGGGAACAGTTTAGCCTATCGCCTCCATGCATGCAACACGAAAATTTGAAAATTACAATTTTTTAAGGTTCGGGGGAAGAACAGCACGGTCCGCCACGTCCCCCGACGTGGCGGACCTAAGATGGATACACGCTGACACAGTTCGCGCAACAGACTGCGTTGTCCTGTGCACACCCCAAATGTCCAAACCTGGCGGCTTCCGGCGCAAATCTAATGATTAAGACCTGTCGCCGGGCGGCTGGGCTGAGTCAGCCCGCGCCTTCCGCATATTGATACGCAGGAGGCATGCCAAGCAATGTCAGGGCACAGCACTAAAGCTGCCAGCACGTTTCGGCCGGACGCTTGCATGTAGCGAAACGACACCACTCGGCACCCACCTCGTCGGTCAGCACCGCTTCGTCGGTCACCAGCGTCAAACACAACGGCCCAGCGCCGCGGCTACGCGCCACGTTCGCGACCAACAACGCCTTTTCAAAGCCATCGCCACGTCCGAAAGTCCATACCTCATCCGGCTGGGCCAACCGCGTGTCTTCGTCGTAGATCGAGATGTCCGGCAAGGCGGCGACACGTGCGACCACCTCGTCGTCCGACGCTTCAGCCAAAGCCGCCACGCTCACCGGATTGCGCTCCATCGCCGCCTTGATAAAGGGTGCCGCCGGCGTGCGTGACAAATCGCGCCATGCGTAGAAGGCCATGTCGGCCGTCTCGTTGTGCGCGCGCAGTGATTCCAGATGGGCAATCACCTCTTCGCGCGTCATATCGAGTGTCAACGCCAACGGGGCCGCCGCCGACACAAAACGCACGTCTGCGGAGGGCAACCGCGGTTCGGTATGGCAAAAGCGCACCAGTTGGTCAACCATCTCGTCCCCGCACACGCAGACGTCACCGATCCGATCCCGTAACGCCTTGAGATCGGCCGGATCGCTGAGGTCAATCGCCCGCTCACGCACAAACTCCTCGATGTCGTCCAGCACGATCTTGTTCGGACAGCACGACATCGCGAACGTTTCCTGCGGAATCATCGCCAGTAACTTCTCGCGCGTGTTGTCCGTCACCTTGTAGGCGCTGTCCTGCTCAAAACTGAAGGCTTGCTCCAGCGTGACATAGCGGTCCACGCCGCGAATCGGCCAGCGAACCATGAAACATTGGTGGCAACGCGGATTCTGCCGCAAGAAATTGCCCAGGATTTCCGGCGTCAAGGGCGTGGTCAGATAGGCGCGCAGGCGTTCGGCAAAGCCGCTGTACACAACAGGATCGATCGACGCCTGCGGATAGAGCGTGTGGATCCAGCCGCTCGGATGCGAGACGATCGTGACCCGCTCGTTCTCCAAGGCGCGACGCGCCTGGCCGGAGATCTGCGTACCGTTGAACCACATCGCCTTGGTCACCAGCCGACGGTTGTTGGTCAGCACGCCGTCATCCACATCCACAAAGTTCTGCGAATGCAGCGGCGTGGCCATCATGAACACCTGCTCGAGCGGGACACCGGCCACCACATAGAGCGCCGCCGCGTAGAGCGCCGACAGCGACACGCATTCGCCCGCGCCGGTCGTGTAGCCCTCCTTGTGCTGGAAGGCGTCCATGGCCTCCACCGTCTCGGTTTTCCAGTACGGGATCACGTCGGAGTCGTACTTGTCCAGGCCGAAGTGCGTGCGGATGTCGATGTCGAAGTAGTAGGTATCCCCCTGATAGCCGAACAGCGCGTTGGACTGCGCGATCTCCTCGGGCGACAGGAACGGCGCGAACCGCGCCAGTTCGCGTTTCTGGTTGGTCAGCCCCCACGTTTCCAGATCGAGGTTGAAAACGTAGTGGTCTATGATGTACTGCTTCAAGCGTTGCAGCCGACGGTAGGGCTTCATCTTGCGAATCCCCTTGAACCAAGGGTCGTCGCGCCACAGCCAGATCCGCGGCGACATGATGTTGGCCAGCACCAGGCTGTACATCAGCTCGGGAAATACAAAGACCTCCATGTCCGATAGCGTCACCGCCGCCGAACACCGTTCCAGATCGCGCGCGTCCATCACGGCCGTCTTACTTGTCGCTCAGCGCCGCCACGCCGGGCAGTTCCTTGCCCTCGAGGAATTCGAGCGAAGCGCCGCCGCCGGTGGAGATGTGCGTCATCTTATCGGCCAGGCCGCTCTTGTTGACCGCGCTCACGCTGTCGCCGCCGCCGATGATCGACACCGCGCCGCTCTCGGCCACGGCCTTGCAAACGCCCATGGTGCCGCCCGCGAACTTCTGCATTTCGAAGCACCCCATCGGCCCGTTCCACACCACCGTCTTCGCTTCCTTGATCGCGGCCGCGTACAGCTCGGTGGTCTTGGGACCAATATCCAACGCCATCCAACCCGCCGGGATGTCGTTGCCGACGATCTGCGTGTTGGCTTCGGGATCAAACTTGTCGGCCGCGACGTTGTCGACAGGCAACAGGAACCGCTTGCCTTTGGCCTTGGCCTTCTCGATCATGTCGCGGGCATAGTCGAGTTGATCCTCCTCGCACAGCGAATTGCCAACGTCGTGCCCCTGCGCCTTGAGGAAGGTGTAGGCCATGCCGCCGCCAATGATCAGCGTATCCACCTTGTCCAGCAGGTTCTTGACGACCGCCAGCTTGTCCGACACCTTGGCGCCGCCGAGAATCGCCACGAACGGGCGGGTCGGGTTCTCAACCGCATTGCCCAGATATTCGATCTCCTTTTCCATCAGGAAACCCGCGACGCTCTCCTTCGCGAACTTGCAGACCACCGCCGTGGAAGCGTGGGCGCGGTGCGCGGTACCGAAAGCGTCGTTGCAATAGATGTCGCCATAAGAGGCGAGCGTCTTGGCCAGTTCTTCGCGCTTCGCCTTCAACTCAGCCTTCTTGGCCGCCAGTTCCTCATCGCTCATACCCTCGGCCGGCTTGACCTTGCCGTCCTCAGCCTTATAGAAGCGGGTATTCTCAAGCATCACGACACCGCCCGGCTGGAGCGCCGCGACTTCAGCAGCGGCCTGCGCGCAATCCGGCGCGAAAACGACCGGCTTACCCAACAGACCGGACAGATGCTCGGCCACCGGCTTCAGCGAAAACTCCGCCTCATAGCCCTTGCCCGACGGACGGCCGAGGTGGCTCATCAGCACCAGGCTGCCGCCGTTATCCAGCACATACTTGATCGAAGGCAGCGCCCCCTTGATACGGGTGTCATCCTTGATCACGCCATCCTTGATCGGCACGTTGAAATCAACGCGCATCACAACACGCTTACCCTTCAAGTCTACATCACGCAAAGTCTTTTTGTTCATTTTAGTCTATCCTTTTTCGGGTTGAAAAATGGGCGTCATGGTAGCACATCCGCCGGAGAGAGAGAATAACGAATAGCGGTGGGCGAAAGTAATAAGTAAGAGGTAAGAGGTAATGAGTAAGAGAACGCAGAACTCAGAACATTGAACGCCCAACGCAGAAGTAAAACTCCTAAATCCTCAATCCTAACTGCTAACTCCGCGCACAGCGCGGCTGCGCCTTCACGTAAAACAACCGAGCAGTGCTTTTACACTCATCATTGCGAGCCACTGCGTGATCACACCAACCGATTTTGCTCCCGATGCTCCGCAATTGCCTTCCTGTCGTGCCCACACCTTGAAAGGTGTGGAAGTAGAAAACGACAGTCAAACAGATAAGGAAACATCAAAAAAACCCAATGTTTACTAGGGTTTATTCACTATTGCTCCCTTTTCCTCTCTGGGCCTTATTTCCACACCTTGAAAGGTGTGGAAGAGGAGCACATGTTTTTCTCAGGCTCCGCTTACGTCCAAATGATGCTTCAAATGAGAGACTCTTGCCCCCTCGTGGCATGGGCGTCCCGCCCATGAGAAACACGGGCAAGATGCCATCTGAACGCAGAACTTAGAACGTTGAACGCAGAACACCGAAGCAGAAACTCCTAAATCCTCAATCCTAACTGCAAACTCCGCGCGCAGCGCGGCTTGCATCTGCGTCATCTGTGTAAATCTGTGGATGAGAAAACCCGAGCAGTGCAAATCCCAAATCCTTCGTGCCCCTTGGTGCCTTCGTGTGAGAAAAAGCGCTCGCCTCAGCC
>ERZ795047.3151-NODE-3151-length-15065-cov-8.168354_pt1 | contig 15065 bp, 13 predicted proteins | sample MGYA00375131_ERZ795047 | MGnify/ENA primary metagenome ERZ795047 (study PRJEB30176, sample SAMN05720228) | activated sludge metagenome | isolation source: Anaerobic digester | place: Japan | collected 2015-05-20 ...
AATATGTCTATTATTTAGTCGCTTTTCGGGCGCGGGTGTCTAAGTTTTAGACTGGCCCCGTCTAAATTTTAGCCGCTTGAAGCCGGAAGGCAATCTTAGGCAGGGGTAATCCGGCATGCACTGTCACAAGGACCCAGTTTCCGGGGATAAATAACTATGCAGAAGTGCATATACCCACATATTGGCTTAGAGCGCAAGCGAGTGTCTAAGTTTGAGACCGCTACCGTCTAGTTTTTGAACGCTTTGCGATTGCAAATGGCTAAGACTTAGACTGGTCTGCAAAACCTGCTCGCCCCCGCGGCGAACCTTGGCCGGCTCCACGCTGCACGGCGCTTTCCTAGGCTTCTACCGAAGGCCAGTAAAGGACCTTAGTAGTCCCCCGGCTAACTCGCAGACAGCGGCAATACAAACTCGAGGACTGCGAAGAGATTTGTTGCGGTCTAATTAGCAGTCTTGCGGTCGACATGGATGATATCACGAAATGTTTTTTCAATCATAAGGAGGATTTATGTTTCACATGTAGAAGCTTTCCGTAGATATTGCGAAAAATTACACAAAGTTTCGGGCTTCGTGTAATTTGGGTCAATGTCGGTCTATTGGTTACATTTGACGCTAGGGAGGTGATCATGGCATAGACAAGGCGCTCTGCTTGAGCAGTCGAAACTGTACTCACGATTTGAAGCATTTTATCTCCAGCAAACAGGAGGCGAACGTAGTTGAGAACGAAATCTAAGTACACTGGACTATTGCTCGCGATCGTAATGGTCATTGCATCTGCTTTCCCAGCCTTTGCTTGCACATCAGTGCCAGTATCGAAGGGCGCTTCCGCAGATGGATCAGTTATGACAGCGCATACGTGCGACGGTTGGTACGACGCCAGGACATATGTCGTGCCAGGCAAAACACACAAGCCAGAAGATACGTTCAAGTGCTATAGAGACCATCTGCATGCCGACTATGCAGAGCCGGAACTGATCGGGGAAATTCCCGAGGCCCCTGTAACATACACGTACTTCCACGCCGGCTATCCTTACATGAACGAACATCAAGTGATCATGGGCGAAACGACCATCGGCAACCGGTCAGAGCTCAGCACCGACATAGGGCTTCTTTATATAGATACCCTCCAGATCCTCGGACTGCAGAGAGCGAAGACGGCACGAGAGGCAGTCCAGATCATGGGCGAGCTAGCCGAGACTTATGGCTACATCGATGGCGGCGAATGCCTCACCGTGGGAGACCCGAACGAAATATGGCATTTTGAAGTTATGCCTCCAGGCAACTTCCAGAAGGGCGCCATTTGGGCCGCCGTCCGCATCCCCGAAGGCCATGTTGGCGTTTCAGCCAACAGAAGCCGAATTTGCGAGGTCAACCCGGACGATCCAGAGAACTATATGTGCTCATCCAACGTATTTGATGTAGCCATCGAAAATGGCTGGTGGGATCCGGAAAGCGGCGAAGAGTTCTTGTTCTGGAAGGCGTACTGCCCCAGCAACTGGTTTGGATGCAAGCTCCGCGAGTGGAGAGTCCTCTCAATGGTAGCTCCCTCCCTTAACCTAGATCCCAATGCCGACAGGTATCCCTTCACCGTCAAAGCCGAGCGGCCAATCACTGTTCAGGACATGATGAACATCTATCGCGATCACTATCAGGGTACGGAATTCGATATGGCCGACGCCCCAGGATGGTATCTGAAGGATGCCGAAGGTAACCCTGTTGTCGACAAACAGGGTAACCCTGTGAAGACCCCATACGCGCAGCCCAACCCAGGCACCGCACGAAGACAGCATATAGGAATCCCGGTGAACATGCGAAACATCGCAGTTCCCTACTGCTCCTACTTCACGATAGTCCAAGCACGCGACTGGCTCCCTGATCCAGTGGGCGGCCTTTGCTGGTTTGGTCTGAGCAACCCGCTGTCATCCGTGTATGTACCGATCTACTGCGGAGTCGACAGCCTGCCAAAGAACTACGCTGTTAACGACAGAAAGGTCTTTACCTTCGACAGCATGAAGGAATCGGCATGGTGGGTGTTTGAGTACATGGACAACCTCGTCAGCCGAAGATACGTCGACATATTGGCCGACCTCAACAAGGTGAGAGAACCGTTCGAGGCCGAGCAGTTCGAGCTTCAGCCGGTGATCGAGAAGGCTGCCGTGGAGCTCTATGAGAAAGACCCCGCTCTGGCCAAGACATTCCTGACAAACTACACACATTCGAGATGTGCCAAGGCGGTTGACACCTACTATCGGGCGGCCGAAGAACTGACGTTGAAGTGGAACGACAACACCTTCTAGTCATCTGGCCTTTCATCTGTGGACGATGATCCGCAGAATTGTCCTCGGTTTCGCCAGATGGCGAAACCGAGGGCTAAATCGTAGTAGGTCAACACAAGTGCTTCAGGAAAAGAAAGGAGATTTACGCAACATGAAACACTCTTCTGTTCGACGAACAATCCTGATTGCCATTGCAGCAGTCATGAGCATGATTCTGTCAACAGGCGTATGCTTCGGCTCAGTCAGCAAGCCCGCAGGGATCGAGATTCCTGCAAAGTTACCCAGGCTCGACCAGCCGGTTCTCATAACCTCAATTGGACAGGCTCCGGGCGCATCATGGGCTAAAGTGCTGATGAAGCAGCTGAAGATCGACGTCACCCATGACGATATGGTTACCGCCGAAGACTTGGTAAAGGCGAGCAAGAACCCGAAGACCGCCTACAAGACCCTGATAATGTCCATGGGAACCAGCTTGAAGGGAATGGGCGGCGCAGGGGTAGATATCGACAAGGAAGTCGCAAGATGCAACGCCCTGGCTGATCAGGCTAAGAAGCTCGGAATGACCATAGTAGGAATTCAGATAGAGGGAAGCGCGCGGCGGACGGATGAGTCCGACGAGAAATCGAACAGAGCAGTCACATCGAAGTCCGATATTCTCATCGTGAGGAAGGAAGTAGACAAGGACGGCTTCTTCACGAACGCAGCAAAGCAGAAGGGGATTCCGATCATCAGGACCGTTGAATCCATGGATTTCAAGTACGCGTTCAGCGTTCTGTTTAGATAATAGACAAGAAAGCTTAACGCCTTAATTTGTACTAGGACGAGGTGGAATAACCTGTGTATGCTCACGCAGCTATGGTCCTGGCGGTGATAGCCGTCGCCTTCGTGATCGCGATCCTACTCCGCTTGGGCACTGAAATATCTATGCTCATTGCGGCAATAGCAGGCGCCATCGCGCATGGGGCAGGGATCCCTGCCCGCCACATCGTGGAGGGGACCTTCACATATTTCGATGTGGTTTTCATATTCATCACAGCTACGTTCTTCATGAACCTGCTGAAGGAAGCAGGAGGAGTAACCTACATTGTGAGAGGCATTATATCGAAGTTTCACAAGAACCGTGTGGCGCTTCTTCTGCTTCTTACACTAATAATGCTCGTTCCCGGCGCCCTGACCGGATCCGGCACAGTGACTGTGCTCGTCGTCGGATCATTCGTGGGCACTGTCCTAAGCTATATGGGCATCCCTAAAGATCGGGTCGCAGCCGCCGTGTTCATGGGATCGGCAATGAGCGCAGCTGCGCCTCCGATCAACCTTTGGGCGATGATGGCGGCGGCCGGCGCTAACATGCCCTATGTTGGATTCACTCTGCCTCTCGGCATAATATCTGTCGCAGGCGCACTGTTCTCCATATTCTATTTGGCGCGCGGGAGCAAGCCCATAGATGCCGAGCAAGCTTTGAAAGAAATTCCTGAGGCGCCTGAAGGCATGGCTTGGTACAAGGTGGCGATACCATTTGTCGTCTTCTTCGGCATCATCATACTGGGCAGACAGTTTCCCTTTTCGATGCCGGTTATAGGCCTTCCGCTTGCCTTCATGCTCTCAGCTCTGGCAGTAGTGCTCCTATCTCCGGTCAAGTTGCGAGTATTCGAGATCCTTTCGAATACAGTCGAGGATCTTCTGCCACTGATAAGCACAGTAACAATAGTGGGGATACTCGTGCAGATCATGGCTCTGTCGGGCGCAAGAGGCTTGATATCTCTTTCGGTGGTCACCATGCCGCTGGCAGCCATATTCGCGGCGCTCTTCGTGGTGCTTCCGGTATCCGAGGGAATATTCCAGTATGCTTCGGCCCCTCTGTTGGGAGTTCCGTTGGTGTTCCTTCTCAACATGAAGGGTTATGATCCCGTAATAGCTCTGGCGGGCATGGCGTCAATGTGGCCATTGGGAGACTGCCTGCCGCCGACTGCCCCTGTTGGAAGGGGAGCTGTCATGGCTGTGGGATACGATGGAGACTACAAGGCCTTCCTCAAGCAGTGCCTCGTGCCGGCGCTGTTCGTGTTGGTCATAGGAACGCTGTTCGTAGTCTTCAGCCCAAAGCTGGGATTTTTGGCCCGTGGATGAACGAACGGAGGAATGTCACATGCAGAGCGTTATAAGCGTTTTGTACTATGTAATTACGGCAATGATAACCGCCGTGCTCATGTTTAACATGTTCCGCGCCAAAGACATCAAAAAGGTGATCTTGTATGCCGCGGTGCTAATCCCATTCGCGCTTCGTGTAGCGCGCATCAAGTAGAGGCTGTGGAAGGAGGCGGCATACACGCATGTCTAATAAGAAAGATCAAAATGGCGTAAACAGATGGGCAATGCTCATTGTCATCGTCCTATGGCTTGCCGTCGTGATTCCCGGCGGAAAGGAGATATACGGGCATCGCCACTTCGATGAACCCGTAGTGCTCGGACCTGGAGTCACCGAAGTCAAGAAGCTGTCAGACTACTCTCCAGCAGTCAAAGGTACCATCAATGACTGCAACATATACGTGCTTGACAGTGGCGAACCCGGGGGAACCGTGTTCGTTTTAGGTGGAACACACCCTGAGGAACCCGCGGGCGTGCTTTCCGCTGTGACAATAGTGGAGAACGTGATCCCCACTAATGGGAAAATCCTCGTTGCGGTGCGCGGAAATTACAGCGCATCCACGGTAACCAGGCCGGGCGACGCATATCCGCTGTATTACAGCATCAAAACGGATTTTGGCGAAAGAACGTTCAGGATGGGAGACAGGTGGAGCAATCCCCTCGACTCCTGGCCAGATCCTGAGGTTTACATCAACTATCCCAGCAAGCAATTGCTTGCATACATGGATGTTCGCAACCTCAACCGCACCTGGCCCGGCAGACACAACGGCATGATAACTGAAAGGACTTGTGCTGCTTTCATAGACTTGATCAAGCAGGAAAACGTAGATCTCTTCTTTGACCTGCACGAAGCAGAGCTAGAGTACTCAGTTATCAGCACAATAGTGGCGCACCAGAATGCTGCAGATATCGCGAGCATGGCTTCGATGATGCTCTCTTCCAGCGAGTTCCACATGGGCATGGAGTATTCTCCCGAAACACTCCATGGATTATCCCATAGAGAAGTGGGCGATTTCACCGATGCTCTAGCATTTGAGATTGAGGTTCCAGAACCCTTCCTCGATAGAGTGCGCGGAGTCACCGATGAGAAGCTGCTTCTGGAAGGGAAAGACGAGTTCGTGATGAAAGCCGGCGAACACGGTCTGCTCTACGAGAGCATCGACGAAAACGGATGGCCCATCGATGAGCGCGTCGGGCGAACCAACTCGACTATAGACATGATTATCACCATGTTCAACGAGTTCGAACCGGGCAGAGAAATCGGTTATGTGAACCTGCCGCTCAGGGACGAAGTGGTAGCAAACGGATTGGGCAGCTACCTCCTCGACCCCAACAGTGCGGCGCCGGACAGAGTAGTCTTCGACTGAGCCGACATGGCTCAAGTCATTATGCATAATGCAGGAACACATTACGCCACGCCTAGCACTTTCAAGGTGCACGGCGTGGCGTATCCGTTCCCGCTCGATTCGGGTTGGGCGAACGCCCCATAATCCATGAAGAAATGCATCCGAATAGCCCTGGGGATGGTTGCTCAACGCTCGCTAACATGTGCAACACGAGGAAAATCAGACCGCTGCGTGGAACAGTAGTACCAAGCATACCATGCCTTGCATGATCAAGAAGTTGGTGGAGAAATTATGATCGAAATCGGCAGACACTGCAATAGCAGGTTCTGGGTCCCACCGGAGCTTGTGGAATACGATGCACTGTCAGGCGATGTGAACCTTGACCGTACAGCGCTCCCCTTATCGTCCGAACATATTGTTTTTCGGCGCTATGGCGCGTTGCGACGGGCAGCCAATGCCCTCAACGCCTTGCCTACAGGATCCAACGTCCTCGCAGTAGTCGGCGCGTCAAGTTCGAAGGCGCCCCAAGTCTGCTCAATGATCGAAGGGCTACAATCGATGGAAGAACCCCGTGTGCGCCTCCTCGATGTCCGGGGCCACGCCGACCATGCTATCATCCGTGAGGGAATAGACATTGCCCGCAAGACCGATGCCGCACTGGTTATGGCGATCGGCGGCGGGACTACCCTCGATGTAGGCAAGGCGATAGCAGGTTTGGCGCTCCAAGACGGAGGTAGTGATATAGCTTCCTTTCAGTTGAAAAAGATGTCAATCAACCCCAAGCAAGCTCTCCCTTGGATCGCGGTGCCCACTACATCAGGAACTGGCTCCGAAAGCTCCAATAATGCCGTTGTGGAACTGGGCGAAGAGAAGCGGAGCATCCGGCCTATACCCCCTCCGTTCATGATACTTGCGGATCCTTCTCTCACAGACTCCCTGCCGTTCGGCCCTACAGTTGTGTCCGCAATCGACGCGCTGGCACAGTCCCTGGAGGTTTTTACCAGCGCCGGAGCACCCATGGGGGTGCAATCTGTGGCCCTCGCAGCCTTTCTCAACCTTGCGGAAGGCCTGAAGGCGCTCTCCTGCGCAACAGAGAGACCAGAATCGGATGTCCGCGACCGGCTCTGTTGGGGGAGCCTCCTGATGGGGATAGCTTTCGCCCATGCCCACCTCGGCCTTCCCCACGCCCTAGTCCACCATTGCCTCAGATTTGGCTTGAGCCACGGCAACATGGTGGGAATACTCCTGGCCCCGGGGCTCGAGATCCAAGCAGCTGCCGACAAAGAGACTACAAAACGGCTATGCAAAGCCGAACAGGCGTTGCTGGCATTGGATCAAGATGACGCTTTTGAACTGGAAGCTATTAGAGAAGGCATGGCATCAAACGAGCGATGCACTGTGCCTGATCGGTTGATTGAGTGGCTGGAGGATCTCATCGACCAGCTTTTCACCGCCGCCGATCTGCCAACTTCACTTGGAAGCGCCGGGCTCACCAGGTGCGATCTGGATTGGATTGCCTCAAACGAGCTTGAAAGCGGAGCCTCATTTGGGATACCTAACCGGCCTGCAACCTACGGTGAAATAATGGAGGTGCTGGAAAGAGCATTCTAAGTAAGCCTTGAACATGTGACGGAAAAGCCGCAGGGAAAATAAATGGAGCGGATGACGGGATTCGAACCCGCGACTCACGGCTTGGGAAGCCGTTGCCCTACCACTGGGCTACATCCGCTCGTAATCTACAGTATGGATCTTCACTACACTTATTATACGCATCCCGAGACGGATATGCAAGTGTCTGTCCGTGTCCGGTCTCCGAATTGCTGTCAAATGCTGCCCAGACCGCTCCACCACTCCCTCGGGGATCTCTTACAAAGGCCCTCAGGAAAGAAACAACATCACACGAGTCAAATCATGCTGCCTTCAATTACGACCCGGCATCCACTCGCTTATCACTTTGCTTCGTACGACGTATTCGCTATGTCCCATTATGGTCGAGGCCAAAACTGAAAGCGTCGGCGCGTAGCGCCTCCGAGCCCCGGACGAGGCTGCTTGCCTACAGTTGTGACTCTCCCGGATAGCGTTTAACGCGTGAAACCGCGACGCCTTCGCCCGAACTGCCCGTCTACACATCAAGGCCACAATTCCCATGACCGAGAACGGAGATACCCGATGCAACCTTCTTGCCGGTCGGAGTCACCGCTAATCCGCCAAGGGCTGTTTCGCGCAGCGACGGCGGAAGGGCGCGGCCGATCGAGCCCATTGCTTCTATGACCTCGTCTGCTGGAATAACACTTCTGATTCCGGCAAGAGCCATGTCCGCGGCAGCGAGGGCAACCGCAACTGATGTCGCGTTCCGCTTGATGCAAGGCACTTCAACCAGTCCCGCCACGGGGTCGCAGACGAGGCCGAGGAGGCCCTTGAAGGCTATCGCAACGGCACTGGCGCAAGCCTCGGGGGAGCCTCCTGCAAGCTGCACAGCGGCTGCTGAGGCCATGGCTGCAGCCGACCCGCATTCAGCCTGGCATCCGGCGGCCGCCCCCGAAAGCGTACTGCTTCGCTCGATCACAGCGCCAACGCCTCCCGCGGCAAATAGGGCCTCCACGAGAGCTAAATCATCCACGCATAGCCTCTCTCCCACTGAGAGCAACACACCCGGAAGCACCCCGCACGATCCGGCGGTCGGCGCGGCGACAATCCGCCCCATTGATGCGTTGACTTCCGCCACAGCCAAAGCATAAGCCAGGGCCGAATCGAATGGCTCTCCACAGATCGTCTCCCCGTTCATTCTGGCAGATGCCATGCGGGGCCCGTCCCCCCCAGTAAGGCCGCTTCTGGACCGCACTCCCGCAAGCCCCCGGTCCACAGCTGACCTCATAACTCCAAGCCGCTCCCTCATATCGGCGTCAAGATCATCTTCCGGGCGTCCGCTCTGCTCGGCCTCTCTCTCGCGCACGATTGCGCCGATGCTCACGCCACGGCTAGAAGCTTCCTCCACTAGCTCCGCAAGGGTAGTAATTGCCATGTAAATTCCCTCCTAGGCCAATGACACCGGCGGCAGCGATATTGCTGTGTCCACACCAACGATGCGCGAGATCAACGCCCGTGCCTCGTCCGAAACCGGCTGGTCAACTTCGATAATCGCCAACGCCTTCGCGTGTTTTGCTTCACGAGACACGCGCATGGCAGCTATATTCACATCTTCAGTAGCCAACAAAGAGGTGATCTTCGCGATTATGCCAGGCTGATCTCTGTATGCGACGACAATAGCATGGCTTTCACCGGAAAAGTCAACCTCGAAATGGTCGATCTTGGTGATGAGGATACTACCTCCCCCGATAGATGAGCCTACTACCGAAGTGGTCGCGCCGAAAGGCCCAACCAGCTCCAGTTTGGCGGTGTTCGGATGGATATCCGGCGACGCTTCCGCGACCTCGAATTTCACATCCAGTCCGCTCTGAGCTGCCAGACGCCGGGCGTCCGGAATGCGCTCATCGTCCGGACTCATCCCCAGCAAGCCTGCAATGAGCGCCAAGTCAGTACCGTGGCCCCCGTATGTCGTAGCAAAGGAGCCGTACAGGGTTATCACAGCCCGGGAAGGTTGGCCGCCGATAATGGCGCGGGCTGCAAGTCCGATTCGAACCGCGCCTGCGGTGTGCGAAGAAGAGGGCCCAACCATCACGGGGCCGATTATGTTAAAGACAGTTCTCATGCGCTCGCCCTCCAAGTTGCCGACAGATGCCTGGCCCGAGCATCTTTAGCTCCACCGATATCTACATCCTCGAAACGATTGAACGCGAGGAGTGCTGGTGATAAGATTGTTCATACCAACCTCGATCGAACCAAATCTTCTGGAGACATATTCCCTTGTCCTCGGCCCAGCATGTGCACTGGCAAGTCTGACTTAATTATGTCAGCCTATCGCCTATAAGTCGAGAGGAGAATCTCCTTGGGAAATAGCAGAGAAGGTATTCTGAATGGCTTCGACCTGAAACTGATCGCTGCGGCCCTGATGGTGCTCGACCACGTACTCGAGTATTTCCCTAGCGCCCCAATATGGTTTGGCTATCTCGGGCGTATAGTTGCCCCAATATTCTTCTACCTGACTGTTGAAGGCTTTTTTCACACCAGAAGCAGGGTCAACTACATGGCCAGGCTGTTTCTGGGGGCAGCGGTGATGTATGTTGGCTCCCGCATTCTGACGCATTTCATGCCGACTCCAGTGGGGATCCCGAACAACATTTTTGTTTCGCTTGGGCTTGGCGTCGCTCTCATGAGCGCATTCGACTGGACCCGGGAGACGGGCAAGTACTGGACGGGAATTCCGATGATTATTGCGATCGCTGCCGTATCGCTGTCAACAGAAGCATCTTTATATGGCGTCGCAATGATCTCAGTATTCTACTTTTGCCGCAACAACACCAAGATGATGGCAATCATGTACATCGCAACCTCGCTCATGATCTCGTGGCCATCCCCAGCTTTGAACAAGACGCATATCCTGCTGTACGATTACCAATGGATGATGGTATTTGCAACTCCATTCTTTTTCCTCTACAACGGCAAACGAGGCCCCGGGGGCGAGGCGGCAAAGTGGTTCTTTTACATTTTCTATCCAGCACATCTATGGATAATATATGTGATTCAATATTTCACGTTCTGGGTATAAAGTCGACAACAGGCTAGAAGCTTTTTGGGCCAACCGCCGCAGATGCAGCGCGGGCCCAAAAAGCACCGATTACGTCCCCGCCTCCACACCTTCCGGTCCGTTCGACCATTCAATCCGGAAACAGGTTGAACAGGACCTCAGCCTGTCACCTCCAAGTCTCCTTGGAGGCCGCCTTCACCGTCGACCTCCCGGATCCTGAAGGAACCGCCTTTATCAATCCTGAGATGGGCTTGTATACGAGCGCGGTCAAAACCGAGTTGATCCCCGCTTTAAGCACGTTGAAGAGCACAATCCACCCGATCATGTCCACAACAACCTGTCTTGGCATCCCATAGAACATCGGAATCAGGAAGATGTTAGCCGGGATCATCGCGGCAACCATAGCCACCCCGCCGGCGAGCAATGCCAAGTAAGCGCCTCTCTTCGTCTTATTCCTGCTGTATATCATCGCAGAGACTGCTACTAAGGCGCCGGACGAGATAAGATGCATGAGGCCCCCAAACCATCCATCTGATGAGAGCAGCAAAGCCTGAAACACGCAGGCGACTGCGGTGCACACCAGTCCCGACACAGGCCCCAAAGCAAACCCGGCTACGAGGAGCGCCACATCAGCCGGTTCATAGATGAGGAATGGCGCAGGCGGAAAAGGAATCCTGAGCACTAGAAGCATCACAATGGAAAGAGCCGTAAGCACCCCCATTGTCGCTATGCGTCTGTACTGTGCGCGACTATTCTGACCCATGACGATACCCCCCCGTGGAAAAATGTATCGAAAAAGCCCTTGGGTTGTGGCCCAGGGGCTTAAGGTCGACTCGCTTTTGCAAGACGCCGCCTTCTTTCATCCGGACTCTTACCGTCGGTCCTGGATTCTAACCAGGTCAGCCGCATTGCGGTTCGTGGACTCGCCTCTAGTACCTCGCATCTTTCGCCAGATGCGCCGAGAAGCTTCACCACCGGTCGGGAATTACACCCTGCCCTGAAGGCCACCGTATTCGCTTTTTCAATCAATATGATAGCACACGCCCGATAGATAGGCAATTGGAGTTAACCGAGCGTTAGAATGCTGTAGGCACCTGTCGAACTTGAAGACGGAAAAGGCCAAAGCAATCCGGTTTTCCACGCTTGAGGCCATCATTGGATTGCCGGCCAGGCGACATCTTAAAATACTCACCTGATGCCGAAGGAACATAGGCCCTGCTCGCTGCGGCCCCGAACAGGATGATCACCCGTATGCAGCCAAATATCATCCCTGGGGGCTATAAGCACCGCTCAGAAGTATCCTGTATAATAAGTACCGACCTTCTAATACACCTTTCACTTTGCAAGCATACAAATATCGGCCCAATTTGGCAGGAGCCTGCATTCTTGCCCAGGCAACAAGCGAGTCTCAGGAGGTGTTTACCTGTGTCGGGAGATGAAAAGCAACGCCCTCGCAAGCGTTGGCCCTGGATCGTTGCTATATTAGTGATCGCCGTCATCACTCTCATTGTCTCTTCTGGCAAGCACGACCGCGACGGAGTGTCGACGCGCTTGGCCGCAGCCGTAGCCGGCCAGGAAACCATTGCCGTATCAACTGGCGATGTTCATGAGTTCGTTTCGGCCGCCGGCCACCTCATGCCCATTGCCACAAAAACTCTCTCATTTGACATGCCGGGAAGGATCACAAGACTCAAAGTTGAAGAAGGTTCCCGTGTAACCGCGGGATCGGTCGTATGCGAGCTGGAGGCCAATAGTAGCGCCTCTCTGCCTGGCGACTACTTGCGTTCACTACAGGAGTGGGTTCCCACGCCCGACACCGGCGCCGCGGAGAAGAAACTCGCCAGTATACGGGCACCCTTCGACGGAGTAGCGGTGTCAGTCAATGCGAGCGTGGGAAGCTACGTAACGGCAGGCCAACCCGTGATCACGGTGATCGACACATCCTCGCACGTAGTCGATATAGAGATAGATGAGATAGACCTCACTAGGGTTAGCCCAGGCATGGAAGCGACTATAACATTCGACGCCATCCCCGGGCTGAAGCTTCCCGGGAAGGTCGATTCCATCGCCCAAATGGCTGTTCCCAAAGGCGGAATCGTGACCATCCCTGTAAGGATATCTGTTGATGGATGGCACGAACTGCTCAAGCCCGGGCTAACGGCGAGCGTAAAGATTCTGTCGCGCACTCTTTCTGACGTAGTCAAGATACCGATTCGCTCTTGGATCGATCACGAAGGCGAACCGTCGGCAATAAGGATTGAAGATGATATTCCCATATTCGTCCCTCTCGAACTTGGGTTGTCTGATGGCGAATACACTCATGTTCTCTCTGGCCTCGAGCCTGGCGATATCATCGTACTGGATGCAGTCGCCGTCCAGGAAAAACTGAGGCGCGCAGCGGGGCAAGATCGTTTCATCACCTTTGATGTCCAGCGCATCGACGATTGAAGCAGGGAGGCGGTTTTCGTGGTTGATCTGGAAAACGTGACCAAGATCTACTCTATGGGTTCATTCGAGGTCACAGCTATCCAGGATATCACTCTCAGCATTGCCGATGCCGACTTCGTATCCATAATGGGGCCATCAGGATCTGGCAAATCCACGCTCATGCACGTGCTTGGCTGTCTCGACCGGCCCACCTCAGGCCGGTATCGCCTATGCGGGCAGGATGTGTCACGCCTTGACGATGCAAGCCTGGCCCAAATCCGCAACAAGCGGATCGGATTCGTGTTTCAGCAATTCAACCTGCTTCCACGCGAAACGATCCTCTCAAATGTAGAGGTTCCCCTCATATATGCCGGGGTGAAGGCCAAGGAGAGGCGGCGGATCGCAACGGAAGCTTTGGAGCGAGTAGGCCTTTCTGACCGAATGCGTCACCGCCCTTCTGAGATATCAGGCGGGCAAAAGCAGAGGGCGGCCATAGCGAGAGCACTTGTAAACAATCCTTCCCTTATTCTCGCCGACGAGCCCACGGGGAATCTGGATTCGAAGACTGGCCATGAAATACTGGACATACTATCCCAGCTGAATTCCGAAGGAGCGACGGTAGTCCTTGTAACGCACGACCGCGAGATAGCTGAACGGGCCAATCGAATAGTCCACCTGCGTGACGGGGCAATTGAGCTCGTCGAAGAACTTCGTAAAGGAGGCGGTGCGGATGGGGTTTCTTGAGACAATAGGCCTCGCCTTCCGGAATTTGTGGGCAAACCGTCTTCGCACCATGCTCTCCGCCCTCGGCATCGTAATAGGCGTTGCTTCGGTTATCACCATGATTTCAGTAGGAACCAGCGCCGAGCGGCGCATTGCCTCGGAGATAGCGGGCTTGGGATCGAACATGATCCTTGTAACCCCCAAGATCGGGCGAGGAGCCAAGTCCGCAAGTTCGCCATCTCTCACAATCGAGATGGCTGAGGAGCTGAAGGCCGCGGCGCCTGCGGTGTCTGCCGTATCTCCTGTGGCGCAGATCGAAGGGCAGCTTCGCTGGGCAAGTTCAAGCACAAACACTTCAATCATCGGAATCACCTCGGATTACATGAGGATAGCAAACCAGAGTATTGTCAGGGGAAGAAGTCTAATCCCCGCTGAAGTGGACTCTGCGGCCAAATCCATCATTCTTGGCGCCAAGACTGCCTCTGCTCTGTTCGAAGATGAAGATCCGATAGGCCGCGAGATTGGCGTGGTGGCAGCAGGCCGTCGGTTCGATTTCACGGTTGTGGGCGTGGTAGCCGCCAAAAGCGATATGCTGTTCATGAACTCCGACAGCCAGGCATTCGTCCCAATCACTTGCCTGCTGTACAGGATGATGCCCATCCGCGGAATAAGCATGTACTATTGCCAGGCCCAGTCGCCGGAGATGGCAGGACCGGCAGTTGCCCAAGTCGAAAGATACCTGGCATCCCGCACCGGCAACCCCGGCGCGTTCAACGTAGGTTCACAGGAAGCACTTTTAGATGCAGTGCACCAGGTAACATCCACGATGACTCTGCTTCTCGGAATTATCGCAGGCATCAGTCTGTTGGTAGGCGGAATAGGGATAATGAATACTCTGCTCACATCAGTGGCAGAGCGCACCCGGGAGATCGGGATCAGGAAATCTCTCGGCGCCCGCAATCGTGACATACTCCTTCAATTCCTCGTTGAAGCTCTGGCCCTCAGCCTGATCGGCGGGGCCATAGGCATGATTTTGGGCTGGATGGCAGGGTCAGGCATTTCACGGCTGGCCGGGTGGCCTCCCTCATTCAGCATGACATCTGTGGCGGCAGCTGTGGGTTTCTCTTCTGCTGTAGGGCTGATCTTCGGCATCTTCCCTGCAGTCAAGGCAGCGCAGATGAACCCCGTTGACGCTCTGCGATACGAATGAACGCGTTACGGCAGAACATATTTGGGCGTGGGACCTAAGTGCAATATGGCCTCTTCGATCTATGGAAGGGTTGGCGGAGTCATCGACGGACTTAGTATGAACTGTGCAACTGACTCCGGATCAATACATGGACGCATCGGAGGCGACATATTCGGCGCAGACATAGATCTTGCAGTAGACGAGCTTAGGGGAACAGTCTCAGGCCGCATAGGCGGCGTCATCATCGGAAGGTCCGTGGACGCGAAGTATCATGCTGGGAGCAACGCAAGCCTTTACGGGCGCGTAGGCGGAATCAT
>ERZ795047.3164-NODE-3164-length-15031-cov-4.314770_pt1 | contig 15031 bp, 11 predicted proteins | sample MGYA00375131_ERZ795047 | MGnify/ENA primary metagenome ERZ795047 (study PRJEB30176, sample SAMN05720228) | activated sludge metagenome | isolation source: Anaerobic digester | place: Japan | collected 2015-05-20 ...
AGAAAGCTTATTTCCAGGAACAGACGGTCAGTTCAGCCGGAATCAAGGCTCTGGGCTATTTCATTGCCGTTCTTATGGGAATCGGTTCGTGTTTTGCGGCAATGAACATGATGTACTCAGCAGTCCTGAGTCGAATGAAGGAAGTCGGAACCCTTCGGGCGCTGGGCTTCAGGCGGCGAAGCATTCTGTCTTCTTTTGTCGTCGAATCATTGATCTTGGCCATGGCAGGGGGCGTTCTGGGCTGCGTAATGGCGCTTCCACTGCACGGACTTTCAACCGGGACAGCCAACTTTATGTCATTTAGCGAAGTGCTGTTCCATTTCCGGATTACACCGTGGATTCTGCTTCAAGGGCTTATTTTCGCTGCCGTGATCGGGATTCTGGGTGGCATACTGCCAGCCCGTCGAGCTGCCCGTATTCGACTCGTTGAAGTGCTGCGTGACTAGTTCCGTCGGCTTGCAAGCGATCGGAAAGAGGAGACGATGGTAAAAGACCTCAAGGGTTTACGCATCGACCCGGAGAAAAAGGGCGGTTTCCGAAGAAACGACAATCGCAGTTGGGTCTTGGTTGTCGCTTTTCTTTTGGCGGGCGCCGGCGTTATTGCCCTGATCTATGCATATCTTCGGCTTGCGCCAGACACGTCCGCGCAGATTCCGGTCGAGCAAGGAGCCACGGCAAACGAGTCGGAGAGCGAAGCCCGCACGACCGGGGAAGTGCTCAGAGCTTCCGGCTACATCGTGGCTCATCATAAGATCGCGATCGGCTCGAAAGTGATGGGCAAAGTAGCCTGGATCGGCGTTGAAAAAGGCGACAAGGTACGCAAGGGACAATTGCTGGTCCGGCTCGACGATCGCGAATACCAGGCGCAGGTCCGACAGGCAGAGGCGGCGTTGCGGGCGGCTGAGGCACAGCTCGCCGAACTGGAGGCCGGAAATCGCCCCGAAGAGATCCAGCGATCCGAGGCCGAACTGGCCAGGTATCGAGCCGATGCGGTCAACGCTGCTCTGGAGTTGAAGCGGCTGGAGAGCCTTCTGGCCGAGAGCGGGATTGTCGCTCAACAAGAGGTCGATAACGCCCGCTCGCGCCGCGACATGGCAGAAGCCGCCGTGAGAGTAGCCGAACGCAACTACGAACTGATGAAACTGGGGCCGAGGAAGGAGCAGATCGCCCTTGCGAGGGCCGAGGTCGACCGTGCCCGGGCCAATCTCGAATACGCCCGTACGCTTCTCGACGCCACTCTGATCCGGGCACCGATTGACGGAACCGTGCTTGAAAGAATCGTCGAGATCGGCGAAATGGTAACCACCTCATTTGCCGGAGAAAGGGGAGCTAAATCGGCGGTGGTTTCGCTTGCTGACCTGACGGATTTACAGGTCGAGCTCGACATCAGCCAGGCCGATTTTAACCGGATCTCATCTGATCAGGAGTGTTTCATGAGTCCGGAAGCCTTTCCGGATCGCAAGTATCGATGCCGCATCGACGAGATCGCTCCAGAGGCAAACCGGCAGAAAGCAACGATCCAGGTGAAGGTGAAGGTCCTCGAGCCGGATGAACACCTGCGGCCGGAGATGACCGCGAATGTAACCTTCATTGAAAATCCGCAAATCAGCAGCCGGCTGAAGAGCGTTGAGTGAGACTATGAGCGAACCATTGATCAAGATTTCAGGTTTGAGCAAATCGTTTCATCGGGATAGCGTCGAGGTGCGCGCGCTGGAGCGCATCGACCTCGAGGTATTTCCGGGAGATTTTGTATGCCTGATGGGACCTTCAGGTTCGGGCAAGAGCACGCTCTTGAATATCATTGCAGGCTTGGATCGACCCAGCGAGGGATCAGTGATCGTCGCTGGCGAGAACTTAAACGAGATGTCCGAAGATGAGCTGGCCGCCTGGCGAAACCACCATATCGGCTTCGTCTTTCAGCATTTCAACCTGATTCCCGTTTTGACAGCTTTCGAAAACGTTGAACTGCCGCTTCTGCTCACGTCACTGACAAAAAAGGAGCGGCGCGAGCACGTCATGACCGCCATGAACCTGGTTGGGCTTACTGACCGCATCGAACACTATCCAAGACAGCTGTCGGGCGGACAAGAGCAGAGAGTGGCAATCGCGCGGGCAATCGTGACCGATCCCACCTGCTTGCTGGCGGATGAACCAACCGGTGATCTGGACTCGCAATCGGCTCGTGAGGTCCTCGAAGTGCTCAAGGGACTGAATGAACAATTCAAGAAGACCATTATCATGGTTACGCACGACCCGCATGCCGCCGCCTACGCCAAGACACGCTACCTGCTCGAAAAGGGGATCTTCTCGCAGTCATCTGTTGCCTCTGGCGTGGCTCAGAGTTTGTAGTCTCGCCTTCAGGCGGGTCTTAAATCGGCCATAGCCCAGCAACTGACCGCAGGCAGACTAAGCTCGGTACTACGAACTTTCGATCTCGGCGTTCTCGATACGTCTCTCACTCGCACGCTTCTCTGTTTTTCTCTGCCTTTCTCTGTGGCTGCCGGTAATGGGTTGCGATCCTGCCAGCACGGCGGCGGCTGTTGCCGCCGTTTGCCGGAGGTGCTATGCTTTCGTTCTTGCTGACGTTCCGGGTTCGGGCTGTTCAGGTTGTCGCTTGTTTCACGGCGCCGGTCGACAACCGGACCACCGACCTTACCGTTAAACCCAGGAAACGAGGTACGTGATGAGTTTGGTTCAGAGACTGGCTGAGTTAACTGTGGAGTCTCGACTGACTGCTGAAGAGGCAGAAGCTTTCTCACAGAAACTCCGGCAGATCGGCAATTTTAAAGTCTATTCCAAGTCCATTACTGCTCGCGAAAAGGCGCTTTTTTTCATGATTTCCCGTTCTGGCTCGAAGAGCCTAGGGATCCTGAGTGCCGACAGCATTCCCGGACCATTCTCAGGGACTGTCCATCGCATGCTCATCGAAGGAGTGATGACCAACCTTGCGATTTGTCCGCTCACTTCTGAGAATGCAGCGGCGTTGCGCGGCCTGTTTGATTTTCTGGTTCCCAAGGCTTTCGGCATCAGCAAGTCGTTCGGGTTTGGTGACCGCCTTGGTCTGGCTACGCCTGGTCATATCCGGGCGGTCCGACGAGTGTTTGGTGATGATTCGACCGCGATCCGCCCCATATTCGCCCAGCAATCGATGCGGGAGAATGCAAGAACTGGACGCAATCCGCAATCGGTCCAGGATGACGCACTTTGGGGCGTGTTTCAGGAGGGATGGCGCGCGGGCTTCGGCGCCGACGCTGATCACCTGAAAACGCTGGAGGACATCGATGCTTGCGTGAAGGCTGGCTACACCTTCTTTACCGTCGACCCCGGTGACTATGTTGATGAAAGTGCCGAGACAGCGTCAGAGACTGAACTGCGTGAGAAGGCCAGCAATCTGCCCTGGGACTATCTCGAAACGACGCTATCTGACCTGGTGCACGAACTGACGGCCGGCGATTTCAATTTTGGTGAATTCCGATTCAGGTTCAGCGAGGAAGAGGTCATTCGGGCGGCAGTCAAGTACGGGAGAGTGGTGGAGCACACGGTTCGGATGTACCGCCACCTCGCCGAGCTGATGGGAGACAAACCCTTCGATCTGGAGATGAGCGTCGACGAGACGAATTCGGTAACTACGGTCGCGGAGCACGTGTTCATCGCAACTCAGATGAAGAGGCTGGGCGCTCACTGGGTGAGTCTGGCCCCTCGGTATGTCGGCCGTTTCGAGAAGGGCGTCGATTACATGGGAAAACCCGGCACGCCCATTGAAGAGGCAGTTGCCGAGTTCGAGCGCGATTTTGCTCCTCATGTGGCGGTAGCCCGCCACTTGGGTCCCTACAAGCTGAGCCTCCACTCCGGGTCTGATAAATTTGCGGTTTACCCGGTTTACGCGCGGCTGGCAGGCGATCTTGTACACGTTAAGACGGCCGGAACGAGTTACCTTGAAGCGCTGCGAGCCTTGAGCCGTATCCGGCCGAACCTGTTCCGCGACATTCTCTGCTTCGCGCTTGAACACTACGCGGTGGACCGGGCCACCTATCATGTCTCGGCCGAGCCGTCCCGAGTCCCGGACATCGGCCAATTGGCGGACGAGCAGCTGAGCGGATTGCTGGATGATTTCCACGCCCGCCAGGCCCTGCATGTGACCTTTGGTTCAGTCCTGCATGACGCCCGCTTCCGGATCGAATTGTACGAAGCTCTTCGGTCCAACGAAGAGGTTTATTACAGTGGACTTGAGGAGCATTTCATGAAGCATGTGACACCGTTTGCAAATGGGACGAGGGGATGATCCGTATGAATCTTGAAGAGGTGACGAAATACTACGACTTCAGTGGAAAAACAGTCGTCATTACCGGCGGCGCGGGAATTCTGGGCGGCGAAATGGCCTGCGCGTTAGTTGGATGCCATGCCAACGTGGCCATTCTTGACCGGGATCCCAAACTTGCCGAGCGGTTCTTGCATCGTATCGACACCAACAAAGGCAAGTGCACGGTGGTATACGCCGATGTCCTGGACCGAAATGGGCTCGAACAAACGGCCAACGAAATAGTGCAGACACACGGTCGGGTAGATGTCCTGATTAACGCCGCCGGTGGAAACAATCCCAGAGCCTCCACTTCACCGGATCGCTCGTTTTTCGACCTCCCCGAGGAAGCGCTGCGGTTCGTATTTGACCTGAATTTGCTGGGCACGATCATTCCGAGTCAGATCTTCGGCCGCCACATGGCCGCGCAAGGGGAAGGTGTCATCATCAACGTCTCGTCCATGAATTCCTTCAGACCGCTGACGCGGATTCCTGCGTATTCCGCAGCGAAAGCCGGGGTCAGCAATTTCACACAGTGGCTGGCGGTGCACATGGCCCAGGAATATTCACCGAAGATCCGGGTTAACGCGATTGCGCCGGGTTTCTTCCTGACCGACCAGAACCGCTTCCTGCTGGTGGACGAAAAAACCGGAGAAGCAACAGCCCGCGGGCAGGCAATTATAAATCACACACCTATGGGACGATACGGAACCCCGGAGGATCTCCTCGGCACACTGCTCTGGCTTGTGTCGCCGGCTTCCGCTTTTGTCACAGGAATCGTGGTGCCCGTGGACGGCGGTTTTTCCGCCTTCAGCGGGGTTTAGAGACAGGTCCTAAAACAAAGCCCGTTTCGTAATATCAAAAAATGTCTTTTACGATCGTCGTCGACGAAAACATACCGTTTGCCCGGGAGACTTTTGGTCGCCTTGGCTCTCTTACCCTCCTGCCTGGCCGCGCGATTGGGCCGGCGGAGGTTCGACACGCCGATGCCTTGCTCGTGCGCTCGGTGACCCGGGTTGGACGTGCGCTGCTGGACGGCTCCCGGGTGAAATTCGTAGGCACGGCGACGATCGGAGTGGACCACGTCGATACCGATTACTTGAGCAACCAGAGGATTGCCTTTGCAAGCGCACCCGGATCGAATGCGAATTCCGTCGCGGAGTATGTTATTGCCGCATTACTTTTGATGGCCGCAGAGCAGGGGAGCAGGCTGGAAGGAGCGGTAATCGGAGTGGTGGGGGTCGGAAATGTCGGCTCCCGGGTAGTCGCCAAAGCCCAGGCCCTGGGTATGAAGTGCGTACTTAATGATCCGCCAAAACAGCGAGCGACGGGAGACCCCAAATATCTTCCATTGCCACAGGTGCTGGCCGAGGCAGACTATGTGACCGTTCATGTTCCTCTCGAGCACGAAGGGCCGGACGCGACAGTCGGAATGTGCCGGAACGCATTCTTTGCTGGAATGAAGCCGGGCGCGTGTTTTATCAATACGTCGCGCGGAAAGGTGGTGGACGAGGTTTCCCTGGTTCAGGCTCTCGATTCGGGAAGGATCAGGTTTGCGGTTCTTGACGTCTGGCAAAACGAACCCCAAATTGATCCAAGGACGGTCGCTCATACCTTCCTGGGCACGCCGCATATCGCGGGCTATTCCTTTGACGGAAAAGTCACGGCAACAGCCATGTTATACGTGGACCTGTGCCGATATCTGGGGAAGCAGCCGGAGCTCGGCCTGCCTGACCTGCTTCCGCCTTCGCATGTTCCCTGCCTGGAAGTTTCGGCGTGCGACTCACGAGGAGACGAGGAGGTGCTGCGTGCACTGATCCCGTCACTGTACGATATCCGTAAAGATGACGAGGCACTGCGGCGGGCTGTGAGCGCAGGGGAAAAGAGGGGAATCGAGTTCGATCTCCTTCGCAAAAACTATCCGATAAGACGGGAGTTTTTCAATACGACTTTAGTTGTCCCAGCCGAGCGCCAGAGCCTGGCGGCCAAGGGGCAAGGGCTGGGTTTCAGAGTAGTGGCCCGCGGGTGACGGGCCGTAATCTGCTTAGGAGGATGTGAAATGTCAAACGAGGCAAAGGCTGACATCGGATTGATCGGCCTCGCCGTGATGGGCCAGAACCTGATTCTTAACATGAACGATCACGGTTATGTGGTGGCCGCTTTTAACCGTACCGTGTCCAAGGTTGATGACTTCCTGGCGAACGAAGCCAAGGGCACGAACGTGATCGGGACCCACTCGATCGAGGAATTCGTCGCGACTTTGAAGAAACCGCGACGAGTCTTTCTGCTGGTCAAGGCAGGCAAGGCGGTTGATGACTTCATTGAACTGCTCTTACCCCACCTGGAACCAGGTGACATCATCATCGACGGCGGGAACTCCCACTTCCCTGACACGATTCGCCGAACCAAGTACGTGGAATCGAAGGGATTGCTCTATATCGGCACCGGCGTTTCGGGCGGAGAAGAAGGCGCGCGGCGCGGTCCATCAATGATGCCCGGTGGTTCTCCGGCGGCCTGGCCTCATGTCAAGGAGATCTTTCAATCCATCGCTGCGAAGACGCCACAAGGCGAGCCCTGTTGCGATTGGGTTGGCGAAGACGGTGCCGGGCACTTCGTAAAGATGGTGCACAACGGTATCGAGTACGGCGACATGCAACTGATTACCGAAGCCTACCAGCTGATGCGCGAGGGCCTCGATCTTTCAAATCAGCAGATGCACGAGGTGTTTGCCGAGTGGAACAAGGGTGAGCTCGATTCTTACCTGATCGAGATTACCAGAGACATTCTAGCCACCAAGGACGAGTCCGGACAGTACGTCGTCGATTACATCCTGGACACCGCTGGACAGAAGGGGACAGGCAAGTGGACCGGAATCACTGCGCTCGACCTGGGCGTTCCCATGACGCTGGTCGGGGAAGCGGTTTTCTCTCGTTGCCTGTCAGCCTTGAAAGATGAAAGGGTCGCTGCCTCGAAAGTCCTGCAGGGGCCTTGCACAGAGTTCGAGGGGAACAAGGAGGAGTTCATTCAAGACCTCCGGCGAGCGATGTACGCTTCCAAGATCGTCTCCTATGCCCAGGGCTTTATGCTGATGCGGGAAGCTGCCAAGGAGTACAACTGGAACCTGAACTATGGCGGCATCGCCCTTATGTGGCGCGGCGGGTGCATCATTCGCAGCCGTTTCCTGGGCGAGATTCGCGATGCTTTCGGGAAGAACCCGAATCTGAACAATCTGCTGCTTGATGACTTCTTCCGTAACGTCATTCACGAGAACCAGGCGAGTTGGCGACGCGTGGTTGCCAAGGCGGTCGAGCTGGGAATTCCCGTTCCGGCCATGTCCAGCGCCCTCGGTTTCTACGACGGCTATCGACACGAGCGACTGCCGGCCAACCTTCTTCAGGCTCAGCGCGATTACTTCGGGGCTCATACCTACGAACGAATCGACAAGCCGCGCGGGCAGTTCTTCCATACCAACTGGACCGGGAGAGGCGGTAAAGTCTCAGCCAGCACCTACAACGTATAGGCTTGGATCGAGGAGAGGGGCCAGTAGCGCTCCTCTCCGCAAGTACCTTCACCACCGTCAATGGACTTACTCGACACAGCAAAACAGGCCGCCCTGGATGCAGGCGGTTTGTTGCGGGAGAGGTTCCGCTCGAATTTTCGCGTTGGCAAGAAGGGTCCGATCGACTTTGTCACCGAGCTCGACCTTGAGTCGGAACGGCTGATCATCGAGCGTGTTCGACGCGCCTTTCCTGAGCACACCATCCTAGCCGAAGAGGCAGGAGCCAGTGGCAACGGCTCCAGGTTCAACTGGCTGATTGACCCCCTTGACGGGACCACGAACTACGTGCACGGTGTTCCCGCCTTCTGCGTCTCCATAGCGATCGAATGTGAGGGCCGGCTGGAATCGGGAGTGATCTATGACCCTATCGAGGATGAGTTATTCTGGGCCTCGCGGGGGAAAGGCGCCTTTCTAAACGGCGATCGCATTTACGTCTCGGATCGAAGTCGGCTTGAAGAGAGCCTGCTGGGAACCGGCTTTTCATACGATCCTGATGCACTGCGGGCCAACCTGGAATTGTTCCAGAAGTTCATCACCCGGGCTGCCGGCGTGCGCCGGGTAGGTTCCGCCGCCAGAGATCTCGCCTACGTGGCCAGCGGCAGATTTGATGCCGTCTGGGAGTATCACTTGAAGCCATGGGATGTCGCGGCAGGAATGTTGATTATAGAGGAAGCAGGAGGACGGGTGACTGACTTTGAAGGCGGTCCGTGTGGGCCCCGCGACAAGAAAATCCTTCTGTCTAACGGCCGGATTCATGATTCGATGCTGGCAATTTTGAAAGGGTTTTGACTATGAACGCCTCAAACGAGTCCAAACCGCTTCGGGGAGCACTACAGGGAAAAACCGCGCTGGTCACAGGAGCTAGTCGAGGGCTCGGACGGTCCATCGCCATGGCATGCGCCGAATCCGGCGCGAAGGTCGTGCTCCTGGGAAGAGTGCCATCCACCTTGGAAGCAGTAGCAGCAGAGATCAGACAGGGCGGGGGCGAAGCTTGCTGTTTCCCCTGCGACCTCTCTGACATCGAGGAGATTCCGAGGAACTACGAGCAGATTTTGAGCCTGGCCGGCGAAGTGAACGTCCTGATTAATGTGGCCGGAAAAAACTTCCGGGTGGCTGCAGTCGACTTCCCACTTGACGAGTGGCGAAGCATACTTGATCTGAATGTGACCGCGCCTTTCGTTCTGTCCCAATGCTTTGCCAAGCCACTCATCGCCGCCGGGAAGCCAGGTAAAATCGTCAATATCGCGTCGCTCATGACGGCTGCCGCCCGGCCGATGATCCCGGCATACAGCGCCAGCAAAGGCGCGATTGGCTTGCTTACGAAAGCTTTGGCGGTAGAATGGGCTCAGTACCGCATAAATGTAAACGCGGTTGGGCCTGGGTACTTCAAGACCGAGTTGACACGGCCGCTTTGGGAGGATCGGGCGTTTGACGAATGGGTATTGGAAAAAACACCCATGAAACGGTGGGGCGAACCATCGGACCTGGTCGGTGCCGTGGTCTTCCTCGCCTCTTCGGCCGCGGATTTCATTACCGGTCAGGTCTTGTATGTTGACGGCGGGTGGCTGGCGCATATTTAAGAGAGGACCTCATAAACGTGAGCGGAGCGCGAGGATCTGAAACGTCGTTGTCCGCGTCGCCTCTGGCCCCTGTGAAAGGTGTTAAATCATGATAGGCAAAGGATCTGAAACTGCTCTCCTGACAGAATCGGATATCCGGCAGATCTGTGCGGAGGGATTTGAACAAAAAAAGCTGGACGGGAAAAAGGTTCTGGCGATTATCCCGGATCAAACGCGTACCGCTCCCATTGACGTCATGTTCCGGGTCGTCTACGAGCTGCTGGCTGACCGAGTGGCAGCCCTCGACTTCCTGGTCGCGCTCGGAACTCATCCGCCCATGTCCGACGAGCAGATCAACGAACGCGTCGGAATAACCCAAGACGATCGTACTGCTCGCTACCCGAAGGCCCGGTTTTTCAACCATCATTGGAAAGACCCCAATCAGCTTTGTCATATCGGGACCATTACGGCGGAGGAAATCGGCAGGATTTCCGGGGGCCTGATGTGCACGCCGGTCAAGGTGACTATCAACAAAATCGTGTTTGATTACGATGTGTTGCTGATCATCGGGCCGACTTTTCCGCATGAGGTGGTGGGGTTCTCAGGGGGAAACAAGTACCTGTTTCCGGGAATTGCAGGGCAGGAAATTATCGACATGTTCCACTGGCTCGGCGCTCTGATTACCAGCCCGGTCATTATCGGAACTAAAGAAACGCCGTTGCGACAGGTCGTCGACCGGGCAGCCGGTTTTCTTCCCATGGAAAGGCTCTGCCTGAGTCTCGTGGTTAAGGGGACAGGACTGGCGGGCCTGTACTTCGGAACTCCTGAAGAAGCGTTCAGCGCAGCGGCCGACCTGTCCGAAAAGCTTCATATCACCTACGTCGATCGACCGTTCGACAAGGTCCTCTCCTGTGCGCCGAGGATGTATGACGACCTTTGGACAGGCGCCAAATGCATGTACAAGCTGGAGCCGGTGGTGGCGGATGGGGGAGAGTTGATTATCTACGCCCCACATATCACGGAGGTCTCCGTGACTCACGGCGAGATCATCCGTCGCATCGGATACCACGTGCGTGATTATTTCCTCAAGCAAATGGACCGATTCCAGTCCATTCCAGGCGGAGTCATGGCGCATTCAACCCATGTGAGAGGAATCGGGATGTTTGAGGACGGAGTCGAGATCGCCAGAATTCATGTCGTCCTTGCAACCCGGATACCGCGCGAGATTTGTCGTGAGATTGGCCTCGGGTATTGCGACCCGGACTCGATCCGCATTGATGAGTGGAAGAACCGCGAGGACCAGGGAATTCTCTACGTCCCCAAAGCCGGAGAGATGCTTTATCGCCTGAAGAAGGACCCGTTTAAGGCAACGGAAATCGTGCGGGGGTGATGCCTCAGAAGGCGTGAAAAATCGGCGGGCTTATCCGCGTTATCCGCGCTATCCGTGCTATCCGCGGGTGGAGTGCCCGAGGACAGCGCGAATCACGCGGATAATACGTCTAGAACTCGACGATCCTTTCTCACAGGCATTCTCGCCGTCAGTTGGCGATCAGGCCTTAGTCTGATCGAGCTTGTCTAGTCTCTCGATCGTTTCCAGGCAGGCGCGGGTGTTGTGGTACGGCCCTTTCCAGGCGTCGACCTTCCGTTTATCGCGGCTTGGGGTTCCCTCCCTGGAGACCTTCCAGAACCATTCGCCGCACCGCCGGTCCACAATATAGCGCTCAATGAACTGCCAAGCCCCCACCGCGCTTTCGAAGAACAGGTCTTCATGGGTGAGTTGATAGGCGTTCAGGAAACCAACCAAGGCCTCTGCCTGGGGCCACCAATGCTTGGAGTCGTCGATGATTTCGCCCTTCTCGGCCTCGTAAAGAAGACCGCCATCGACATCGACGCCGTCTTCAAGAACCGACATCGCCATCATCCGCGCGACCTGTCTCACGGATGCTTGAGTCGCCGGGTCGCTGAGCATACCCGCCGCCTCACAAAGAAGCCAACTTCCCTCGATGTCGTGCCCAAATGAGACGCGTTCGGATCGCGGTTCCCAGTTCTCTCTAAAGAACAACCGAAAATGCCAATTGCCCCGATCCACGATGTGCGAGAGGAAGATCTTAAGAAGTTCCGCGACTCTTGACTTCACCGAAGGGTCGTCCCATACCTTGAGCAGGTTGGTATACGCCTCCAGAAGGTGGAGGTGAGTATTCATGGACTTCTTTTCGTCCATGTCGGCTTCACTCAGCCGCTGATCCGCTGCAAGCCGCCAGTCTTTCTCGAAAGTTTCGAAGTAGCCGCCATGGACGCGGTCTCGCGTCTTTTCTTCGAGCAGTGTGAACAGGGTTTTGGCCTTCTCCAGTGACGGGCGGTGTTTGAAAGCGAGTGAATACTCGCTCAGCGCATAAATCGTGAAAGCTTGGCCGTAGGTTTTCTTGCAGGTCTGAAGCGGTTCTCCCTGGAAGTTCACCATCCAGTAAGCGCCCCCCTCGTCGTTATCCCAGAAATGACGGGTCAAGTAATCATAGGCGCGGACGGCCATGTCCCGATAGGCACGGTCTCGATAGCGGGAAAACAGCCGGGAAAAAGTCCAGAGAATTCGGGTCACAAGGATCAGGCTCTTATCGGCCTCGTGGTCGACTACCAGATCGTTTGTAATCCCACCGTAGAAACCACCGTTTTCGAAGTCTACGGAATACTCTAACCAGAAGGGAATAATGTTGTTGTGTAGTTCGTTCTCGACACCTACTCGGAGGCGCTCCCTCTCGACGTTTTGCATAGGTTAGCCCGGATTCTAAGCGCGTGCATGCGCTCCGTCAACCAGAACCAGCTTGATCAGTGCGGTCCTATTGCGGAGGGAACGAGAAGCGATAAATCGATACCGGTTGGCCGGCGTATTCGAACTGACGAATCGGCTTGGAGGAACGGGCGCCGGGATAAAGCTTGTCCACTAAAACCTTGAATCGCTGTTCGTCCGAACTGGATTCCAGGATCAGGAGGTGAGTCGGCCGAATCAGGTTGAGGTTGTAAACATTCCAGCCGCCAAGCTTCATACACGAGTAGATGGTTTTCACACCCGTATCCACGCTGAACTGCGGCGCCCACTCCCCTACTAGAACGGCATCCGGACCAAGAGACCCAACCGTCCTAAACGCCCGCTGCAACTCATACTTCGGCGAACGCACCCATCGTGCCAACTCGTATACATTCAGCAAACAGAAGGCCGTCAGAAGAACCATTCCCAGATTCGTGGCTCGCTTGGAAAACGACGAGTGACGACGCAACCGAGCCATAATAACGACCACCGCCGCCGAGCACAGAAAGATAGGCGGCAGGCCGTAGCGCGATACGGCTACAATCGACGTTATCTCCGGATCGATTCCCATAGGGAAGGTCTGGATTACACGCATACCGCAACTGAGAAGACCGATAGCCCCAACCAGCACGAGGACTGTGCCCATAACGCCTGCGGGCCTCAACGGGAGAGCCCGGAGAATCGCGCCCAGATTGACAAGGGCGTAAATCGTGAGCCAGATCATGGCCGGCAGGCAGAGCATGTAATAGCGTGTGGGCCGGTAATCGAACAAGGTGAAGGCCACCAGCGGAATCAGTAACCAGAAGACCATCATCAGATCAGAACGACGAAAGGGCCGGTTACTGAGAACAGCATAGGTAAGGTAAATGCACCCGATCAACGCCAGGAGGGCGACCATCGGGTTCATGTGGAAGATTTCGATGGCCAGAAGTCCTTTCACAATTCCAGCCGGACTAGCCAACGGACGACCCTGGAAGAAAAACTCGCCTCCGTGCAATGCGTACCAGACCCAGGAGGTCGCTGCCAACACCGCCACACCCGCCGCAACGGCCCTTTTCGTTCGTGTGCTCGTGACAGCTTGACTCAAGTGCAGTGTGACAGCTGCGGCCAGAATTGAGCCCACCCAGGGCACTATCGTGTCTTTACAGAGAAAGGCCAGAAAAAAACCGGCGCATGCACACATCGTGCGCACGGGAAGACTGTGCCTTCTGGATACCAGAAAGTACAGGGCCAGCATGCCAAAGAAAAGTATCTTGATTTCAAGAATCGCTTGGCGGGAATACAGAATGAATAACGGATGCAGCAGGAAGACTGTGAGCCCCCAGTGAGCATGGAGTCTCCCAAAACGCCGTCTCAACAACAGCCACATCAAAACTGTGGCGCCGGCTGCAAAGCAGAGGCTCAACAGCCTGGCATTCCTCAAGGAAAGCCCGAACAGCCGAAATGTCCAGTAGTTGCTCCAGATGGTAAAAGGATTACTGGACCAGCCGGAATACTCGTCAGCTGCCGCCCATTTGGTCTTGCCAAATAGAACCAGGTTCCGAGCTTCAAGTGTCTTGTACCCTTCGTCGAAGAAGGCGCCCCCGTCCAGGCGTACCGCACCCAGGTTGGTCGGAGTGTCGGCGTCAATCTGGTGCAGTTGCAAGCCGAAGTAGGCCAGCGCAAACACGAGCGTCGACAACGACACGGCCCTTCGGAGAGCACGCAGTGAGAGGAACGAGGCTGGTTGGCGCGCAAGCGATGGAGTCTTCGTCTCTACTGAGCCCAGAGCTGGTTCGCTCATTGAGGATTGTTAGCGTATCCCCTTGCGGATCAATGCGTCTCGGCGCAGTTTTGGCAGTTTCGGATTGCAGTTTTGGCAGTTCCGGATGTTTCTTTTGATTTCCTTCGGCGCGGGGTCCCGTCCTCGTCAGCCCAGGCAGGGGGCTGATAAACAAAACCTACCCAATGGCTTCCATAGAATGCCTCAAAAGAGCAATCGGTTGACCAGATTAGGCCGGCTCACGCTTTGTCTGGAGGCGTAGGGGACCCCTCTTCAGGCATCACCCGGTAGTTCGACCTAGAACACTACGCACTTTTCATCCACTCCCGTCGCTCCCGGTCCCGCTTCTCGATCCGCCCGTCAGCTCTTCCCACCGCTGCACCTCCACCTTCAGCACTTCCAGAAGCAGTTCTCCTTACACAGCGGTGTCGAGGTGTGTATGAACTACAGCTTTTGGCATTTCGCTCCGGGAAAAAATGCGATTTGCTATTTGAGCGCTCTGGGGTATCACCTCGACTCACCTGAGTCCTCCCAGTGTCGAAAACCCCAGTTTCCGGCAACCACCCCTAAACGTGTAGCATGGTGTTAAGAGGAGGGGCGAGCACCACCGTCGTGGTATTCGCTGCTATTGCTCATGCCTCTGCTGCGCCTGACATTTCTTTTGATTTATACGTTTGGCGCGGTTGCTTTCACCGCTCTTCTAGTCTTGTCCTATGGAGAGCGGCGCAAGCAGAGGGACAAGTGTGGTAACGGTCTGCAGGCGGCGATTCTTTTCGCCTCAGCGTTGTGGTTCTGGCTCACCCTGGTCGTTACCTTCCAGGAGATATTTCGAGAGCCAGTGCAGATTTGGCGCTGGTACGCCATATTGATAGCACTCGCGTGCGTCTTCCCCCCGATGTTCATGCGCCTGTTCTACGTCGAGGAAAGACCGCACTTGCCTCCGTCTCGGTACTGGGGCGTGGTGATCCGGGGTGCTGAGATCCTGGCTCTCATCCTGATCGCTTTGAACATCGCTTTGTGGGCTGGCTGGCCTTCCACAGATCCTGTATCC
>ERZ795047.3171-NODE-3171-length-15009-cov-4.562659_pt1 | contig 15009 bp, 8 predicted proteins | sample MGYA00375131_ERZ795047 | MGnify/ENA primary metagenome ERZ795047 (study PRJEB30176, sample SAMN05720228) | activated sludge metagenome | isolation source: Anaerobic digester | place: Japan | collected 2015-05-20 ...
GGATGCTGACCCCTGTACGACGTTTAACATCTTCGGCAATATCGTCGCATTTGCTCTTGGTGCGGCTTGCCAGCATGATTTCCCTAAACACGTCAGTGTTTTGGGCAACTTTATTGGCAACTACTCTTCCCACACCTCCGGCACCGATAATCAATACTTTTCCCATTTCCTTTTGTTTATAAAGATTTATAATTCAACTTTTTCCGCAAAAATACAACAATTCTTCCAAATTTTGCCGATTTTCCCGTTCATTTTGTAAATCGCAGATTCGACTACAACGGCGCTGTTGTTGATAAAGTGGCAAATAATTGGCAGTATTTGTTTGTTACCTATGCTGCAATATTCGCTTTGAGTACATATTGCTATTTTTACCGTCCTTTATGTAATTGCGTTGATTGTTATTGGCGTCAAGTATTAAAACATCATGCGTGCTTTTTCATTATCAAGGTATCAAAAGTCTAAAATAGTAAGGTAAAAGTTTATGAACAAAATACGAAATGCTTTTTTTCTCTTGTCACTCTTAATTTTTGTTTCCTGTGAAAAGGAATTGTTTACCGTTGTGACTTTACCCGGTTCGTCTCAACAATTGCAGTTTGGTGTTGAGTATTTAAAAAAATCGCTGCTTGAAAAGGATTACCGGTTTTCGGAAAAAGCATTCGATTTCGACCCTTTGCCCGATAAAGGAAAAATGGTAATTGTCCTTGAAGAAAGGGATTCCCTTTTGATGAAAGATTTTTGTAAGAAATACGACATAACTATTCCCGAAGAGATTGGGAAAGAAGAATTTTATATTACCACCAAAAAAAATGTGACGCTTTTGTGTGGAGGAGATCCATCAGGAGCATTGTACGGCTGCTATGAATTGGCCGATTGGTTAAAAGAGAAGGATACTTTTCCGGAAGAAATAAGGGATGCACCCGAAATGGTTTTGAGAGGAGCTTGCGTTGGGCTTCAAAAACCTTATTTGCTGCCGGGAAGAGGAGTGTATGAATATCCTTATACCCCCGAAAATTTTCCATGGTTTTATGATAAAGATCTCTGGATCAGGTATCTGGATATGTTGGTGGAGAATCGCATGAATACGCTGTATTTGTGGAACGGACATCCGTTTGCCTCGCTAGTGAAGTTGGAAGATTATCCTTTTGCGGTGGAAGTCGACGAAGAGACCTTTAAGAAAAACGAAGAGATGTTTGCTTTTCTTACAGAAGAAGCCGGGAAAAGGGGGATATGGGTGATTCAGATGTTTTACAATATTATTGTCTCTAAACCCTTTGCGGAACATTACGAAATAAAAACACAGGACAGGAACCGGCCGATTACGCCCCTGATATCCGATTATACCCGAAAATCGATAAGTGCCTTTATCCGAAAATATCCGAATGTTGGATTACTTGTTTGTTTGGGAGAAGCAATGGCTACTTACGAAGACGATGTCAAATGGTTTACGGAAACGATTATCCCCGGTGTGAAAGACGGATTGCATGCTTTAGGGCGTACGGATGAGCCGCCCATTATTCTTCGTGCTCACGATACAGATTGTAAAATGGTGATGAAGAAAGCACTTCCCCTTTACAAGAACTTGTACACCATGCACAAATACAACGGCGAATCGTTGACGACCTATGAACCACGAGGCCCATGGTCTGAGATTCATCGCGAACTGAGTGCGCTGGGATCGGTACATATCGATAATGTGCATATACTGGCTAATCTGGAACCTTTTCGTTATGGTTCTCCCGATTTTATCCGGAAAAGTGTACAGGCCATGCATCGTGTTCATGGTGCCAACGGGTTGCATTTATATCCCCAGGCATCGTATTGGGACTGGCCGTATACCGCCGATAAGTTGCCTAACGGAGAACGGTTGTTGCAAATCGACAGGGATTGGATATGGTATAAGTGCTGGGGCCGTTACGCTTGGAAAGCCGATCGTCCGGCGGATGAGGAAGAAGCATATTGGATAAAGCAATTGGGCGATTTTTACGGCTGTGGGAAGGATGCGGTACATATTCTGGAGGCATATGGACAGACCGGGGAGATTTCTCCGAAATTAACCCGTCGTTTTGCCATTACCGAAGGTAATCGCCAGACGTTTCTTTTGGGAATGTTCATGAGTCAATTGGTTAATCCGTATAAATACAAAATCTATCCCGGATTTTACGAATCGTGTGGTCCGGAAGGAGAAAAACTGATCGAATATGTGGAAAAAAAATGGAAAAAAGAGCCGCATGTAGGCGAGTTACCATTGGATATTGTGGCTCAAGCAAAGGAACATGGCGATAAAGCTGTTACTGCAATTGGAAAAACAGAAAAAAAAGTCACGAAAAACAAGGATGAATTTTCGCGATTAAAGAATGATGTCCATTGTTACCGTGAATTTGCTTATTTTTTTGGTGCAAAAGTACGGGCAGCAGAACATGTGCTCGATTATCAATACAGCAATAACATTGACGATCTGGAAGCAGCTATTCCCTTTATGGAAGAGAGTTTGAAACATTACAGGAAATTGGTTTCGTTAACCAAAGATACCTATCTGTATGCCAACAGCATGCAAACGGCTCAACGGCGAATTCCGATTGGCGGTGATGACGGAAAATATAAAACCTGGGAGGAACTTCTTCCACTTTACGAACAAGAATTCAAAAATTTTAAAAAGAATCTCGGGATGCTGAAAACAGGGGGAAACGAAAAGGGCATCGAAACAATTTCCCCACTTGTTCCTGCTGAAGTAATCTTGATGACACCCAATGCAGAATGGACGCCTTTGATGAAAGGTCGACACGTGATTCCGGGAATAGACTCGCAATTAAAGGAAATTGCTCCGGAGCTGAAAAACATGAAGGTGTTGAAGCTTGAAGCCGAATTTCAAAAAAAGAAAGGAACGGTGATCGAATTTGAAACGCGCGATTCGGTAAAACTGTTGGTAGGCTATTTCCGTACGGATCAAAAGGGGTATGCAATGGCGCCTATATTGGAAACGGATGCTTCGGCCAATCAATATGGCCAAGCCGAACCTGTATTGATGAACGCGTTGGCGATCGAAAACCAACCTGCAGTTAATATACATGCCTATTCTTTTCCTGCCGGAAGGCATACGGTCTCACTCGGCAAAGGAATATGTTTGATATTGGGTTTCACGCAATCCGACATCGAATTTCGTAATGTGGGTTTGATGGATGATGATTTTACGGCATCCGTCGATTGGTTGTTTTATTAATAAGAAGGTTATTTATTGTATTATAAACTATGAAGAAGGTGTTGAACTCCGGTAAATTTTTTCTATTGGGATGTTTTCTTCTTTTCCTATCCTGTAAGTCGACGACTGAACGTACGCCTTCAATTTTGGAGGTTGTCGACAAACGATCTTTTATACCAAAGGAAGAAATCATCGTTTTTTGTAGTGAACGTCAAATGGATGCCCGTTCGGTTTACTGTTGGAGAAATCATTGGGTTATCTATGCTAACCCCCACGAGATTAATAAGTTGAAAGAAGCAATCGAAGAGCAGTATCCAGATAGCGAAATCAACCTTTACGAAAAGCCCTTTTATCGTTTCAGCAGAGAAGAGCATTGCAACGATAAACCGGTGCGAAGCTGGGATCATGTGATTATGACGGCAAATTTGGTAGAAGATGAAGCGATGCAGCAAGCATATATGGAATACCACCGGACACAATTCGAAAAATGGCCTGAAGTTTCGAAAGGGTTTTGCAATGCCGGTTTTCAGCAGGTTCTTGTTTTTCGCAACGGAAGACAACTTATGCTCGTCATCAGTATTCCCAAAGGAAAAAGTTTGGAAGGATTAAATCCGAAAACGGTTGAGCATAATCCGCGTGTGGAGGAATGGAATGCGATTATGAGCAACTATCAGGAAGGGTTAGCTGATGCTCCTAACGGTAACACATGGATTACCTTTGAAAAAATAACAGAGGAATAATAAGACAGGAGGTATGAAACAAACCAATTATCAGCTTTTCGATTTTTTGGATTTTGATGTTAACTTGGATGATGGAGAACGTCTCTGGAGAGCATGTTTGCCTACGGACATTAGGGAGGAAGATGGGGATATTTTTCTTACCATTCCTTTTCAAAAGCAGTGCAATTCAAACGAAATAAGTCCTGATTTTTCTGAGCCGAGAAAAAATTATATCCTTAGAATACGGGCATTGGGATCAATGATTTTACGTATTTCTTTGGCGATAGATCATCCTTTCATGGAGGATTCCGAAATGCTTTGTTTGAGTCCTGATCTAAAAAAAATACCTTTGTCTTATCGGAAAGACGAAGAGGAATGGATGATTCGGGATGAAAAAAGGAATAAAAGAGCAAAAGTGATCTTTTCCAAACCACAGATCGATTGGTGGAGCGATTTGCAGCCCGAACCGGATGAAACCCTGTTTTTAAGTTTTTTTCCTGATGGGAAAAAAGAGATTCCCCTTTCGGCTTATGATATGTTTTCGCCTACCCGTCACGATGCTTTTGCGATGGCTTTTGTCGAAAAGAACGGTCAGGCCAATCGGGTCACCTTTTCGTTGGAAGCTAAACCCGATGAGTGTTTTTTTGGTACCGGCGAACGCTTTGCCAAAATGGACCTTTCGGGGAAAACTTTCCGGATGCGTAATCAGGATGCACAGGGAGTAAACAACCGGAGAGCCTACAAAAACGTACCGTTTTATCTTTCTTCCGAGATTTACGGCTTGTTTCTCCATACGTGTTCGTTTGCCAAATTTTCACTTGCCGATCATTCCACACGTTCGGTTCAGATAATGGCAGAAGAGCCCTTTATCGATTTCTTTTTAATCGGTGGCGACACGTTGGAGGAGGTTTTGTTCGGTTATCGTCAGTTGACGGGATTCCCGCCCATGCCTCCACTTTGGAGTTTCGGGATATGGATGAGCCGCATGACCTATTTTTCGGCAGAAGAGGTGAATGAAATTTGCGAGAGGTTGCGCAAGGAAGATTATCCGTGTGATGTCATTCATTTGGATACAGGTTGGTTTGAAACCGATTGGCTTTGCGAATGGAAATTCAACGAAAAACGCTTTCCTGATCCCGAAAAATTTATTTGGAATCTCAACAAAAAGGGGTTTCGCATCAGTCTGTGGCAACTGCCTTACATTTCTTATCATGCCGTGCAGTATAAAGAGGCCGACGAGAATCGGTATATCGGAAAGGGGTCTCGTAAGCTTTCCGGAGCATCGAATTTCAGTGTGCAGGATTTTGCCGGGACGATAGATTTTACGTACGATAAAGCTGTGGCGTGGTATAAAGACTTGTTGCGGAATTTGCTGAAAATGGGAGCGAGTTGCATTAAAGCCGATTTTGGTGAAGATATTCATTTGGATGCGGAATATCAGGGCATGCCGGCAGAAAAGTTGCGGAACATCTATCCCCTTTTGTATCAAAAAGCTGTATATGAAGTAACGAAAGAAGTTACCGGAGAAGGGATTATCTGGGCTCGAACCGGATGGGCGGGTTGTCAGCGATATCCGGTTCACTGGGGAGGCGATGCTGCTTGTTCGTGGCACGGTATGGCCGGTTCACTGAAAGGAGGATTACATTTGGGTTTGTCGGGTTTCGGGTTTTGGAGTCACGATATTCCCGGATTTCATGGTGTGCCCAATTTCATGAATTCCGTCATACCGGACGATCTTTATGTTCGATGGACACAGTTTGGTGTTTTTACATCGCACATGCGCTATCACGGTACACATAAACGCGAACCATGGGAATATCCTCATGTTTCGGAGATTGTCCGTAAATGGTGGAAATTGCGATACCGGTTAATCCCCTATATCGTCCAACAAAGCAAAAAAACGACCCAGACGGGTTTTCCTGTGATAAGGGCATTGATTTTACATCATCCCGATGACAGGACCTGTCGTCACATCGATGATCAATATTATTTCGGCGACCATATGATGGTGGCACCGGTGATGAATTCGTCAGGCAGGCGCGATATCTATTTGCCCGAAGGGAAATGGGTTCACTTTTTTACCCGTGAAATTTTTGAAGGGCCGCGTTGGTTGAAGGATGTTGTGGTCCCTTTGGAAGAGATGCCTGTTTATGTGAAATACGGGGAATCTATCCCTATGTATCCTGAAGATGTGAGCTGTACGGATGAAATGGATATGAAAAAAGTTGTCGAAGTTGTATTTGATTAAAAAAGAAAGCATGCAAACCTGGAAATCGAATTTTGAAGAAACAAAACAACATTATCTGGATTGGTGGGATCATAAAGGTATCGTTTTGTCCATGTGGGAACACATTCCGAAAGGGGGCGAGCCATATGAAAATGTTCCACCGCCACCCCCCTGCAAAGATTGGAATCAGTTTTGGTTTGATCCCGAATGGAGGTCGGCTTATCTGCATTACACCATGTCGAGAAATTCGTATCTTGCGGACATTCTTCCCATTGCCAACACGCAATTGGGCCCAGGTTCTCTTGCTGCCATTTTGGGATCTGAGCTGGAAGCCAGAGAGGATACCATTTGGATAAGAGAAAAACCGGATTTTGACGGTCGTATTGTTTTCGACGAAAACAACAAATGGTGGAAATTACATAAAGATCTGTTGCAGGCGTGCAAAGCCAGATCGCAGGGCAAATACTTGGTTGGCTGCCCCGATTTGGTGGAAGGATTGGATGTGTTGGGCAGTCTTAAAGGATCGGATAATGTGCTTATGGATTTGGTGATGAATCCGGAGGAGACTCTTCGCCAATTGCATGAGATCAATACGGTTTATTTCAGGGTTTTCGATGAAATTTACGATATCATCAACGTCAATGGAGAAATGGGCTTCTGTTATTTTTCACTTTGGGCACCGGGAAAAGTGGCAAAATTACAGGCTGACTTATCCATCATGATTTCCGAAGAAGACTACCGCACTTTTTGTCAACCGTTTTTACGTGAACAATGCAACAACATAGACTACACGCTCTATCATTTGGATGGGGTGGATGCTATTCGTCATTTGGATGCCGTTTTGGAAATTGAAAACCTCAAGGCTGTCCAGTGGACTCCGGGTTATGGCCAACCTCAGGGAGGGAATTCTAAATGGTATCCTTTGTATAAGCGGATTCTTTCAAGCGGAAAATCCGTGATGATAAACTGGGTGACATTGGATGAGATAGCGCCCTTGATCGATAATATCGGAAATCAGGGATTACATATCAATGTCGATTTCAAATCGGAAAAAGACATAGAAAAAGCATTAAAAATCGTGGAACGATACCGATGATTTTATACTCGAAAAAGAGTCGGGAAAGACAAAAAAAATAAGGCCGGATGGAAGACCTGATTCATTTATCAACAGCTGATGTTGTCGTAATTCTTGTTTATGTCGTTGTCCTGATAGGCATTGCCTGCTGGGCGGGTTTTGCGAAGAAAAACAGGAGCGATGATCTTTTCCTTGCCAATAAATCGTTGGGATGGTTTGCCATCGGACTTACGATGTGGGGGACTAATGTCGGTCCTTCCATGTTGATAGCCAACGCCAGCAGCGGCTATGAAAGCGGCATTGTGGCAGGAAATTTTTCTTGGTATGCCTTTCCGTTTATATTGATGCTGGCTTTTGTTTTTGCACCTCGTTATTTGGGTGCAAAAGTAACCACACTGCCCGAATATATGGGGAAGCGTTTTGGCGCAACCACACAGCGATATATTGCTTGGTATTCCATTCTGACGATTTTGATATCGTGGTTGGGATTAACCTTGTTTTCCGGAGGGATTTTTATGGCACAGCTTCTGGATTTTCCTTTGTGGGGTTGCATCGTTATTCTGGTTACGATTTCGGCATTGTTTGTCGTGATTGGAGGTTTAAAGACGATAGCCTATACCAATGTTTTTCAAATGCTTTTATTGATCGGTGTATCGGTTTTACTTGTGGTGATGTCGGTCCATAGGGTAGGTGGAATAGGGGAAGTGATCGAAGCCACACCTTCTTCCTATTGGAAATTGTTTCAACCTTTGAGCGACAAGGATTTTCCATGGTTGGCTATCCTTTTGGGATACCCGGTTATGGGCATTTGGTTTTGGTGTACCGATCAGTCGATGGTGCAATCGGTTTTGGGAGCAAAGAGTTTGGAAGAAGGACAGAAAGGGGCAAATTTTACGGCATGGTTGAAACTGATCGATATTCCTCTTTTTATTCTTCCCGGTATATTGGCCTATCTGCTTCTTCCCGGTCTGACAAATTCGACCGATGCTTATCTGAAGTTGGTAAAAGCGGTTTTTCCTTCCGGATTGTTGGGTTTGGTTGTTATTGTGATGATGGCGGCTCTGATCAGTACCATTAGCTCGGCTCTGAATTCGTTGAGTACGGTTTTTACGATGGATATATACATTAAACGTTACAAACCTGATGCCCAAAGCAAAGAAATAAAAAAAACGGGACGCTTGGTAGTGTTGGCAGGTACTTTTCTTTCTATTTTTTTGGCCATTGGAATATCTTTTATTCAGGGATTAAGTTTTTTCAATATTTTTCAATCGGTTTTAGGATTTATAGCGCCGCCTATGTCGGTAGCTTTCTTGTTTGCCGTATTGTGGAAAAAGACGTCGCGCAAAGCCATAAATCTAGTACTTTCATTGGGAACGGTTTTCAGCTTGGGTATCGGTATTCTGTACTACACTAATCTTATTTTTAACAGTGTCCATTTTTTATATGTCTCTTTCCTTATCTTTGTTTTGTTGTCGGTTTTTGTGTGGCTGTTTTCTTTAATTAGCAAGGAATCAGACGAGTCTATTCCGATATTGAATTACAAACCGATAAAAGTAAATAGGTCGGTAAAAATTTCATGGAGTGTTTTAATTGTTGTGATGATCGGGATGTATATCCTATTTAATTAAGTTGAATGATAAAATGAAATCGGAATTATTGAATAAATTGTTTGAATGTGTAGAATTCGGCAAAATCAATCTTGAATCGCCTTACCCACCTCAAATGAAAGGGATGCCGGGTGCAGATGAAATTACCCGCGAGGCTCTTGAATCTGGGATAACACCTGATGAGATATTAAATAAAGCTCTTATTGCGGCGATGGATAAAGTGGGGCAAAAATTTTCCGAAAAAAAGATTTTTGTTCCTCAAATGTTATTGTCTGCGAAAGCAATGAATGCATCCATGGCACATTTAAAACCTTATTTTGCAGATGGTTCCGTAAAACGTAAGGGTGTTTTTATTTTGGGGACGGTTTTTGGCGATTTGCATGACATCGGTAAAAACTTGGTGGGAATGATGATTGAAGGAGCAGGTTGGGAAGTAATCGATTTAGGTGTAGACGTAAAAATCGATACATTTGTAAACAAAGTTAAGGAATATCCCGATGCACCTGTGGGTATTTCTGCATTGCTCAGCACAACCATGATCAATATTAAGCCTGTTATTGAGGCTATTAAAACGGTTTCCCCAAAAACAAGAGTCATTGTTGGAGGTGCGCCCCTTTCGGCAGAGTTTGCTGCATCGATCGGAGCAGATGCATATGGGAAAAATCCGCAGGAAGGAATAAAATGGTTGGAATCGATATATCTTCATAACATAGGAAAAGAATAACAGAAAATGAAAAAATGCATGGCTTTGCCCTTTATCACTCATCCGGGAATCGAATTGATCGGAAAAACGGTAAAGGATGCTGTCTCTGACGGAAAAATTCAGTATGAAGCGATGAAAGCAGTTTCGGAAGAATTTAACACCTCAGGCTGTACGGCTATTATGGATTTAACGGTAGAAGCAGAAGCTTTTGGTGCAGAAATCAGTATGCAGGAAGATGAGATACCTACCGTTAAGAGCAGATTATTGAAAAGTGCTGCTGATGTAGAAAAGTTGACTGTTCCCGATTTAGGACAAGGTCGTTTGAAGGAATTTTTAAAAGCCAATAAATTGGCTGCAGAAAATATTGTGGATAAACCGGTGTTTTCGGGATGTACAGGTCCTTTTTCCCTTGCGAGTAGATTATACGATATGTCGGAAATCATGATTTCGATATACACTGAACCCGAAACGATTTTGTTGTTGCTTTCAAAATGTACGGAATTTTTGATCCGGTATTGTACGGAGCTGAAAAAAACAGGTACGGCCGGTATCGTTATGGCTGAACCTGCGGCAGGATTATTATCTGATGAGGATTGTAATATGTATTCGTCAGGTTTCGTGAAAAAGATTGTAAATGCTGTGCAGGATGATGATTTTACAGTTATTCTACACAATTGTGGAAATATGGGTCAGTGTACACATGCCATGATCGCAAGTGGTGCGAATGCTTTGCATTTTGGCAATGCAGTGAATATGGTGGAAGTGTTGCAGGAATGTCCTTCCGATAAAATTGTAATGGGGAATATAGACCCGGTTCGTGTTTTCAAACAATCCGATCCGAATACGGTTCGAGAAGTTACCGCCGATTTACTGGAACGAACAAAAAATTATGCCAATTTTGTAATTTCAAGCGGTTGCGATATTCCCCCTCATACGCCTCTTGAAAATATTCGCGCTTTTTTTGAAGTCGTAGCGAGATATAATGACAAAATTATGGGGCGTTGTTGATGATCGGTTCATTTCAGCATTTTCGGTTTTCTTTCCGTGAAGTAGCCCCAACGATGAATGAGGTTCTCGAGTATGTCCGATCCTCAAGATTGGACAGAGAACATCCGGCAGTAGTATTTACTGAACAGGTTCTTAGGCAATTGGATAATTTGCAAGGCATCTGTGGAGGATACGTCATAAAGAAAAATGAACCGGTATTACCAACAGCAGGGGTGGTAAAAATTGATGATTTTACCTTGCATGTCGGAAAGCAAATTTCAAGGTACTTGAAAGAAGCTTCATATATGGCGCTTTTTCTTTGCACTGCCGGTCCCGATTTTTCCGAAATAGCCGGGAAATTGAATCATGAAGGCAATTGGATGGAGGCATACCTTGTGGATGCGATTGGTTCGTTGACGGTAGAAAAGGCGATGAATATCATCTGGAGCAATCTTGAAGAATCGATGGATAAAGAGGGATTGAAAATCAGCAACCGTTATAGTCCGGGTTACTGCAATTGGGATGTATCGGATCAGGAGATATTATTTTCATTGATCGGAGATAATCCAACAGGAATTGCTCTAAGTGAAACGTGTCTTATGTCACCGGTAAAATCGGTAAGTGGTATTATCGGAATCGGTGAAAATCTGAAAAGGTATAAATATGGATGCAAAATATGCAATAATCAGACATGCATTTATAGAAAGTTAATTCATGAATAAAGGAAGAATACATTTAAGAGTAGTATTTGCTAGTTGGTTTTTTACGATTTGCGGTTTTTTGGCTGCACAATCTACAGTTTCTCAATCCAAAATGGAAGAGATTTACGAAGAAATCAAAACACCTTACAAATACGGCTTAGTCATTGCCCCAACCACCAATAATTACAAAGTGGATTGCCCATCGGTGTTTCATCATGGCGATAAATGGTACATGACTTATCTGGTTTACGATGGCAAGTCAGGTAAAGATGGAAGAGGATATGAAACGTGGTTGGCAGAGAGCGATGATTTGTTGCGATGGGAAACCTTGGGTAAAGTTCTTTCTTTTCGGGAAAAAGGATGGGATAAAAACCAACGAGGCGGTTTTGTTGCATTGGGAGAAAATACGTGGGGAGGCAGTTATGCGTTAAATACTTTTAAAAATAAATATTGGATGACATACATTGGTGGAGACAAACCCGGATACGAAACCGCACCTTTGAAAATCGGGCTGGCTTTTACGGAAAAGGACCCTTCCCGATCTCATGAATGGAAGAGTTTGGATAAACCCATCCTTTCACCAGACGATAAAGATGCACAGTGGTTTGAGAAGATTACCCAATACAAGAGTAGCGTGTTTTGGGATAAGTCCAACACATTAGGCAAGCCCTTTGTTATGTTTTACAATGCAGCCGGTATTCATCCGGAAACAAAAGTTAAGGCAGAGAGGATAGGTATTGCATTGTCGGATGACATGATTCATTGGGAACGTTATAAAGATAATCCTGTTTTTTCTCACGAGGAGGGGATCTCGGGGGATGCTCATATTCAAAAAATAAACGATGTATATGTGATGTTTTATTTCGGAGCTTTTCACTCATCGAGGAGATATAAGGCATTCAACACCTTTGCCTGTTCATATGATTTGGTCAACTGGACAGACTGGAATGGAGACGATCTCATTATCCCTTCAAAAAATTATGATAATCTGTTTGCTCACAAGTCGTCCGTTATAAAACATGATGGGGTGGTTTATCATTTTTATTGTGCGGTGAACGAATATGATCAACGGGGTATTGCCTTGGCTGTTTCCAAACCTATGGGAAGATCAAAAGTTCATTTTCCGGAACCGGATCAAAAAGGTAAACGGGGAATTGTTTCGCTAAACAACGATTGGTACTCTGTTGCTTCTGGTGAAAACAGCAATGAATACGATACCTTTGTTGTTGATGGCACTTGGGAAAAAGTGAATATTCCCCATAATTGGGATGATTATGGAGGGTATCGGCAGTTGGTACATGGCAACAGGCATGGAAATGCATGGTACAAAAAAACTTTTTTTCTACCCGATTACAATGCCGACAAGCGTTTTTTTATTCGTTTTGAGGGAGTGGGAACTTATGCGACTGTTTATATGAACGGCGAAAATCTAGGTCGACATTTAGGTGGAAGAACCACATTTACTCTGGACGTGACGGATGCTATGAAAAAAGGAACAGAAAACGTGATTGCTGTTAAGGTAGAACATCCTTCTTTCATTACCGATATGCCTTGGGTTTGTGGTGGTTGCTCATCTGAATGGGGATTTTCTGAAGGGTCGCAGCCGTTTGGAATATTTAGGCCTGTAACGCTGGAAATTACAGACAAAATTCGGATAGAACCTTTCGGTGTCCATATTTGGAATACCGATACCTCGTACTTGCATATCGAAACCGAGATTAAAAATTATGGTGACACACCCGAAACTTTTGAATTGGTTAGCAAACTAAACGATGATAACGGCATTGCCGTTTTTCGACTTTCAGATACCATCACGCTTCAACCGGGAGAAACCAAGATTGTAAAGCAAATCAGTCCGGCGATTAAAAATCCACATTTGTGGTCGAACGACGATCCTTACCTCTATCGGTTGGCATCTATGATAAAAAGAAGTGGAAAAACTACCGATGAACTCACCACTCCTTATGGGATTCGAACGATCAGTTGGCCGCTTCACGGAAAAGATAAAGATCCAACATTTAAACTTAATGGGGAAAAGGTGTTTTTAAACGGGATTTGCGAATATGAGCATCTATTTGGTCAATCGCATGCTTTTTCGAAAGATCAGATTCTTTCGCGGGTGAAACAAATCAAAAGTGCGGGCTTCAATGCATTTAGAGATGCACATCAGCCTCACAATTTATTATATCAGCACTATTGGGATAAAACCGGTATTTTGTGGTGGCCACAATTTTCAGCTCATATTTGGTACGACACTCCTGATTTTAGAAATAATCTTAAAGCACTGCTTCGTCAATGGATTAAGGAGAGGCGTAATTCTCCTTCCATCATCATGTGGGGATTACAGAACGAAAGTGTTTTACCCAAAGAATTCGCGGAAGAATGTGTTGAGATTATTCGAGAGATGGATCCCACTGCTTGTAATCAACGGATCATAACCACGTGCAATGGCGGAGAGGGAACAGACTGGAATGTGCCTCAAAATTGGTCAGGAACTTATGGTGGTGATCCCGACAAGTATGCCGATGAACTAAAGAAGCAGTTGTTGAATGGCGAATATGGTGCTTGGCGTTCCATCGATTTGCATTCAGAAAGAGATTTTGATCCTCAGAACATATGGAGCGAAGATAACATGTGTTTGTTGTTGGAGAAAAAAATCCGTTTGGCTGAATTGGCAAAAGACAGTTGTTGTGGTCACTTTTTATGGCTTTTCAATTCACACGATAATCCCGGCAGGAAACAACCTGATGAAGGGTATCGCCTTATCGATAAGATAGGCCCTGTTAATTATAAAGGTCTGTTAACTTCGTGGGGAGAACCCGTTGATGCTTATTATCTTTACAAGGCGAACTATATTTCAGCTAAGAAGGATCCCATGGTGTATATTGTATCTCATACATGGACGGATCGATGGAAAACGCCGGGAGCCAAAAGTGAGATCAGGGTTTTTTCGAATTGCGATGAAGTGGAGTTATTTAATGATGTACGATCGGAATCGCTGGGAAGATTGAAAAAAGGTCCGATAGGTACGCATTTTGAGTGGAATAATGTAACTATTAAATACAATGTACTTTATGCAGTGGGTTACGTAAATGGAAAACCTATGGCCGAAGATTATATCGTGTTGGATCATTTGCCCAAATCTCCCCGTTTCGACCAATTTTATCAAGATTTGAAGCCTTTATTGGCACCTCGGGAAGGATATAATTATATTTATCGGGTAAATTGCGGAGGGGATCCGTATGTAGATCAATATGGCCAACGATGGGAGGCCGACAGAGCAAAAGCAGATACCAATGTGTGGGGGTCAACTTCATGGGCTGACGATTACGAAGGGGTCAATCCTTATCAAGCAAGTCAGCGTTATACAAAAGATCCGATAAAAGGAACGAAGGATTGGGACTTATTTGGCACTTTTCGCTACGGACGACATAAGTTAGCCTATTATTTTCCGCTTCCCGATGGGGAGTATCGTGTTGAACTTTATTTTGTGGAACCTTGGTATGGAGCAAGCGGAAACACCGATTGTGAAGGATATCGGATTTTTGATGTTGCAATAAATGATTCGGTTTATATTGATGATTTGGATATTTGGGCTGAAGCTGGACATGATACTGCATTCAAACACGTGGTACAGGTCCGGATTGATGGAGGGGTGATGAAAATATCTTTTCCGGAGGTAAAAGCAGGGCAGGCTGTAATTTCGGCTATAGCCATCGGTTCCAAAAATCGCGATATTCAACTTCAGATTCCATCTTCTACAAGCGATTGGTCATGGAAGAACATAAAAAGAG
>ERZ795047.3175-NODE-3175-length-14999-cov-4.113423_pt1 | contig 14999 bp, 9 predicted proteins | sample MGYA00375131_ERZ795047 | MGnify/ENA primary metagenome ERZ795047 (study PRJEB30176, sample SAMN05720228) | activated sludge metagenome | isolation source: Anaerobic digester | place: Japan | collected 2015-05-20 ...
GTGTGATTCTCATACACATGCCGCCTCTCCGTGAACGCCCGGATGACATCCCCCTGCTGGCACTGCATTTCGCCCAATCCTACGCGAGGGAGATGAACAAATGCGTAAGCCTCGCTCCCTCCGCCCTAGAGCTTCTCAAACAGCAGCCCTGGAGGGGAAATGTGCGCGAACTGAAAAACGTCGTAGAACGCGCAATGGTGTTCGCGAATTCCCACGCGATAGACGCGCAGGAACTGGCAGCACACCTATCGGGCACCTCAGTCGGAGGTTCATCACGTGTGAGCCAGTCCGCTGTGGCCACGACACAGGGCCTCCCCTTGCAGCAGGCCGTCGCCGAGTACCGCCGGTCCTACATCAATCAGGCACTAGCCAGGCATGGCGGGAATGTCACCCATGCCGCTCTGGATCTAGGCATCGCCAGAGAGACCCTTCATCGAATCCTCCGTCAGGCGCGTGACAGTGATGTGTGACACGTAGGTCACACATGTGATATTCATTCCACAGCCGGTCTCCCCTCCTCTCACCATCAGCCCACGTATACACTGTACGGTAGTTGGCACGCACCTTGCGTTCATTGACTATTAGCTACAGCTATGGCCAAAAGGGAGGTTCGCATATGCGTGATCCGCAAAGTGTACTGAAACGTGAACCGTACAAGATGTACATCGACGGCAAGTTCGTAGCTTCTGACTCCGGCAAGACATTCGATGTAGTCAGCCCTGTGACCAACAAGGTAATCGCTACAGCCTATGAGGGAGGCTCTTCAGACGCCGAACGCGCAATATCTGCAGCTAGACGCGCGTTCGATGATGGCCCGTGGAGCCGCATGAGCCAGGCGAAACGGAGCAGCCTTCTGCTGCGCGCAGGCGAAATCCTCAAGGAACGTCAAGACAAGTTCATGGCCATCGAGGGTATAAACTGCGGGAAGCTGTACCCGAGCCTGAAGTACTATGAACTGCCCTCGGCCATCGACGCTTTTCAGTTTGCGGCAGGCAAGGCGCGCTGCCTTGAGGGCAGGGTTGTGCCTGTAGACGGCGGAGGGCACTACCTGAATTATGTGATGTGGCAGCCGTGCGGAGTTGTGGCGGAAATCCTGCCATGGAATGGGCCGCTCATGATGGGTTGCCAGAAAGTCAGCATGATTCTGGCGGCCGGAAACACCGTAGTGATCAAGCCACCAACTTGGGCGCCTCTCTCCCTGCTGGAACTGGCCTCAGTGTTTCACGAGGTGGGGTTCCCGGAAGGCGTAGTGAACGTGGTTCCGGGCCCGGGCTCAAGTGTCGGAGACACACTAGTAAGGAGCCCACTGGTGGACATGGTCTCTCTCACTGGTGGCACCGAGACAGGCAAACAGATATTCGCGGCCGCAGCCGATACCGTCAAGAGTATCGCGCTCGAACTCGGCGGAAAGAGCCCGAATATCGTATTCGACGATGTGGATGTGCCCGAGGTTGCCAAGTGGGCGTTCTTCGCGTTCACACTCAACTCCGGCCAGGTGTGTGTGGCGGGCACCAGGCTGATACTGCATGAGGCCATTTACGACGGGTTCATCAATGAACTGGTGGGCCTATGCGATCAGGTTGTACCCGGCGACGGCTTCACACCCGGCGTGAACTTCGGCCCGATTATCTCCCGCTCGCACTACGAGAGCGTATGGCGCCACATTGGGCAGGGAATCGTGGAAGGCGCCCGGCTCGTCGCCGGCGGTTTCCGCTATACCGACCCAACGCTGGCTTCAGGCAACTTCATACCTCCCACCATATTCGCCGACGTAACGCCCGACATGAGCATATTCCAGCAAGAGATCTTCGGACCTGTACTATGCGTGAGCAAGTTCAGCACCGAATCAGAGGCGATCCAACTGGCCAACGCCGTCGATTACGGGCTAGCCGGCGGTGTTTTCACAGGCGACGCAAAGCGCGCCCATCGCGTGGCAGAGAAGATCAGAGCCGGTCAAGTGTATGTGAACACCTATTACAGCAAGGGCATTATGGAATCGCCCGGTATAGGATGGAAGTCCAGCGGCGTAGGAGGTGCAGGAATCACGAAATACATGCATCCGAAGACGGTATTCGTGGAACTTGAAGACGGCGCCGTTCCGCCAATGTAACTGAACCTCATTCGGAATGGAGGAGTGACATCATTGGCAGACAAGCTTAGAGCCTTGTGCTACATCAACCAGTTCTATGCCGGCATTGGCGGGGAGGACAAGGCTGATATTGGAGTAAGCGTCTTTGAGGGCGCAAAGGGCCCCTCCATGGGTATGCAGGGCATGTGGCATCATGACATGGAGGTTGTCGCCACTATCGCTTGCGGCGACAACTTCGCTAATACGGAAAGCACCTTCCCGGAGCTGGCTGCCGCCCTGGCCGAAGCGGTCGACAAGTTCAAACCCCACGTGTTCATATCGGGGCCGGCTTTCAACGCTGGGCGCTACGGGGTAGCGTGTGCGCGAACGGCGGATTACGTCCACTCGGAACTGGGCGTTCCCAGCGTCACCGGCATGTACCCTGAGAACCCGGCGGTTCCGATGTTTGTGAGGCACAACTACATCGTCGCGACGCCCGAGACCGCAGCAGGAATGGCAAAAGCCCTCCCGCCCCTTGCATCGCTAGCGCTCAAGCTGGCCAAGGGCGAGCCCATAGGCACCGCCTTGGAGGAAGGATACATTCCGACAGGACATCGTAGAAACGAATTGCACCGGCTGACAGCTGCTACACGCGTCGTGGACATGCTCATGGCCAGGCTGAACAACAAGCCCTTCGTCACCGAGATACCCATACGCGTTTTCGAGACCACACCCGCCGCCCCGCGAGTCACCGACATCGCAGACTCGGTTATCGCACTGATCACCACAGGCGGACTCGTTCCCCAGGGCAATCCCGACGGACTGAGGCAGGCGTTCTCCACCACCTACGGGTCGTACTCACTCGCGCACCTGTCGTCTATGCCGGCCGGCGATTACGAATCGATACACGGCGGCTATGACACCACCATGGTAAACGCCGACCCCAACCGACTGGTCCCTTTAGATGCCCTCAGACAGCTTGAGGCCGAGAGCAGTGTAGGCGGCGTGTGGGACGTGTTCCTCACAACATGCGGCATAGGCACCAACGTGAGCAGTTCAGTGTCGATAGGAAGACGTATGGCCGCCCAGATCAAGCAGGCCGGCGTCCGTGCAGCTATCCTTACATCCACCTGAGGTACATGTACACGTTGCGGTGCAACGATATCCAAGGAACTAGACAGGGCTGGGATTCCGAACGCCCTTATTACGGCATTCACATCCATCGCCGAGAACGTAAAAGCGAACAGGATCGTATTCGGAGGGCATTTCACCAGCCCCGTAGGCAAACCCGGCCTTCCGGCCCAACGTGAACTAGCCTACAGAAGACGTATTGTGGAAACTGCACTCAGGGCGCTGGCCACTGATGTACAGGCGCCAACCGTGTTCACAGTGGACGAAGGGGGAGAGATCTAGCCATGGCTGGAACAATGAGGCTCACGCGGAACTACTACGATGTGAAGCGCGCAGTCTGGGCCAACAAAACCAGACTTGCAGACGGTGTTCTGCATATCAACCGCGACGAAATCGAAACGCTGGTGAAACCGATTCTGGGCGGAATTGCGGAGGCCCGGTTCGAGCTGGTGGCTCCCGGAGAGAACACCCGAATAATCCACGTACTTGATACGGTACAGCCTATGTACAAGCCGGAAGGCAACGCATATCCAGGGATCATCGGCCCGCCCACTACCACGGGCTCAGGCGCCACCAACCTGCTCCGAGGCTTTGTCGTGATGGAGAGCGCCGCCCTACCGTGGGAATCGTCCAGCGCGAGCAGTGGTCTGCTGTACCCCAGGGACGCGATAGTGGACATGACGGGGCCAGTATCTGAGTACAGCCCATTCTCCCATACCAGCAATCTTGTGATGTGCTACAACCTAGTGGAGGGCAAATCATCGGCTGAGTATGATGCAGCGATAAGACTGTCGGCGATGCGTGTAGCCGACTATCTGGCCAGAGTCACACAAGAAGCCCAGCCGGACGAGGTTGAGCTATTCTCGCTAGACGATGCGGCGGACGACCTTCCCAAGGTGGTGCTCGTATGGCAATGCCAGAATCAGGGCGTTTACGCAAACACATTGCTCTATGGGCATCCCATTGACAATCTGGTACCCACATGGCTGCACCCCAATGAGATGCTTGACGGAGCCGTTGTGAGCGGCAACTACGTGTGGCCTGCCTTCAAGGTCCCCACGTATCTGCATGCAAACCACCCAATACTGCTCGAGCTCTATCGGCGACATGGCGTAGATCTGAACTTTGCAGGCGTCGTCTTCAGCCGCAGTCACAATCCAACCCACTGGCACAAGGAACGTTCGGCCAGCTTCTGCGTGAAACTGGCGCGAATGCTCGGCGCCCAAGGCCTTGTGATGGCGTGGGAAGGCGGAGGCAACGCCGCGGTAGATGCAATGCTTACGATTGAGTATGCCGAGAAGCTCGACATTGCCGCAACGGCCGTAACGTTCGAGTTTGGAGGGCAAGACGGCACTGAAGGCGACCTTCTGGTAGACAGTGTGCCCGAGGCCATCGCCATTGTAAGCGGTGGAAGCATAGAGAAGACGATATCACTCCCGCCAGTGGACCGAGTAGTGGGCAGTGAAGTGCTGCGGCTCAACAAGGAGTCGGGAGGTTGGTTTCCGAACGCGGCGGAAGCGATCACATTCGATACCACCACCCACATATATTGCTCCGGCAACCAATCGGGCCACGGCAGGCTGTATGGAGCTGCATACTAGCCACCTTTATCAGGCACAGTGGTATGTCCTATCCATTGACCACCTGCCCCTTGACTGAACTGCTTCGAGGTCAGGACATCCGTCATATGCGCAATTCGTGGCAGACGCATAACATGAAACACAGCAAACGCGGAGGTGATGACCCGTGGCAGACGTCAAAACCGAACAATTCGGGTTCTTCTGGTGGATCAACTGGATAATCCGGATTCTGCTCTGGCTCCTTACCATCGCAATCGTGTTCTGGTTCATCCTCAGGATCTTCGGCTGGTGCTAATCGGCCGCAGATAGTAGTTATTTAGCGGAGGTGAGCCCCCTATGGCAGAATTGAAAACTGAGTGCCTGTTTCTCCCGTGGTGGCTGTGGTGGCTTCTAGTCCTTACGGCCATTTCGTTCCTGATCTGGTTCGTGCTCTGTTTGTTCTTCGGAATCTGCTAGTAGGTGCGTCCGTGCGGCCTCGGGCCCCTTGCACGAATCTGCCGCCACTGACACCTGATCCGCAGAGTGGACTGGGCTCCTAGCCCAGTCCACTCGCGTCAATCATCCCAAAAACATCGTCCGACAAACCCCAGGCGCGAGCAGGATCAGGCGGATGCTAGAAGATAGCCCTCAACCCGGCCTCGAAAGTCACGGCCGATTTCAGCCGTTCGGCGCCGGTGGATAGCAATCTGAGAGAGTAGCCCGCCGTTACCCCAACGGACCACACGTCGGTGATCTTGTACCTAACCCCTCCCTTTATGTCTCCCCTAACCTCGGCCTTTTCGCCGCCGAGCAGCTGACCGACGGCAGGCGCTGTTGACGTTGCCGACACGTCCACCGTAGCGGTGGCCTTGCTGCCTATGGCTGCGCTTAGGCTATCGGAAAGACTGAGCATGTGCTTCTGGCCGCCTGCCGAGGCCGACAGGGTGTAGGAGGCGGACGCAACATTGGAGAGGCCTTGCCCGGGTGTCCATGCGCCTCTCACTGTGCCTGTCAGCGAGTCGGTACTGACATCTCCCAGATCCGGGCGCTGAGAGGTGGAACGCTTCCACCTGATGTCGACCTGCGGCGCGAACGTCGCGACGACGCCGCCTCCCATGGTCAGGAACGCCTCGGAATCCAGGGTAACCTTGTGTATATCAGGGTATTCCGTTCTAGTCAGGCCCGCTCCTGACGTTGTTCGGAGAAGGCCTAGCACGCCGGAGAGACTGGCCTGCGCCCCGGCGACTCGCCGCAACTGCCCCGAGTAGGGGACCACTTGCTCCCATCGCAGCACCGCGGATGGGGTGAGCGTCCCGGCCCCGAGCTTCAGTGCAGGCAACGTGGCTCTGACATCGGCTCTCTTGTCGTCTAGCTTCCGCTCAGTTGCAATATCGGTTCTGTTGAGCTGCCTATAGCTCGCCCTGACACTGACCGAGCCGAGCTGCTTTGCCCACTGGGCGTTAAGGCTAATCTCCTCGTTCCCGCTCGTGCGCTCTTCCGGTTTACCGGGCGAGATGGTCTTGACCGGCTTGCGGTACCTGGCGGTTACCGATAACGCGTCCAGCTTCAGAGTCGCATCGCCTCGCATAGCGATCTGAGTGTACGAGCTGCTGGGTACGGCTGTGCTAAGGCTTTCGGTGTTGTCATAGCCCGCGCCCAGCGTGAGTGCGCCTTCGAAGAATGCCTGGCGCCCACCCACCGATATGGTACGTTCTTCTCTCTCGAAACCCTCGGCGGCAGCGTCGTCGACCTTGGACGTGGTGTACGACACGTCGATCTTCGGCCCGATGTCAAGAGAACCCGCCAGCCTGCTGGATATCGTGAACAACTCCTTGGGTTCGACCTGATCAGGTCTGCCCGAATACGCCTGGACCCGCGACTGCGAGTGTTCCGCCGAAATGCTTGCCTTAGACCCCAAGGGCCACTGCGCCCCGATGCGCCAGGTATCTAGCCCTTGGCGCGACGTCTGCCCTAGCTTGCTGAAACCTGGGGTAACAGCCTCGTAAGTACCGTATATGCTGCCGGCGCCAATCGCGTATCGGGCGCTGGCACGCGCCGCGTATCCGGTAACTGTGTGGTCTTCCGGCGAGATGTTCAGGTAGCGTCGGGGATCCTCCGCGGAGATCTCGAGATCGGATCCGCTGTGTCGCACAGCCACGTCGACCTTCACTACCTCAAAGACCGCAAGTGCGTAGCCTTTGCCTGTGTCGGCGTCAGGACGCGCCTCGGTGCCTGCCCACAGAGCTTGTCCGTCGTATTTGAAGCCAGGGCCGACCCCAAGGCCCGTAACAGAATATCCCAAAGTTGCATCCACCGGCACGGCCTCCGAGCCGTCCCATGCATACAGGCCATCGCCGGTGCCGATCCAGAGCACCCCGCCCCATACTGCGATTGCCGTTGCATCCGCCACGGCTGCACCTGACACAACAAGACTCCATTGGCCCGAATCGTTCCGTGCGTACACACCTTCGTCAGTCGCAGCGAACGTGCGCGCGCCGCCTACGGCTTCGGCTCCTGACACCACGGCTCGAACGTTCACGCCAGCCCGCTCAACATCAAAATGCCCTCCGTGAAGCGAGGCCAGTCCGCATTCGGTGCCAACTACTATTACGTCCTGAATCGGATCGTATGCGATGCCCGATATGGAATTCGAGAGCAATCCGGTCACCGACGACTTCTTGTAGACTGTCCATGTCTCCAGATCGTCCAGATACGCTGTGGCCAGACCGTCGTCAGCGGTGCCAACCCAAACTGACAACGGAGTAAGCGCCACGCTCGTCAGGTTGTTGCTGGGCAGCCCGGCAGATGTATACAGTCTACGCCAATTGCCAACATAGTCGAACGGGCTCTGCCCTGCGGGCCCCGGCACGGCTGAAAGCACAGTCAGACCGCCGTCTGTGGCGAAAAACCACACATCGCCGCTGCTCGCCATGGTGCGCACAACAGGCCCGGCCAACCCTGAACCGATACCGTAGGAGCGGAAAGCTCCAGTTCCCACAATTCCGATACTCATGCCGTCGCGGTGCGAAATAACCAGATAAGGTTTGCCGTTAGCGTCTTCGGCAGCCATCACTCCCAGCACAGCGTTGGCCGCCTTGGGTTTTCGGTTGTCGTCGAAGGGGAACTCGTCGTGACTCACAGCCAGGTCGCCCGAGATGCTCAGCCCCTTGCTTTCGAACTTGCCCGAAAGCCCCATCACAGTGTGGGTATTAGGCATCACGGGTGTAGCATCAGGCAATGCCGCCGATTTGGCGTCATCCGCATAGCGCGCAATCTCCATCCTCACCTTGACCTGTTCGTTCGGGGTCCAACCCAGAACGGCCCCGATGAAATTCGACTTGTAGTCGGCTGGCGCGCCGAACGGCCCCCTGAAGTACTCGTATTCAACCCTCACCACGTCATCAGGCCCCAGCGGCAATAGGATAGTGAGGATGCCGAATTCGTAGTCGATCACGTAATCCAGGTCGCGCCGGAGCAGATTGTCGTTGAGGTATACATGTTCGCTGCCGAGCGCGATGGAGATACCTAGATTGAAGATGCCCTGGGCCACGGTGTGCCGGTACTTCAGGCGTATCCCGTCGTACGTGTTGAAGAAGGTTGCTGGAAAGTCGAACTCAATCACGCCCGTGTCATACATGACGTGAAATCCCAACGCCAGTTCGGTGTCGGCCGGGTAATACTGCCCTCCTCTGCGCACCTCTACACTGACTGACCCAGACACCACGTCTGTCTGGCCCATATCGTACAGGCGTCGCCGCGCATATGAGGATGCCGGCGCATCCAGAAGCGCGCCGGGGTCATCATGGGCTGTGCCTGCCACTATTCGCGCGTGCAGGCCGACCAGGTCTTCAAGGAAGGCAGTCTCAGTCTCGCTTCCATACATGAACGGATATCGTCTCTGCTCGCTGCCTGTAAGCATGTTCTTGGCGTTGTATGAACGTATGAACGACTGGATCTGTCCCCGCAGGATATCACGGACCTCGCTGCGCATTGCCAGCATTTCATAGGAGGACGAAACCGTAACGTACTGCCCGCGGGATAGTGCTACCCCATCTCCGGCTGAGATGACCCCCGTCCCGTCCGGGCCATCCAGGTACAGGTATCCCAGGTCCCAAAGGTTAAGGGTCTGTTTTAGGGTACGCTCTTCCCCGAGCGGAACGCAGTCCGTGTAACGTATCCAGGCGCCCATGTAGTCCGGGTCGAATACACCTGAGAGCTGGTAGTATTCCATACCTTCGAGGGAAGACGAGAGCCCCGTCGACGCGGGCGACGGCGCATACGTACCTCGGGGCTCATACACTATCGTCTCTTGAGCAGTACTACCCTGGAAGGTCTTCTTGGCCGCGATGCCCTGCACTCTTCCTACAGTAACACCGGCCTGAACTGCAGGGTACTCAGCGCGTACCTCCAGACCACGCAGACGAGACGTGTAGGCGGTATAGGGGTTCTCACTTCTGTACGCAAGGCCCCCGAATTTGCCTTTGAACGGGTCGCCGTCCAGAGTCAGCTCCAACAGCTGAAGATTGCCATCCTTGCGATTGTCGAGTGTCCCCGATACCGAGATCCCGGGAGCAACCTGCCCTCTGACACTCAACGACAGAAGTTGTGCTATGTCGACGTGCCCGGGGCTGTAACCGGTTCCCGTGAGCGCAAGCGGATCTCCCCAAGCCGAGCGGATCCTGAACTCCACGTCGCCACGTATCTCTAGAGGCAAGCCCAAGATCTCAGCGGCCGACGTCCCAAAGACAGGGTAGATGATAAGTGCCAACCCAAGCAACAGAAGCACCATAAGGGTCGCGCGGGCAGGACGAGCACCTTTTCCGGTGGTCCCGTCAGAGCAGCAGGCCTCCATCAGCGTCACCTCATCACGGGCAGTTGAAGTGCGGAAGTGTGGCACGATCCCCCTCGTTTACCTTTCCGAGGGCGAGATGTACCTACATGGATGATTCCACAGAAAAGGAGGGTCCCCTTTCGTCAATAATCGGAAGCCCCTCCATGCGTCATTAGCGGACGCGAGTCCGCCCTAGAACGAAAAGCCCAACGATAGCCAGTGGGTGTCAGGCAGCTCGGGGTGGAACTGGTAGGCGTAGTCGAACCTGAAGCTCTGGTAGGCGAGCCCAGCACCGGCAGTGAAACCGAACTGCTTGTCGGCGTTTGCGCTCGCGCCGGCCCGAGCTGCGAAAACGTCGGTTATCTGGTACTCGGCGCCCAGGCGGCCGACTGAGTGCGTAACGTCGTAATCAGCAGCTACGAGCAATCCCTTGATAGGCGTGAGCGACAGCCCAAGGACGTACGACGGGTCGAAATTGTCCTTGTGGCCGCTCACAAACTCGATGGTTCCGAGCATGCTGCGGGCCACAGCGCCGAGCCTGATACCGCCCATGTAAGGCAGACTCATCAACGCACCTACGTCACAGGTGGCGCCGAAGCCCCGGTTGGCATCGGCCTCCTGCGCGTAGAGCTTGAGAGTTCCGCCCAGGGCAAATGGCCCAAAGGCGCGTGCGTACCCTCCCACCAGAGTGCCCTCGCGGTAGCCCAGTTCACCGGTGGGATTGCCGTACTGGTCGGTTTTCTCCACTGTCGACATTAGCCCGAACACAGCCGCGCCGATGTTCTTCTGGGCATAGCCCGCGCCAAAGTAGCTGCCTGCCCCCATCAGTGTCGAATAGAGCGACGTCACCTTGCGCCCCTCTATTAGGGCTAGGCCTGCGGGGTTATAGTACAGAGCGTTGGCGTCGTCGGCCACGGCCACAAACGCCCCGCCCATACCGAGCGCCCGAGCGCCCATTCCGATGTCAAACAGTGCGCCGGTGCCGACAGGATCCTCGTCGGTCTGTGCAAAAGCCGTCGGCGCCGCAAGCACCACCATCGCCGCCAGCGCGACTACGATTAGCCAGTCAGCGTATTTCGTTCTCATTTCGTCACCCCCGGTTAGCAGCTAATGACCAGAATGCTCAGCTAGATGAGCTTTTAGTTGTCGATGTGGTGGGTATACATGGTCCACCTGCACTATATTGCTATACTTCAACGGAGAACTCAGTTCACCTTCTGATAGGCGCGGTAGCCGGGGGGATTCTTCGGTTGAGTCCGGGAGGATGGCAGTGGTGTGCGCGAGTACCTGGGGCGGATGGATGATGAGGCGACGGGCCGGCGCCGCGTGCGGCTCGGCAGGCAGAAGGCAGACGATCCGACTACCAGCTGGTCCAGTCTCGTTTGCGCAGAACTCTGAAGGGAAGAGCGAAGAGCAGCACGGTGTAGGCTATCTGTATCGACACAACGGGTTGGGAGGCGAGAACCGCCTGGGCAAAGGCGGCCTTGCAAGACGCGAATCCCGGCCAGTATCTCATGATCGCGAGGGCCGAGAGCGCGGCGAGACCTAGCCTGCCTGCAACCATCCCCAGGGCTTTGAGAAAGGCCTCCGGGGCGCCGGACCGGCGGTCCCACAGATAACAAACAGTCACATATAGCAGAAGTTCAAAGGCGATCAGCTGCCACGGATCAACGAAGGATACATCCGGCATGTAGTAGCTTGAGACGACGTATCCCGCCATGAGGGCTATGATGACGAGGAGGAGTGTTATGTAGCCCCCTGCCGCTCTGGGCTTGATGTTCATCATACCGTCATTTCCTTCCATCTGCCGCCGGCGAAGCGTGCCATCGAAACCGACCCGCGCACGACCCAATCGAGGGCCATCGCGTACCAAGCGCCAGCCAGGCCCCATCCAAACACGTTCACAAACAGCGCAGCCAGCGAGAACCGGACCAGCCATACGCTTGACATGGCGACGTATAGCACGGACTTGGTATCCCCCGCTCCACGCAGCGCCCCCATGAACACATATGCCGCAGACATGGGAATCTGGGCGCAGGCCATTATCCGGAGCACACCGGCGCCCAAGGCGATGATCTCGGGATCGTCCACATAGAGCCGCATGAGTATCCCCGGGAAGAAGAACAAGACCGCACCCATGAGCCCCATTACCGTTGCGCTCATCTTCCACGACTGCCACCCGGCACGCTCCGCAACGTCGGGGCGCCCGGCTCCCAGCGCCTGCCCCACCATGGTAGTGGCCGACACCGCAAACGCGAACCCCGGCATATAGGAGATGCCCTCCGCGTTGATTGCGATGGCGTGAGCCGCGTAGGCCGAGGTGCCCAGGGCTGACACGATGCGTACATAGAATGCCAGGCCTAGGCTGAGGCTGACGCGCTCCAGAGACGCCGGCAGCCCGATACGAACCACGCGTCCGATCAGATCCCAGTCAAAACGGAAGCGTTGATGGGTGCGGACCGTGACTGCGCCTCGGCCCGAAAACACATGCCAAAGCAACATCGAAGTGCCCACCCCGCGGGCTATTGTCGTAGCCAATGCGGCGCCGGTGACGCCCATGGCCGGAAAACCGAAGTTGCCGTATATGAATGCGTAGTTACCCAAAAGGTTGAACAGGTTGAGGAAAATGTTTACCTTCATCGGGTACCTGGTATCGCCCGCGCCTCGAAGAGCTGCCGATGCAATCATGTTGATAACCAGCATGAAAAGGCCCGGCATGAGAGTACGCATGTAGCTCTCGCCGTAGGGAATGACATCCGGCCCGGCCTTCATGAACCTCACCAGACGAGGAGTCGCCAGGAATCCTATGGTACCCAGGACCGCAGCGAGGATCGTGGCGAGAACAAGCGATTGCGCCGTGACCATGTTGGCCCGTTTTCTGTCGCCTGCCCCGATGAACCGGGCAACCAGGGCGGTCGTTCCGACGCTGATGCCCATGAAGAACCCCTGCGCTATGTTGAGCGGTTGATTGGACAAGCCCACTGCAGCAACGCAGGCCGCTCCCAGTCGCCCTACCATGATCATGTCGGCCATCTGGGTTACGGTCTGCAGGATTAACTCTGCAATCACGGGCCATGCCAGGAGGTATATAGTCTTGCGCATCGCGTTCGGATGCGCCATTGCTTCATCAAAGCTGACTCCGGCGAAGGCCCCGATCGGCCTGGGTGTTGTGTCTTCCCTTTCCGGCTCCGGCGCGCGCCCAGTTAACACTTCCTCGACCGACACCCCGCCGCAGCCGGTTGGCATAGTACACGAGATGTCGGCAATGTCGCTGTCAGACTTGTCTTGCATTACTGCTCCTCCATGCAGGCTATAAGCCGCCGGCTCCATAGCCGGCGGCAGAGAACTATCCCCTTACTAGAACCGGGACGCAACCTCTAGGCCGAGTACTTTGGTCTTCAAGCCGTATCTCGCCTGCAGGCTGGAAAGAAAGCCATGGCTGAACTCGAACCCTACGCTAACCGCGGACGAATCGATAGGCGTGAACAGCTGGGGACCCGCGTACTCTCCCTGCCCCAGAATGGGGGCGCACACAGATACCTTGAGATTGCCACGATCGCCCAGCGCCAGCCATCCGGTCCCGGATACCCACGCATGCTCCGATCCGCCGCCCGTCTGTGCCACCAGGCCTATCTCAGCGCCGGAGTTGTCAGTGACGTCGGCTCTGAATGACAGCTTCGAGTTGAGCATGATGGAAGGCCCGCCGAATGCCAGGCCTGAATAGAGCATTATCGACACTCCTGTACCCTCGGGGCTGTACTTGGAGTTGTAGCCGATATCCCCGCGCCACTCATCGGCGCCCAGCGACCGCATGTAAGCCAGGCGCACCGAGTCGGCCCGCGTCCTCGTGCTCTGCAGGGCTGCGCTGAGGTCGACCCAGCCCTTGCCAGTCACATCACGTCCCGTCTCCTCGACCCAGTAGTCCTGACCGATGAGGCGCGCGGGACATGTATCGAATCCAGCCGGCACGACTCCGAAATTGGCCTTCACGCCTATACGGGCTGTTGCCCCAGTGACCCTGCCGGCAAGGGCGAGAGTTGCCCCGTTGCCTGAGTCCTGTACGAAAGCCATCGCGGATCCCTCTGCCGCTGCCATAATGTTGAAGATCCTGGCCATCTCTACTCCCAACCCGAAGGTGTAGGACGTACCCTTCTCGTCAAGCTGAGGTATTTGGGGATTGACCGCTCCACCCACGCGGAACGTAGCCCCCTTCCACCCCAGGTCGGACGCAAGACCTATCCAGTCAAGCCTTACCTGCATCGGTTGCTCGTGTAGATTCGAGAAGGAAAGCCCGCCAAAAAAGACCGGAGTGCCCTCTACCACAGTAATTGCAGACGCGCTCGCACCCTGCGAGGCAACCGCCAGAACCAGCGCCACCAATGCGGCGATCGTGATTATCCCGCGGCGCTTCATTCAATGCACCCCCCTGTGACTCAGCCTATGCCCGGCCTCGTCCATGAGCTCATAGATGATGGGGATCACAAACAGCGTAAGGAATGTAGCGGTAGTGAGCCCCCCGATGACAGTCAGCGCCAGCGGGCGCTCCAACTCGGAGCCCGCGCCTAGCCCCATTGCCAGGGGAACCAGGCCAAGAATCGTAGTGAGCGCAGTCATCAAGATAGGACGCAGTCGCGCAAGGCTCGCCTTGCGCACCGCTTCCGGCGTCTTCATGCCTGTCGCCTTGAGCTGGTTGATGAAATCCACCATCACGATACCGTTGTTGACTACTACGCCGGCAAGCACGATAAGCCCTATTATGGCTGTCACGCTGATACTCTCCCCGGCTATGGCTAGAAGCGCTATGGCGCCGATGGCGGCAAGCGGCATCGTAAACATGATGATGAGCGGATAGAGGAGCGACTCGTACTGCACGGCCATTACCATGTAAACTAGCACTGCGGCCAGCCATAGGGCGAGCGTCAGCTCAGACATGGCCTCATCTATGGCCCTTGTTGCGCCCCCAAGCGCCAGATCGACACCGGGTGGCGCCTCAACCTCACGCGCCGCGGCAAGGGCCAAGTCGCCGGCATGCGAGAGCTTAATGCCTCGGAACGCAATGTCAATCGTTACGTATTGACGGCCGTTGCGCCTGTATATGGTCATTGGCCCCTCGATCACCTGTGGCGTCGCCACACGTCCGACCAAGACCTCCGTGGGCGGGGCAAGGAGCGAAGAAGTGCCTGTGCCCGACGCGCGCGCGGCAGCTGAGGCATTGCTTCCCATCTGGCTTGCGCTCTGCATGATTGAGGAGGTCCCCAAAGATGAGCTTATCGGCATGTCGAGGACCGATTCGAGCGTAGGGACCCCGTCGCTCGCCGGCTTCACAATGACCGGAATCAGTTCGCCTTTGCGCTCAACATACGTCACTGTAGTGCCCAGCATGGCGGTGCGTACTCCCAACCCAACCTGG
>ERZ795047.3182-NODE-3182-length-14982-cov-5.230589_pt1 | contig 14982 bp, 8 predicted proteins | sample MGYA00375131_ERZ795047 | MGnify/ENA primary metagenome ERZ795047 (study PRJEB30176, sample SAMN05720228) | activated sludge metagenome | isolation source: Anaerobic digester | place: Japan | collected 2015-05-20 ...
TTTGAGGAGTGTTTCTAAGGTCACCTGTGTTGCTCCGAACTCCCCTTCGCGCTCGGGATGAGCACTCAGGTCGGTGAACAGGATGCGCATCTCAAAGCCCTGTGCCCGCCGAGCGACGGCTTGCCCGATGCGTCCCATACCGATGATCCCCAGGGTGGCGCCGTGAACGGACTCGCCGAGAAGGGTGGTCAGCCCCCAGGTTTGCCAGTGACCTGAGCGGGCGTAATCGATGGCTTCACCCAGCCGACGGGCTGCTGCCAGGATCAACGCAAAGGTCAGATCAGCGGTGGCATCGGTCAGCAGATCAGGGGTATGACCGACCGGGATGCCGCGCGCCTCGGCGGCTTGCAGATCGATGTTATCCACTCCGACGGCGACCTGGCTGATAACCTTCAAGTTTTCAGCCTGGTTGATCAACCGGGCATCGATGGCATCGGTCAGAAGGCAGATCAACCCATCGGCATGGCGGGTCTTTTCCAGCAAGATTTCATAGGGCGGGGGCGTGTCCTCCGGCCAGTATTCGGGCGTGCAAAACGAGTTCAGTTTTTCTTCGGCAATGGGAGTCAGGTGGCGGGTGACGAAAACTGATAAAGACATGGCTTTTACTCCTATTTGTGCAGGTGTTGATGATCTTTATTGTACCTGCATGTTTTTCATCAGATGAAAGAAAATGAATTCAGACACTAGCAGGTTTACACGGGGCGTTTTAAGAAAAAGACCAACCCGACCGGTTTTTGCATGACCCGGGTTGATTTATTTCACAGCGATTGAAAATGGATTATAATCGCTAATTGAGGTGAGTTTATGTTTAAGAACATAAAAAATGTCCTGGTCAAGTTTTTTGTGGCCATACTGATCATTTCAGCTCCAATTATGGCATTGTCCATCCCGCCGGTTTCGGCTGTGGGAAACACGGTTAATGTTTACTTCTTTGAAGGCGAAGGTTGTCCGTATTGCGCCCGGACTCGTGAATTCTTGCTCAGCCTGTCAGAGCAAGATGAGCGCATCGTCATCCATGAATTTGAGGTCTACTTCAACCTTGAAGATCGGGAATTTTTCGTCGAATTTGCTGCTGTGCATGGTTTTGAACCGGCATACGTCCCGACAACCTTCATCGGAGACCAGTACTGGGTTGGTTTTAACGAAGCAATCCAGGGGGAAATAACACAAAAAATCCAGTACTGCCTGGTGAATGACTGTGTCGATTATGGCGTCAATATTCTGCCGCCCGACACATTTCCCGAGCAACCGCAGCCCGAACCCCCTCCAATTTTGGAAGAGCCGGAGATACAAGAGCCGGAGATACAAGCGCCTGAGATACAAGCGCCTGAGATACAAGAGCCTGAGACGCAAGAGCCGGAGCAGGAAGAATTGATGATTAATTTGCCCTTCATCGGGAAAGTCAACCTCGCAGATAAATCCCTGTTGTTGAGCACCCTGTTGATCGCCCTGGTCGATGGGTTTAACCCCTGTTCGATCTGGGTGCTTTCGTTGCTGCTGGCGATCACACTCAATAGCCGTTCGCGGAAAAAGGTGCTCATCATTGGCTTGGTGTTCATTTTTGTAACAGGCTTTGTTTATGCGCTGTTCATTAGTGGCCTGTTCACGGTGTTCACATTTGTCGGGTATACGGGTTGGATTCAATTCATTGTGGCTGTGTTCGCGTTATTCTTTGCAGTGGTGAACATCAAGGATTATTTCTGGTACAAAGAAGGCTTTTCTTTTACGATCAGCGATGAGAAAAAACCAGGTATTTACAAGGGTATACGCAAGGTTATGCGTGCTGAAGGAAATATTTGGGCGCTTATCGGCGCCACGGTGGTTTTGTCAGCAGGTGTCTCCATTGTGGAATTCTCCTGCACAGCCGGTTTCCCGGTGATCTGGACAAACTTGCTCGTGGTTCATGAAGCCACTGGGCTGGCGTTTTTGGGTTTCCTGCTGGTTTATATGTTGGTGTATCAAATGGATGAACTGGCGATCTTCCTTACCGCTGTGTTTACCCTGCGTAAGTCAAAAATGGAAGAAAAGTATGGCCGCATCCTTAAATTGCTGGGCGGGATTTTGATGTTAGCCTTGGCTATCGTGATGTTGATAGACCCAGCTTTGATGAATAATATCGGTAGCTCCTTGCTGGTGTTTGGCGTGGCGTTTGGCGTAACAGGGTTGATCTTGCTGATTCACCAGGTGCTCCTGCCAAAAATCAAACAGCGGACCCTTCAATCTGGAAAATAATCACCGGCTCGGCTCAAACCAGAAGAATTAAAAACACCCCCTTTTCTCCTGGATGGAAAATTCACCCTGGTCGAATTAACAATATAACACCAATCCGATGCTAAAAGGTCTTGCTTTTTAACCTGATTATCTACTATAACAGAGATAAGGATTGGAGGATGATATGCCTGATCAGCTTAAATACTGGCACGAGCGTATCCATAGCGTGATGCCCGACCTGGAAATTGTGGCGTATGAACTTCACCAAGAAGGCTTGGTTTATGATGTATTGATCGTTAACAACGAGTGGGTGTTTCGATTCGTCAAATCGAACTGGGCCAGGGAGTTAATGGAAAATGAGGATCGCCTGCTGTCTTTTTTGGGTCCAAGGCTGCCGCTATCCATACCCAAACCGGTAATCTATGAAGATGGGGTGCTGGTTTATCAACTTCTGGTTGGCGAACTTTTTTTGCGCCAGGCCTGGGAACGAGCGAAAAAATTCGACAAGCAGACTTACGCTGACCAACTGGGTCGTTTTTTACATGAACTGCACCATGTTAACCCTGAAGAATTGGATTGGGATGTGCTGCATAGTTACGCACCGGTAACCAGGGAAACCTGGGTCGAGATTTACGAACGTGTGGTAGACCAGATTTACCCCCTGCTGCTTTCACATCAGATCGAATGGGTGGAAGACTTGTTCAATCCAGCCTTGACGAATTTGGATTTCTTCAATTTTGATCCTGTTCTGGTACATGGCGACCTGGCGCCGTATCATATCCTTTACGATCCTGGCAGGAGTCGGTTGACTGGTGTGATCGACTTTGGTGTGGCTGGCTTGGGTGATCCGGCAACTGACCTGGGGAGCTTGCTGAATTACTATGGCGAATCCCTGGTGTCCCAATTTGAGAGAACCTACCCCGACCTACAGAAAATATTGGGGCGTGCGCGCTTTTACGCCCAGGCGATTGAGCTGCAGTGGGTCTTGCTGGGGCTTGAATCCGGGGAAAAATACTGGTACACCTCTCACCTGGGAGGTGCGCGAAATATTTGGAATTAGATCTTAAACTTCTTTCCAGCCTTGTTTTGCGAGAGAAAAAGGGCGGCGGGTTCTAAACGCTACCGATTATGATTGCCGTATTAGGGGGTTCGCAGGCTGTGTTCTACTCCCTGGCTTTTTTGATCAAAGATTGTTTCAGATCCCAGAGTTTTTTGGAGAGCGAAACATGATAAATATGTGGGTTCATGATCCGCAGCACCCCATGATCAAGAAGATCGATATCAGCCTGGCGCAATGCCCGCATGTGTTCGAAGGTGGGCGTCGTGTAGACCCTGCGCCCGGACATGATGATCGGTTCCAGCAATCTTTCAACACGATCAATTTCATCCCGATCAAGCAGGCGGCGTTTGGTAGCCATAGTGGGATGGTGCAATTCAAGAGGTGATTGATCGCAAATATCTTCGTCATGCAGAGCAACCAGGTCAGCGGTGGCTTTTCCACGCTTATCATAGATTCGCCAGGCGCGTTTGTTGCCCGGGTTGAGGGTTTTCGCCTCGTTTTCAGAAATCTTCAGGGTGGGGATCCATTCTCCCTGCTGGTTGATAGCCACCAGTTTAAAGACGCCATCCAGGGCTGAATTACCGGTTGAGGTGATTAAATGTGTGCCAACGCCATAGGTTAAGCGTTTAAGCAGATGATTTGGATCGACGCCGTAGTGCTCGGCTTCTTCCTGGATTTGGGTGATGATCTGCCAGATGACCAGCTCATCGAGGTCGTTGGAGAGGACAATGGAGACATCTGGAAATCCAGCGTCATTGAGCATTTTTGCCGCCTGGATACTCAGGTGTGCCAGGTCCCCGGAATCGAGCCGAATGCCTACCGGTCGGTGACCCTTGCGCTTGAGCTCTTCAAAGGCCCGGATGGCGTTGGGAACCCCGGATTGAAGGGTGTCGATGGTGTCGACCAGCAGCAGGCAGTCATCGGGATAGATTTCAGCATAAGCACGGAAAGCAGCCAGTTCATCCTCACCCATGCCCAAAGATACCTGGACCATGCTATGGGCGTGGGTACCTTTGGGCGTGAAACCGAAGATGTGTGATGCGCCCACATTGGAGGAAAAATCGGCGCCACCGATGAGTGCCGCGCGCGCGCCAGCGATTGCACCCAGGCTTTGAGCACGCCGAAGGCCAAATTCTAACAGAACCTGGCCGCGGCCGCTTTGCTTGATGCGTGCGGCTTTGGTTGCAATCAGTGTTTGATAATTGGCGATGTTCAGCAGTCCGGTTTCGATGATCTGCCCGACGGCCAGGGGTCCCTCAACCACATGAATGGGCACGTTGGGATGGATGACCCTGCCTTCGGCGATGGCATACAGGTTGATTGATTTTGCGTTGAAGTCATTACTCAACCAGTGTAAAAAATCATCTCCAAAAAGCTGACGCCCTGATGAGCTTTTTTGCGATCGCAGATATTGGATCTCTTCTTTTCCGAAAACCACCTGGTCAAGCCAATCGAGGATTGAATCCAGACCAGCATTGATGCAATAACCCGCTTTGTGGATGCCATAATCGGGATTGCTGCGGAAAAAATGGTCGAATTGTGCTTTTATCTCATGCAACCCCATACGGAAGTACAGTTGCGCCATGGTCAACTGGTATTGATCTGTCATCAAAGCCCCGCTGGCGTGTTTTAATTCATTAAATTTCATTTTATTTCCTAAATGATCAAGAACGGGCTAATCGGATATCACCCGAATGCCATTTTCGAGCAATCGCCTGATCGAGCAGGCTTTCGCAACCCGATGCAGGCGCCTTAGCTGGGATTCATCTAAATCGCCTTCAAAATCAACTTTTTCGTTGATGACCTCTTCATAGGTATCATCGATCTCGCAATCTTCACAATCGTCGGCAAACACACGCGCAAAGGAGGTATCGACGGTGACCCCACGAAGCGGGATGCCGTGGTTGTGGGCATAGGTGTTGAGCACAATCGCCGTGCATGCGCCGAGGCTGGCCAGAAGCATGCCATAGGGCGTCAGGTTGTGAAGATGCATCACGGGTTCAACGACGCTGGTGTCGTCCTCGGCGGGGTCGGCAGCTCGGAAATCGGTTCGATAGGTTTTATCCTGGTAAACAACAACGCGTTCAGCCATAAGAAGGTCCTTTCCTTACGTTAAAGTTGACGTTCGCCGTTAATTATAGGAGATAAAAACCGGAAATCAAACACCAGGCCCGGGGAAAATGGAGATCGATGAGACCGTCTTGCATGGGTGATCGGTGCCTTCGTCAGCTTTTTTTGCTGGTGATAATCCGCGGCTTGGTCGACCGGCTGTGATATTGTGTTCCATCGGGAAAAATGATCTGTGTTTCCGAGCCTTCCTTGCAGACCCCCAGTCCCTGCCAGCTCACCTCCACAGGCCAGGGGAAGGGGTTTTCACCCCAAATTGCGACCCGGTCTGGGCTGAGCAGTCTGATGCCCGCAATTTTTAAAAACAAACCAACCGGCACTAACCCGGCGATCGTATTCGCCGCGCCAATGGGAAGACCGGTCTTATCATCAAAGCGCGGGTAAAACCCGGAAAATTCCTTCAATCCTCGCAAGATCGGGGTCATCAATATGGAAAACAAGGTCATTGCTTGTTTAGAGAAGCCTTCTTTGACCAGCCCGTCGAGGATCAACGTGTTCCACTGGATATTGACAGGCGTGGATAAACCATCAGGCAGGGGGTGCCTGCAGCGCCAGGTTTCAGGGATGCCAAATTCTCCGCTTAGCGACGGATTGTCGGTGATATTTTCTATCATCATCGCCAGTTGATCGGGGCGGATGCCGCCCGACCAAATGGGAAGGAGGCAGCTTATATCGGTTTGCGAATAATCGGCAGTTTGGATCAAAAAGCGGTCATCGGGGTTGAAACCGTTAAAACAAATGTGATCCAGGGTTGAAAAAATCTGCCGGGTGGTGACGTGTGCGCGATTGGCAACCCAAAACATCTCTGGCGCTTCGATCAGCTCGGTTATCATTTCGCCCGTTGAATTCTTACCCTCAAGGCGAATCAGTGGGGTTTTAGGAACTTTTTCCGCGGCAAACAGGTTGATTTGAAGCCGTTGGGGTTGTGAGAAGTGTTTGCCGATATTAACCTTGTCCTGGATTCGCCCGGGGTAATACAGCTCACGTGATGGGCTTTTGTGGGTGTGAGCATCCTGGTAACCAAAAATCTTACAGGTATCGTCCCACAGGGAATTGATTTTCTCTTGCAAATTTTTTATCCAACGGTCATAGCCATTGCGAGCAGGCCGGTCGCCGAGGATTTGGGCGATTTTTTTAAGCGCAGCGGCTTCTCGAAGCAGCATTGCTGCCAGGGCTGGGCTGTGTGCGCTGTGAATATCAAGCCCAATGCCGGTTTCTCTCCAAATATCAAAATTGAATAACCCGGAGTCGAGCTGGAGTTGTTCCGGCACCTCCCATGCGGGGAGCTCCGCATGCTCCGGTTTGGCGTTTTTAAACCAGCCGACATCAAAAAACCGCTGCAGATGCGGGAAAACCCGTTGCAAAGGCATAGCCTCCGGATTGATTTCATACAGCATCAAGCATAAACTGGCCAGAAGCGGGCACGCATTGGTGGCTGTGGAGATGATTACCTGAGCACCTTGAGTACTCAGGAAACCCTGATCGTCGATGCGGGTGATAAAATCTTCAAGCAGCCTGGAAAAAAGCTCCGAATGGGCTGGAAGCAGCGCCTGGGATAAATGCAAGGCATCCAGCAGGGTCAGTTCAGGATGCTTATTTTTCATATTATAGGTATTTTTTGAATCATCCTTCAGGCGGGGACGGATGGTGATGGCTTGCGGGTCGGATGGGTCGGAGGTGACCAGATGTGACCGGGCGTTGACCTGTGCCAGGTAAAACGCCGCGTCCCAATCGGGCTGTCCGGTCGTGATGGTGATCATCTTCTTCTGGTGTGCTTTGGTGTGGATCTGGTAATCCCGCTGCCAATCCTGCGCTAACCAATGGCGGGCAGCCTCGTAAGAGCTGGTCTGCGATGTTTTTGAAGTCAAGGCCCATTGAATGTCTTCGGATTGACCTGGCGACAGGGTAAGAGGGACATGGAGTGCCGGGTAGGGGTTGCTGGTGCCGGTCGGTCCGCCGCACATGAACAGGAGCGGGAAAAGTTCTTCTGCTTGTCCCACAAGGAGATGATTGTGCCCGATTGTGTCCGGGTGGATGGGACGTCCCTGAGCCATGGGGGTCAGGATAGCAGCCATTTCTGCTGTTAAGGATAAGGGTTGACTGCTGATATTCTTCAGATAGAGCGCCGATCAGAACGTTTGGCTCAGGAAGGAAACTGCAAAACTGTAGGAGCACCTGGTGGTTGAAGTTGTATTCAATTTTGATGCTGCTGGGAGAATAATCTTTAACCGTGGGCGGCAAGCTGAAATCGGTGTGATTTTTCAACCTGTGATGCTCAAGGATGAGGTTGGGAAACACGCGCATCGATCTGGCGCGCAAATGAAAGGTTGTCTGGAGTTGAAAGGGGCAGGAATCGGGCGGGTCTAAATTCAATGTCCACAGCTGGTCATGTTCCGGATCAAAGGCTGAAAACTGACCATCAGGCGCCAGGATAAAGGCTTTTGGACCGGTTTTGTCAATAGAAATCAGTCCCATATACCAATTTTACCAATGAACTCGCATTGAGTAGGTGATGAAAAGCAAAAAGATCCCCTTTTGAGTATAAAAAGCTGAAACGGGCTGAAGTGATGAGGGTTTCTCAGTCACGAGCGGGCAGTTGTGCCGAAGGCGCATTAATCCAGGTCCAGTGTTCCTTTTTTATCTGCTTATGCGTATAATCGTTTATTAAACCAAGGGAGCGGATCATTGAAGGAACTGATTTAGCTTTCCGCTCGTCTACGTATTAAAAACAACTTGCGAAAGAAAATCATGACGAATAATGACGATCGAGCGAATAAAAAGGCTGATGATGCGGCGAATGATTCGGAAGAGGCCCAGAATGCATCTGCCGATTTCATGAACGACGAGGAAACTCAGGAGATCAAAATCGAACCTTCTGAAGTGATCGAGGGTGAGGAAGCCAGCGGTGATTCTGTTGCGGAAGGCTCCGGGTGGCGGGCTGAAATGGAGTTTGAAGACATCTTCGGAGACGCAACCCGGGACGAGATTGCTGAAGAGGAGTCTGTCGATTGGTGGGGTGATACGCCTTTTACACCGATGGATGAACTGGATGATGATGAGACCCAGCCCATATACCTGGGTTTGGCTGATGAGGGTGCAACGCGAGTCTCCCCGGTGGAACCGAAGGGTGATCCCACCAGGGAATCCCGGGCAATCTCCGCAGGGGGCAGATCGGCATTAAATTCGGATGATATTCCAACCATCCTGCCGCCAGATGTACCGCGGGATTGGACACCGTCAAAGACGACGCTGCCCAGCCCGGTAAGCGAGGTCGATCCGGGCGCAACCCGGGTGACGCCTGCTGCGTATCAGCGGACGAGCGCGCCACAAAGCGGTGCCCGCCGGCAGGCAACGCAACCTCTGCAGCCCAGTCAGCGCCCGGGACGCCGCCCATCGGAAACAGCCCGTCCGCAAAGACCGGGCGGGAAGAAACCCTTTGGTAAACGCTTGTTAAATTTCTTCCTGGTGTTTGTTTTTATCATTATCCTGGCAGGACTGGTGGCGGGTTCGATCGGTATTTACCAGTATTTTCGAATTAAATCATCGCTTCCTGATGTCAACGAATTACGGGATCGAGCCGCCAAATTTGAAACCACTCGAATTTTAGATCGAAATGGAAACGTACTCTATGAAATCCTGGATCCCAGTGCAGGACGTCGAACCTACGTCCCGCTGGAAGATATCTCTCCGGGATTAATTGCCGCTACGATCGCAACTGAAGATAAGGATTTTTATTATCATCCTGGCTTTGATATGCTGGCTATGATCCGTGCGCTATGGCAAAACTACACCTCAGGGGAGATTCGCTCAGGGGCATCCACGATCACACAGCAATTGGCGCGGGCGCTGTTGTTAGACCCGTCTGAACGTTACGATCAATCCTATAAACGCAAAACTCGTGAGATTGTCCTGGCGTATGAGATTACCAACAGGTACTCTAAAGAAGAGATTCTCGAGCTTTACCTGAATGAAAACTATTATGGCAACATGGCCTATGGCGTTCAGGCGGCGGCAGAAACTTATTTCAACACCGATGCCTCATCGCTGAGCCTGTGGCAGTCTTCTTTTCTTGCCGGGCTGCCCCAGGCACCCTCGGTTTATGATATTTATAACAACCGTGAAGCGACACTTTACAGGCAGCGTTCTGTGCTGGTGCTGATGTATGAATTGAGCCAGGCTCGAAATTGCATCGAAATTGGCTCAGGACGCCCACCCGTGTGTGTTGCTTATGCTGATGCGACTCAGGCAGGAATTGACCTTGAAAACTATGAGTTCCCTGCGCCTTCCTTCAGCATGCGTTATCCACACTGGGTTGTGTATGTGCGATCCCTTTTGGAGGAGGAGTTTGACCCACAGACGATTTACCGCAGCGGGTTCACGGTCTACACCACGCTGGACCCCAAATTGCAGGATGAGGCCGAGCGGATTGTGTCCACCCAGGTAGCAGCCCTGGTTGAAAACAATGCGACCAATGGAGCCCTGCTGGCGATGGATGCCAATACGGGTGAGGTTCTGGCGATGGTTGGATCGGCAGATTTTCACAACGATGCAATCTCTGGGCAGGTAAACATGGTGCTGACACAAACCAGACAGCCCGGTTCAGCGATCAAGCCCCTGACTTACGTGGCAGCCTTTGAAAAAGGTTGGACGCCAGCGACATTAATTTGGGATGTCCCCACGGAATTCCCACCGTCAAAGGACCCCCATGACACCGGGCCGGTGTATCAACCTGTTAATTACGATGGGAGATTTCACGGTCCCGTCACCGTTCGCTCTGCGCTGGCTAATTCTTACAATGTGCCTGTGGTTAAGGCTCTGGAATTCGTCGGCATTTATGATGACCCCGACACCCCGGTGGAAGATGGTCTGATTGCCTTTGCCCGCCGGCTGGGAATTACCAGTTTGAACCGCCCCGACTATGGCCTTTCGTTGACCCTCGGGGGCGGTGAAGTGAGCCTGATGGAGTTAACCTCAGCCTTTGCGGTCTTTGCGAATGAGGGACGTATGATGCCGGTGGTGGCGATTTCCAAAATTGTGGACCATACCGGGAATGTGATTTTTGAGTATGAACCTCCAGTAGGGACGCAGGTGATCCGGGTTGAACATGCTTACCTGATTTCGGATATCCTGGCGGATAAGGATGCGCGCATCCCCATGTTTGGTACCAACCCGGTGATCAACCTGCCTTTCCCAGCAGCCGTTAAGACCGGCACAACCAATGATTTCAGAGACAACTGGACCATCGGCTATACGCCAGACCTGGTTGTGGGTGCCTGGGTGGGGAATGCTGATTATTCACCGATGGTCAACACCACGGGCATCACTGGCGCCGGTCCGATTTGGGCGCAATTTATTACCTTTGCAGTTGACGAGCTGTTTGATGGAACGCCATCAGCCTTTGTGCGACCGCCCGGAATCATCGATCGGGTAATTTGTGCTGTCTCCGGTACAGAACCTTCTGAATGGTGCCCACAGCAACGCAGCGAGATTTTCGCTGCCGATCAGCCGCCTCTTCCACAAACAGAGGATCTGTGGAAGAAAGTTGTTGTCGATACCTGGACAGGTTTATCGATTTCGAATGCCTGCGATAATTTTTCGGAGGAAGTATTTGCCGCAAATGTAACCGACCGCTGGGCTCAACGCTGGTTGCGGGATGAAGCGGGAGGCGCAGCCTGGGTCACAAACCTGGGTTTTTCCACTCCCTTATTCTTTGTGCCCGAACGGGCGTGCCGAGCGGATGACCCGCGCCCGATCATCACATTAACGGGTTTGGTCGATGGGCAGAATGTACTGGAGAGCCCATTGGAAATCCGCGGGATGATCACTGCCACGCAGAATTTCAAATACTATCGCATTGAATGGGGGCGCGGGTCAGATCCCTCGGTTTGGAATGTCCTGGTTGATAATGTGAGTACTCCCCAGGAGACGCCAGATCTCTTGTATGAGTGGGATCTCAGGGACGTTGAACCGGGCATCCTTACCTTAAGGATTTTTATGCGCAGTACCGAAGACACTTATGCTGAGAAATTATTCAGGTTGAACATCCAATTGCCGACGGCAACACCGACGGCAACACAGACAGCAACACCGACAGCAACACCGACGACCACACCGACCACAACACCGACGGAGACCCCCACGCCGACCCCGACAGAGACGCCGGAGGCAACGGCAACCCCTGAGCCGTCCGCTACCCCGTCGCAAACTTCGGAACCATAACCGGAGCCGGGGCTAAAACCATGCCAACCGGGATGCCAGTGTGGGGTTTCGGGTGGCAAACCAACTTCGCCTTTAATACCCGTGTTCCATTATAGAAGCGCTAATTGAGAGGCATGATATTCCGGCGGGTCAGCGCGAACCAGTTCTTTAAAAAGCTCTCGGGAAAGCAAAGGGTTGACTTCAAGGTCACGCGCCAATCGAAATTTCACCACCAGGAAATCCTTCGCCAGCTTATCCCTTAGAATCGGGTCGCGCTGCTGTTTATAAGCCAGGAGATTTGCGCGGCTGCCAGGTATGACCAGGATGTTGGTTTCTGCTGGTTCGAAATCCCCCCACACACAGGGTGAGACGATGGCTGTGGTTAAGACATGCAGGCAATAACGGGGAAGCGTGTGGTGATGGTCCCGCCAGTAAATTGGGTCTGAGCCTGAAACCTGATAGCCCAAACGCTGGGCGATAACCTTCAGCGATTGCAGCGTCAGCTCCCTGTCTTTGTGGCGTGCCGCAGGTTGATCGCCTTCCTTCAGCATCCAATGGTGGGTTTCAGGATCAACCAGGTCAGCATAGGACGCTAAACAGTTCAATACCAGCTCATTCTCGGGAGTAAAGATGCCAGGAAGGGCTTGATGGACGATACTTTTTACCCTTTCTGCCGTTGTGTCGGGGCTGGAAACCAGGTGGTTGTAGATGTGTTCTTCCAGAAAGTCGATCAGACTCATTGCTACTGTGTGGGGGTGGCGCAACCACCACTCCCCGGCTTCAATTGATGCGACACCTTCAGTGACATGGGTGAGAAAATTGGGATCATGGAAGATCGTTTCAAGCCATCGATGGGTTTCAGAAGCGACCTGGTTGGTGTTTTGAATGAAAGTGTCAATGGCAAGATGGTTGGTGTTCGCCATGTCGGTGAGGGCTGCAGCATGCACCTGCTGGTATGTGGCAGGTTCCCCCTTTTTTTGTAAGTAATTGGTGACGGATTCCCTGGCAACAGCCAGAGCTTGCTCGGGCTGCGGCTTTTGGGGAGGATGTGTAAGGGCTGTCCATTGGCATTGGGCAAGTTGATCGTCAATTGATTGCGCAAATGAATGCAGGCGGAACCCTTTGGCTTCAGCAGCCAGCAAAGCTGCCAGCAGAAGCAAGGGCTCGTTTTCTGGAATCAGGCCTGCAAACTTGAGCGATGGGTGTTTCATGGAATAAATTGCATCAAAGACGCCCATCAGTGCAGTGCAATGCCAGTTCCAATCATATCTCTGGCGTGACAGCACCTGTCGGATGGGTGCTACAGCATCCTGGCCCCAAATCCAACCGGTCCACAGGGCTGATAAGGACCAGAAAGCCTGGTTGGGTCTGGGAATGACTGCCAGGACAGCCGAGAACAATCCCTCCCCCGGTGGAGGTGTCAGCTCTCTGATGCGACCCTGGAACATATAAATTCCTTTGGGCGATTTGGGGTCACCCTGCCACTCTGCCAGTGGGATGGGGGTCTTCAAGACCTGCCAGGCAGTCACAGCCTCCTCCATCACCTTCCACAGGTTGCGTTCCCTGTAAACGGTTGGCACGGTGATCTGGCGTGGTCGGTGACGCGGTGAGGGGTACGCCCAGAGGGTGTTCCCATAGTCGGCTGCTGAAAGGATCAAAGCGATTAACAAGTCGCGCTGTTCTGGAGCTTGCTCGAGGCTTTCAAGTTTGTTGATAATCGTCTGAAGAATAATTAAAGGTCGGGCGGGATATGCGTTGAGGATGTTTTTCACCTGTGTGCGCAGGGCATCATCGCGTGCGGCAATTCGGTTTAATGCCCGAGCCAGATGCAATTCCTTGGGTGGCAGGGGGGTGAGGTTTTCAAGCGCGAACTCGGTCAGGGTCTGCTCACCGCGTGCGCCGCAAGTGGGGCAATCGACAATCGCTGCGAAGGGCTGATGGGCATCTTTCTTCCAAAGAAAGGCGTCAGCCTCTATTTGAGTGTTGCAAGCGGCACAATTGACCCTGTAAAGGCCTCGAATATAGGGCTCCATGCGCTGGTTCCCCTTGCTTGCCACGGCCAGGTCCTGTAATGCAGCGATCAGATCACCAGATTGCGGGGCGCTGGACAGGATTTTAAGCAGAAAAGCGTGAATCGGATTGTTGACGCACACCAATACGGGGAATCCGGCTGCAGCCATCTCGATCACAACCAGTGGGTTGTATCCAAAGGGCTCCAGGATCCAATCACCCGGGTTCAGGTTTTGCCGGCTCCAGGCTGAAGCCATCCCGGCAGGAATAGGCGGCAGGAAACGTCCCAAGGGCAGTTCAGGTGGCGGGGCAATGCCAGAGATGTAGGGGATGTTCATCGAAGCCATCCTTATCGAGATTGCGGTAACACCGTATCGAACACCCTGCAAATGAACTTAGCCAGGTTGTTTGCGTGCGTTCATGGCGTTTTTTTGAATAACCGGATATCGAAGGGCATGATGGTGAGAAATTCAGTTGTTGGCGGCTCTGTGCCAAATAAGGCAACCCAGTTGCCTTCTGGCATTTCAAACAGCAGTTCTCGGCTGCTAAAATTCAATACAACCAGGATCTGTTGCGCTTGATAAGTGCGGAAAAATGCCAGCAGGTATTGAGGGTCATCAAAAATGGGCACAAAATCGCCCCGCTGCAGGGCGGGCTCTGCCTTTCGAATCTGGATGAGCTGCCTGAATGTGTTTAATAAGGAATCCGAGTCGGCTGATTGGTTGGCAACATTACGTTCTGGATAATTGTTATGGACCGGTAGCCAGGGATCTGCAGGCGAGAACCCGGCATTGTTCTCAGGGGTCCATTGCATGGGCGACCGACAGCCATCGCGGCCTTTGTAGAAAGGCCAAAAATGCCTGCCAACTGGGTCCTTCACGTCTGCTTTTTTGCGGATTGGAATGTCGCGCATGCCGATTTCTTCGCCGAAATAAATGAAGGGTGTGCCTTTGATCGTCAGGAGCATAGCTGCGGCGACCTTTGCCCGACGGTCATCCTCACCCAGGCAATAGCGTGTGGCAGTGCGATGCATGTCGTGGTTGCTGAGGAAGTTATTCGGCCAGGCGTCTTCGGAAAGCGCAGCGTACCATTTGCAGGCTGATTTCAAGAAGCGCTTGGGATGCCAGCGATTATTAGCAAAATCAAAATTGAAGGCGGCGTGCAGTTTTCCATCGCCACAATAGCTGGCGGTTCGTTCGGGATCAGCAAGGAAGGTTTCCCCGACGACATAGGTTTGCTTTTTCGAGTCCATAATGATGCGGATCTCGTTGAGCAAAGGGTACATCTCGGGCTGGGAGACATCGAAGATGTGTTCCTGGCGGTCAAAGGAGCGAATGCCGATTTTTGAGGGGTTGTCTGTAAACGCTGGGTCTTTA
>ERZ795047.3186-NODE-3186-length-14972-cov-4.097741_pt1 | contig 14972 bp, 30 predicted proteins | sample MGYA00375131_ERZ795047 | MGnify/ENA primary metagenome ERZ795047 (study PRJEB30176, sample SAMN05720228) | activated sludge metagenome | isolation source: Anaerobic digester | place: Japan | collected 2015-05-20 ...
ATTTCTTATGATAATTATAACTTTTCAAAAAATTGTAATTGTAAATTTAATCCTTTTTCTATTTCTTTCAAATTTTTTATTGGTGACTGTGAAAATCAAAATAATTGCATAAATGTTTTCAAGTTAAATTGTGAAGATTTAGAATTGCTTAAATGGCTAAAAATACATAAAAATAAAATGGTAGCTGAAGAAATATTCAATATTTATAAGAATGCTTGGGAAGTTGCAAGTAAATTAAATAGTGAAGAAATTTTGTCAAAAAGATTATTATATATAGATGAAATTAATAATTTTGTTGAAAATTTTATTCAAAATTTAAAACCAGGAGACAATCTATCAGATTTTTTTCCTAAAGATAGAATTGTTTTGCCCAATGGAGTTGTTGATTACAACAATCCTTATATTTTTGATAAATTTCTTGATAATAATAGATTTTCTATGCATTATAGAAAACCCTCCAATAAAGAGAGTATAGATTTTATTCCCGATGAAATAAAAACAATTACTAAATCTATAAACTTTTTAAAAGATAGAATTAAATTAGAATTGGAAAGATTATTTCCAATATATGATAATCCTCAAAAATTGATAAAGAAAGAATGTAATTATTTACTATGTATTGATTTTTAAGAAATTAATTTAAAATTAGAAAAGAGAAATTTATGAAATTTTTTAAGTCTGTTTTTAGTCAAACACTTATTGTAAGCATTATAATGTTAATATTATTTTGTATAGCATTATATTATTCAATAAATATTTATTCAACCAGTTACACTACAACAAAAAATTATGAATTATATGCTATTAATTTAAATGGAGCAACAAATATTAATGGTCGTATGAGCATGTTTTTATTTATCGGAAGTGGAGAAATTCATAGTAATCAAAATTTAATCTATACTTATGCCATTAAAACTAATAATGGTGAAATAAAAATATTTAATATAAAATCTGATGATAATACAAATGTTTCTTTATTTGAAATAGAAAATGAAAAGCCATATGTTAAAATAACATCTTTTCATTTAAGCAAATATGATGATACTGTTTTTAAGAAAAATTATATATTTTATGTCCCAAAAGGGTCTATAGTAAGTCAATATAATATTGATATTACTAAGGTATCCTATTAATTTTAAAAAAGGAGTTAATAATGACAGGCAAGGAATTGTATTTAAGAATACAACAATGTAAACGGGTAGATGGAAGTTATAATCATGAGGTTTTATCTTTAATGCCATTAATTGAAAAATATATGGAAGAAATTGAATTTCCGATGCCAGAAGATATAAATGGTAAAAAGAATATTGATTAAAAATACAATGCATTTTTTTAAAAATTAAGCTATATTAAAATTAGTAGTAAAATAAGAGGTTATAAATGGACACATTATTTTTAACATCGTCAAAAGATAATGATTTTTTTGATGATGAATATATTATAGCTAGTGTAGACGGAATATTAGAATATTCACCAGCTAATTCTTTTAGTTCTGAATATATTACTCTAGAAGAAGCCAAAAATAAAATAAAAAGTGCGGGTTACAATGAAAATTTTGATTTTAAAAGATTAAAAAATTTTAATCCTGAAGCCCAGCAAATATATGATTGGACAAAGAAAACTCCAAGGCAAATAGAGAATTATTGCTCTAGTTGTTTTGATATCGGTGCCAATCCTTTGCCTTTTTTGCGCAAACTATTGGGAGATAAAATTATTATTTATTCTACAACAAATAAATTTAATTTTGAGAAAAATAAACATTGTGTATTTATTTTTCACAATGTTAATACTAATTTAGTAAATATTAAAGTTTATGTTTAATAATAGGTGATTGCATGAGAGTATATATTTGTGGTAATTGTGGTTATATGGAAAGAGAGGAATATTTTCCGTTTTTTAATTACCAAATTATTTATGAAAATGATGGTCTTATTGAAAAACCTTGTTATATTCCTTATTGTCCTAAATGTGAAAGTACAAACATTTGGGAAGTATCTGGAAAACCAATGAATAGAAGAAGTTTCTAAAATGAGGAAAAAATATGTATTATAACTCTAAATACTTATCAGAATTAATTGAATCTTATTCTTATCATAAAGCAATAGATATAAAAAAATTAGATATTTGTGGAATTAATATTGATGAAGCAATTAATGTAATAGATAAATATATAGAAAATATTTTTTTTCTACTTTATGTGAAAAGTAAAAGGGTTGTAATTTTTGAAGATTTTTCAGAAATATATTTTAAAATATGTAATAAATATGATAACGGTAAACTTATAAAAGATAATATTTCTGAAGAAGAAATAGTTGTTTTGGATTTAATTGGAGCTTTTATAGAGTGGGGGACAATTGAATTTTTAGGAAAAGATTACTATGATTCTCCAGAATATTATTAAATAAAGGAGTTATAAAATGAGTAAACATATTTGTGTTCATTGTAAATATGTAGCGCCTACTAAAGATTTTAGTTATAGGTATACTAGAGATGATGATTTTTCGGATAAGCGTAAAAGAGTATATTGTTGTCCTGTTTGTGGGAGTGAATTTGTAGAAAAGGCAATTATATGCAAAAAATGCAATAAATATGAACAAATAGGTAATATTATACATAGCAAATGTTTTGATTGCCGAATGAAGGAAAGCTTTAATAATTTTTGAAAATAAAAGGAAAAAATAAATGAAACAAGAAAAAATTTATTTAGACACAAAAAATGATTCAGATGAATACATTTTTACTATTAATAGTGTATTAGCATTTCATAGTAATAATGGAATTGTTGAATTAATTCCTTCTAATGATATTTTATTAAAAGAGATTGATTATAAAAATTTAGAAGGATATGACCCTATTGAACAAGAATTTTTTGATATTATTGGGTTGTCAAGATATGACATTAAAAATTTTTGTAGTAGTGCTTATAAAATAGGAGTTAATCCTATTCCTCCATTAAGGAATATATTAAATGGATCACTTCCTGTTTATTATAGTTGTTCTAATACCCCACAACTTTCTACTAACAACATTATGGATAAAGAAAAACCATATCTTATTATCATTCATGATAAAAAGAGTAATAATGTTGATGTGGTTTTGGGTTATTTTGAATATTTTTCTAATGATTCAGAACAATTAGAAATAAATTTAGGGTTTTAAAAAATAATTAAATTCAATTTACAATATAGAGAGATTTATTATGGAAAAAGAAATTTTATTAAACAATTCTGATTTTAAAGAAGAATTGTTTAAAATGCAAGAAGATTATAAAAAATATTCTTCTTTAAAGACATTTATTGATAATGGTATAAGGATTACTATTCATTATCATTATTTTTGTCTTGAATCTAAATTTGCGAATTGTTATGTTTGGTTTGAAGGATATTGTCCTTCAATTCAAGAAAATTTTGATTTTTCAAAAGTTAGAATATCATTTAACGGAAAATATACAAATAAAGAAGATTCTTATATTTATGAAGATGATAAAGATCTTAAAGCTCTTTCACTTATAAGTAATTGGGTTTTGTCCCATAATTGGTTAACTACGGCTTATGAGCTATTTACAATAGAAAAACTTGTTTATGAAAAAATTCAAAATAAAATAGAAAAAGATAATACTATCAATAATATAGATTTTATAAAGTAAATAAGGGAAGAAAAATGCAAAATTTCTATTATAATATATTAATTGAAGATGGCTAGTACTATGAACCATTTATTTCTGCAAAAAATGGCATATTAACATATCATACTTCATTTGAAGAGGAAGGAATATATATTACTTCAGAACAAGCTAGCAATATATTAGAAGAAGTGGGATTAAAATCTAAATTTATAAATTGGTCAATATTGGATGATTATGAATTAGAATGTCAAAAACTTTTTGATTTATTTAAAAAAACTTCTTTTGAACTTGAAAATATTTGTAAAGTTGCCATAGAAAAAGAAAATGACCCTGTAGAAGCATTAAAAAAATTAAATAATTTAATTCCTATATATTATTCTGAATCTGACATTAATATATCCAGTCCAACTTTTGAAGAAATTTATAATCCTTATGTTTTAATTATAAATAAATCAAAAATATCAATTGTAATTAAATATTATAATTTATCAAACAATTACAAATATCAGTCAGAATCTAAAAAGGTTAAAAATATTTTTCTAAATTCTGAAAAAGATAAATATTTAAGTATTTCAAAAGAAGGAATATTACAAATTAATTATCCTTTTTTTGAAGAACCTTCCCTAATAACTATTTTGGAAGCTAAAGAAGAATTAAAAGAAGCTGGTAAAGATATATATAACTTTTTTTCTTTGGAAGATTATGACCATAATGCTCAATTAATTTATGATTGGTTTAAATATACTCCAAAAGAAATGAAAAATTTATGTAAGATAGCCTTTACAATGAATATAGATTTAGTTTCCCTGTTTAAAAGAGAAAATGAAAATGTTTCAGTATATTATACAGAATGTATAGATGAAATATATTATACAATGCCTTGCATAAAACTTTCGGATATAAATAAACCTTATATAATTATTTTTTATGATAAGAAAAATCTTAATACAATAAGAATTGTTGCTAATTATCATACATGGATGTCAGAATTAGTATTTTAAATGGATTAAAAACAGTGTAATATATAAAAAATAAGGACAATATTTTTTCACAATTTTTTAAAATATAAGTTATAATATACATGTATTAAAAAAAAAAAGAAAAAGAGGTTACAAAAATGAAAGATTATTTTGGGGTAACTGTTTCCAATGAGGGAATATTAATGGATATTTCTTCAAAAAAATATCTTACTTCAGAAGAAGCAAAAGCAATTGTCAAAAAACATGGTTATCCATTTTATACTCCCCAATGGGAAGTATTAGATGGATTTAATAAAGAAAGTCAAGATTTGTATGATCTTTATCGTATGAAACCAGATGAACTTAAACTTTTTATAAAAAATAATAAACATCCTAAAGAAGCATTAAGAAAAATAAATGATTTATTACCAATATATTGTGTTAACAATGCATTAACACCTATTATTAGTTCATTTAAAGAGGATGTTAAAACTCCATATGTAAAAATTTTAAAAACTTCAGAAGATGTAATAGTATCTATTGGCTATTTTTAATAATTATAATTGGAGTTATAAATGGAAAAAAATAAAATATTTTATAGTGATCCCACATTAAATGAAGATTATTTTAAAATTGTTGATGGGGTTTTGGCTTTCAAAGCCACAGATGCTACAGAAGCTATAAATGTCACAACACATGAAGCGGAATTAATTTTAAAAGATGCAGGTATATTTTATCCTATTGATTGGAATGAAGTATTGGAAGGTTATGATACAAAAAGTCAAGAATATTTTGATTTAACTCATTTTATGCGAGAGGATATTATAGCATATTGTAATGCCGCATTTAAATTATATATTAATCCTGTTAATGGACTAAGAAAAACTCTTAAGGGTGTCATTCCTGTTCGTTATATAACAAAAACTGAAACATTTGATACACTTCCAACTTTTAAAAAGGAAATGGAAGGTAAACCATTTCTTTCAATTTATTATAATTACTATGAAAAAACATTTGGCACTTGTATTGGACATTATGTATATATTAAAAAGCCTCAAAAGGCTAAAATTTAGAATGTTAAGGTTATAGATAAAATAAATCTTATTCGGGAAAAAAGAATTTAATAAATCAATTGAAAATATTTCTAAAACTGTAAACGATAATAAAGAGGAATACTATTTAAATCAAATTTATAATAGTATTTCAAAAGGTGATAATTTAGAAAATATTATTGATTCAATTGAAAAAGATAATGAACTATAAATATATATATGAAAAAGAAAACCCAAATATATAGATATTTTTTCAGGTTTTACATACTTATAAAAATAAAAAGAATATTTTTTTAAAGTATATGATACTGATTGGATTAAAGCAAAAATTGATTATATTTTAATGCATTAAAAAATAATGCAACTTTTTAAAAAATGAGTTATAAAATAATTATATTAAAAAAAAAAAAGGTTACAAAAATGAAAAAAATTCTTGATGAAGTGGAAAATGCTAATTTAAAATTAGTATCCCTGAAGAGAAAAATTAATTCTCTATGTAAAGAAAGAGACAAAGCTTTCAATAAGGATAATATTGTTTTATACAATAAGTTAAATGAGGAACTTAATTCTTTAATGGGGGAATTGATAGATTATGTAAATTTTTACGTGTATAAGATATGTAAAAATTTTGAAATTGGGGATGATTTTACAGGAGTAATTAATTCTATAACAAAAGATAATAAAACAAGTACTCCTGTATTATACAAGAAAACTACATTTAATAATATAGAAAGCTATGAAATATTACATAAATTTGACAATTGTTTAGATAATGAATTTGAAATGCATAAAGCAATTTCAATTAAATTAAATTTACGTTATTTATTGGCTTTTGTTTGAGGAGAAAATAAATGAAAATTATTGAAATGTTAGATAAGGCAAAAAAGGAACTTATTCCATTTAAGGATAAAATAAGTTTTTTATATAATAGTAAAGAATTAGCAATTGTTTCTAAAAATATCAAAGAAGAAGAACAATTAGCAAATGAATTAGAAAAAACTTTTGATGAATTAGATACTAAATTTAGTTTGTTAGTTGATGCTATATTTAATAATATAACAATTGGAGATGATTTAACAGGAATTGTAAAATCAAAAAATAAAAGATATTTTTCTAAAACTCCAAAATTTTATGGATGCAAAAAACATAATGGATATAATATATTTAAAGTATTATGGGAATTTGAAAATCCTATAAATAATAAAATTGAAAATTTTGATGTTAATACAATTAAAGAAAACATATACTGGTTATTACATCAATGTTAAGTTATAAAATATATTTTAATTAAAAGAGGTATATAATGATAAATACAGTAACAGTTAAAAATCTTGGACCCTTACCTAATATTAGGTGGAAGGATTTGGGAAATATTAATGTTATTTTGGGAAAAAATTGCTCTGGCAAAACAATGTTAATGAAAGCACTTTACACTACTATCAACTCTTTAGAATCCTATAAAAGAGGAAATGAATATAGATCTTTAGGGGAAATATTAGCAAATAATTTATATTGGACCTTTCAAGTACCTAAATTAGGAAATATTGTTTCAAAAGGTCAATCTAGTCCACTTTATTTTGAAATTTCAGTTAAAAATGAAAAACAGAGACATTTTAGTTATATGTTTAGTAAGAATACTACCAAAAAAATATCATTTGTTGACAATACTATATGTTTTTTATATAGTAATTCTATTTTTTTACCAGCCAAAGAGGTTTTATCTATTTATCAAAATGTTATACAAAGTTATGAAAGATATAGAATTTTTGGTTTTGATAGTACTTATGTAGATTTGGCTAAAGCTTTAAATATTCCTGAAATGAGAGAGGAAAAAATACGTCCTCATATTAAAGAGGCAATAACAAAATTAGAAAAAATAATGATGAATGGAAAAATGGAATTTGATAATACTTCTCAAGCATGGATATATAAAAAAAGAAATACTAAATATTCTATCAATATAACTGCAGAAAGTATTAAAAAAATAGGAACATTAAATATACTATTAAAAAATGGTTATTTAAATCGGCAATCAATAGTCTTTATTGATGAACCAGAAGCTTTTTTAAATCTTTTTGAGCTTTCTTTGTTTTTGGAGATTATTGCAGATTTGGCAAAAAATGGAATGCAATTTTTTATAGAAACACATTCACATTTTGTTCCAGAAAAGCTTTCATATGAAAGCTCAAAAAGGAAAGTTAATTATACTCATTGTTTTTTGTAAATGAAGTTTATTATTAATTATTTTTATATGAATATATTGAATTAGTGGGGGGGGCATACTTTTTATAAAATATCCTTAAATAAGGAAGATGAATATGAAATATAAACAAAAAATTAAATCTTGTTTACAAAAACAAAAAATATTAAATTATAATGCTTTATCTTCAAGAAAAATAAATGTTGAAGAAGAGATTAAAAATTTATATCAATTAAAAAATATATTATCATTGTTTCTTTTTTCTATTCATCAAGGAATAATAACTAGCTATAATTTTTCAATTAATTTTTGGAAATTATATGAAAAATATTCAAATAAAACTTTATCTAGTTCAATAATTACCAAAGAAGAAATAATAGTTATGGATATTTTATTATCTTTCCAAGAATTATTAGAAGAATATAAAATTACTGAAAATTTCATGAAAAAAATTTATGGCAAAGAATATATTGAATAAAATTGTTAATCATATATTTAATATGTATTAATAATATTATTATAATAAGAAATATTACATATATATAATTATATTGTATATTTTTTCTATAAGAAAAAAGAAAAAAACAATTATAGAGAAGGATATAAAATAATTATGAATTACGATAAAGCTTTAGCTTTAAAATTTTATTTGGATGAAAATAATATCAGTTTATTGGAATTTTCCCAAATTACTGGTATATCTTTAGAAGATTTAGAAGGAATATTTCTTCATAGCACTGTAATTAATTAGAGTATGTCCATTGTACTCTCGGATTTTACTGATGTAAAGAATCCAAAATTTTGGTCAAGTTCAAAGGGTAATTATTAAAAATGAAAAAAATAAAAGATTTAATATTTTAGGATTTAAATTAGAAAATGATTCCTAAATTTAAAAAAGGCATGCAGATAACAATTTTCAGAGGTGATTATAAGGGATTGCAAGGTATAATTATCAAATCATATTTAGACAAAACGGGAAGAAATAATATACCTAAATTTAGATATGATGTTAAAATAAATGGAGGTTGGTGCAATAAGGGTGCAGGAATGAAAAATGAAACAAATTTTTACGGCATAAGTTATTATGGCAAAATTATTTCTTGTGATGAAGAAACTTTGAAGCCAGGAAAAATAAGGATTGAATATTATAAATAAAATATAAACTTGATATAAAATATTTATAAGAGATTAGGTAAATAATATTTGCCTTTTAATCTTCCGAAGGGAGGAGAAATCTTTTGTAAATAAAAGGAGGTAATAATGTCAAAAATAACATCAAAAAAGACATTTGAATTAGGAATTTCAATTGATAAAAATCTTCTTCAAATTTAGCATTGGAAAGATTAGAAAACAAAAAGATAGGAAAATCGTGTATATTTGAAAAATGGGCAAGAATTTTAGATTTTCTTAAAAAATTATCGTGGTATTCCCATTATGGTTGAATTAACTATTAATGAGAAAACCGAAAAAGAAGCAATTATTTTAGAACCCAAAGAAAGATTATTTTTGGAAAGATATCTTTCAAATAATTTTAAATTTAAATTTAATACATATGAATTGCCTATTAGTTCCTAGAAATTAATTAAAAATAAAATTGAGTTAGCTACTATAATTGCAAAAATTTATATTGCCGAGAATGTATATATAGAAAAAAATACAGCAATCATAAGACCTGTATTAGCACCACAAACTTTGGATTATCCAGACGATTATATATATACGTATAATAATACTAAATTTAAAAATAATTCCACTTCAAATATATTTCTAATTGATTATTGCACTCAAGAAGATCTTGAATTATTAAATAATAATTATTCTATTTCAGAATTATTGCAATCAACATCTTCTTCTAATAATAAAGAAGTTTTAAATTCTATTGAATATTCTGATTAGAAATTGGTTAAAGAAAAATTTTAGAATATAAAGGAAAAAATTGGTATTATTGAAAGAGGTGGATATTCTGACCAAAAATTTGAAGAATGTCCTGATTTTAGAAAAGGTAAATTACTTGATTAGTATACTATTTATATATATCCTATAAGTGCTCAAATTCATGAAAAAGTATCTGAAAAAATTAATGGTGCTGTATATTGTTCTGTTTGTGGTAGAAAACAAAAATATGGTCAAAAATATTGTCCCGCTGATGGAACTAAATTTGATTATCAATAAATTAAAATTTAGAAAAATTGAGTCATATTAATATAAAAAGAGGAAACTAAATAATGACTTTCAAAGTTTTAATTAAATCCTTAATAAAAGGTATATTAATACCTTCTTTTATTATAATGTTGGCAATTTATTTTATATGGCCAGAAAAATATTATGTAGGTATGTTTGTATCAATTATTGTTTTTATAAATACTATTATATTATGGTTAATTGTATAATAAAATAAATATTTATCAAAAAATTTTTTACCAATTTTTGGTAAATTTGGTTATATTATTTATAGTAATAAAAAAAGAGGTTATTATCATGAGATCTATAGAAATTACAAAAGTAAAAGAAGGATATAAAGTTCCTTCTAGTTCTAATGATAATAGTTATTTAGTAAAAATTATTGAAGGAAATGTTGCAAATTGCAATTGTATTGGTTATAAATATTACAATAATTGCAAACATGTTAAAGCCGTAAAAGAACTATTAGAATCAAAAAATAATCGTATTCCTCGTAGATTTTGTGAAGGAATTGTTGACTATTTTAAATACAATTATTTTTTACCTAATTCTATAGATTATTGCGTAGCTGGTTCTTATAGAAGAATGTTGCCAGATTCTAAGGATTTGGATATTGTTATTTCCGGAAATTCTTCTGAAATAAAATCTTCTTTGCTTTCCTTTTTGAAAGAAAATTTTCCTAATGGAAACAAGAAAAAGGAAACTGATATTAATTCTAGAAGTATTGGCAATTATATTATTCAATGGTATGTTCCTGTTACTCCAGATAGAGATATTTTGATGGACTTTCATTTGGTTAATCCGGATGATTTTGAAAGTGAAGTATTATTTTTTACAGGTTCAATGGAATTTAATATTAAAATGCGTGCCATCGCCAAAAAGAAAGGTTACAAGCTTAACCAGTATGGTCTTTGGAAAAATGAGAAATGTCTTACTAAGAAGGAAAAAGAGATATTCAATATTCTTGGTATGGATTATATAAATCCGCAAGATCGTTAAATTAAATAATATATATAAAAAAAAAAATACTGTCTTTTTAAAAATAACCGTTATATTAATAATATAAAATATATAAGATTGGAGGTAATTATGAAAGTTTTTATAGTAATTGGAAAATCTGGATTTGGAGGAGAAGAAGTAAAGGCAGTATTTGCAGATGAAAAAAAGGCAAAAAAATACTGCAAAGAAAACTATTGTTATAGAGTAGAAGATTATGAGGTACAAAAATAATAATGCACTATTTTATATGGTCAGGTAAATAAATGCAATTTACTTTTTTTACTTGGCCATTTTTTACAATTAGGTTGTAATAATGTTGTTTATATTTAAAACAAATAAAAAAGGAGTTTTTAGATGATTAGAATAAAAATAGAACTAGTTCCGCATGGAAATGAAGCTCTTACAGAAACTTTAGGAAAAATTCTGATTATAAATGATGGAACTGGAAATAAAGAAATGGGGAATTATGATTATATGTTATTTGATGGAAAAGAAGAAATGATTCATAAAGGGCAATACAAAAAATTTCCAAGAGCTTTGGGGTTTTGGAGATTAATTCAAGAAATATTTAGAATTACACCAAAAGAAAAAATATAAGGAGTTATTAATGGTTGACAAAAAAGTTAAACTTAATTTAATTGGATTGGATGGTAATGCTTTTGCATTGTTAGGGGCATTTCAGGCACAAGCACGTAAAGAAGGTTGGACAGCTGAAGAAATTAAAGAAGTTCAGAAAGAAGCAATGTCTGGAAATTATGATCATTTACTTTGTACTTTAATGGAATATTGTGATATGAATTAAAAATAATAATTATTAATTAACTTAAAATATAGGGGAATAACATGCTTTTAGAAATAAATGAAAATATAAAAGATGAAAAAAATAAAATAATTGAAAATGTTTTAATAAAACTTATTAAAAAGATGGATAAAATTGCAGTTAAAATTTCTGCTGAAGATTTGAAAAAATTTTTTACTATAAATTTAAATGACATAATAGACGAATTTGAATCAGATGTTTATTTTTATATAACAATAAATGATAAAGGTGAATTTCCTACTTTTGTTATCAATAAAAAATGTGAAAAAGTTGTTAATTTAGAATTATTTGAGATTATTAATATTCTTAATTTTGGAAATTTATTGTAAATGAAAATTTTAGTATTAGATGATTCTGAAAAAAGATTAAATATATTCAAAAAGAATATAGAAGAAAAATTAGAATTATTAAATTCTACTGATTATGTAAAAACTGCTCAAGAAGCTATTGAATGTTTGAAAAAGAATTTGGATTATGATTATATATTTTTAGATCATGATTTAGAAGATATTACATCTTCCGGAGAAGATGTAATATCATACATTATTTCCAGTAATTATCCTAATAAAAAAGTTGGAATAGTAATTCATTCATGGAATATTCCTGCAAGTAAAAAAATGTATTCAAGGTTAAATGCTGCAGGATATAATTGTATTTATCAACCAGGTGCTTGGTTAACTTTAGGATAAATTTGATATTAAAGTTTAAAAAAGATTCATAATAATGTATATTAAATTTAATACCATTTTTTTATAAATGAAGCTATATTATTATATATAATTAAAAAAGAAAAAAGGTTATAAGAAAAATGTGTAAGGTTACTCAATCGTCAATTGAAAGTTTTCTTAAAGAAAAACTTTCTACTGATTCTAAATGGGCATTACGTGCTCTATCCCGTATTTACAGTTTTCAAACGGAAGATGAAAAATCTCGTAAAGATACATATTATATAAACAATGTAGGATTTACGGGAGCAGATGGAGAGTTTTTAAGTTCCTTAGCAGAACAATGGGAAGAAAAACATTTTCTTAGTGAAAAGCAAATGAAATGTCTTTTCAAGTTAATGCCTAAATATTGGAAACAAATTTGGAATATCAGCAATCAAGAACAATTAATTAATATGATAAAAGCAAGTAACCATAATGAAAAATAGTTATAAATTTATCCGATTTGGAGGATTAAGTAGTGTTCCTCAAAAAGGATATGGATCTGACAATTTTTATTCTCCCCCTGCTCGGAGAGGTATTTATGCATTGCCATTTGATAGGGTAGATATAAGCTTAATACCAATAACCAATAACAGATCTAAAAAATCATCTAGAGAAGTTCCTCATGTTTCTACTCAGTATATTAGACAAAATGGGGAAAAAATAGTTATTCCTTTTAATTCTTTAAAAGAAGAATTACCTAAAGATATTCAAAAAAGATTATATAGGGAAAGTTATGTTTACAATTCAAATGTTTATACCTATACAAAGAATGGTGTAAACTATTATTTAGAACATAAAAAACCTAAAAGTTTCATTTATTCTGGAAATATATGGTGTCATTTGCATATTTATGTTCCTATTAAAGAAAAAGATATTATAAAGAGACATAAAAATTGGATTTTACTTAATTTTCATAATTGGTTCAAATATTACAAATATGCAAAAGCCTATATCAATCCTAATTATGGAAATAGAGTTCGTGAATATCAAGGATGGGAATACTTTGAGGTATTTATAGAAAGGGTTAAATAAAATAAATATACAAAAGTTTATTGGGAGTAAAATTATGAATGAAAATATTATGCGAGCACTAGGATTTAATAAAGAAGTGGATGCAGTAAAAAATGGTAATTGTCCAATTTGTGGTGAAAAAATAAATATGGAAGATTTTGTAAACGAAATTTCTAAGCGGGAATTTTATATCTCTGGTATATGCCAAAAATGTCAAAATAAAATATTTTATCTAGATGAAAATTAAGTTTTTTAATAATAAGGAGTAAAAAATGAATCGTAAGGAAAGAAGAAAGGATCAAACCCGTATAGGAAAAAGTTTTTGGAGGAAAATTAATAGACATAATTTACCAGAAGAAGGTAAAAGTATTAAATTTTGGACTAAATATGGAATAGAACATATAGGATTTTATAAAAATTCTAAATATTTTACAACTATTTTGGGAACTAAAAAATTAATGCCTTTTGGAAAAAACGAAATTTCCAAATGGGAATATTATAATTCTATTGAGAATAATCCTTCTTGTGACATTAATAAATAATACATAAAAAGAGAATTATAAATGAAAGTTAAAAAAATAGATGTTTATTGGTGTAATGAATTTTCAAATGTTCCTAATTTGGAATTATATGTGGATAAAAAGCCTGATTATAATCAAATTATGAGGTTTGAATGCAAAAAATATCATGATAATGATATATATTATGCTTACGATGAAGATAGTGGTTTGGTAAAATTTTACTACCATGGCCACAAAAATCATAACGGTTATTATGGTGCAAAATTCAAATTAAAGATGAAAGATGGAACTGTGGAAACTTTAATTGGTCCATGGTCAAGTAGACCAGCAATTATGCATATGGCTGGATTTTCTTTCTGTTCTGGTATTAGTCTTATAGAGGAGGAGGATTTAAATAGTAAATTTGCGGCATATATGCTTAATTCAAAACTAGAACATCTTATTAAAGAATTTCTTCCAGATTTAGAATACTATATTGCAGCAAATGGAGAAATTTATATTCCAAAGAATCAACCTTTGAATTTGAAATTTAAAGGTAGTTATTCTGAAAAAAGAAAGAATTTAGATAAAGATCCTCCAAAATATAATCCTAATATTGGAATAAATGAAAATTATTTGGCATATTCATAAGAGAAAAAATAATGGATAATAAAGCTTTATTGATTGTAAAGGAGATAAAAAGCAAAAACTCCTCTTGAATATATAGATGCAATTAGTGATTTAGTAAAAACTAATAAATTGGATGAGTTTCCAAATAATATTAAAATGCTTATAATAGGATTAATTGCGGCAAATATTATTTCAAAAGAAGGAGAAGTTTTAATTTCAGAAGAAGCAATTTGGGATATATTCGGAGATTGTTACTAGCAAAGGGAAGAAAATAAATTGCATTAT
>ERZ795047.3189-NODE-3189-length-14966-cov-6.001811_pt1 | contig 14966 bp, 10 predicted proteins | sample MGYA00375131_ERZ795047 | MGnify/ENA primary metagenome ERZ795047 (study PRJEB30176, sample SAMN05720228) | activated sludge metagenome | isolation source: Anaerobic digester | place: Japan | collected 2015-05-20 ...
TCATCACCCTAGAAATATCGCCGTCCGGGCCAAAGAATAGATCAACCGGCAGTACTCCTGCCTTCGTCCTCTGAAATACCCGAACCTCCCGCACATTTTTTTCAGTTGAGGTTAGGCTATATTTTTGCGCCTTTTCCTTTGCATCTATTCTCCCGAGCTCACACAAAAGCCAAAATGTGGCGATGGTCGCATGTCCGCAAAGATCGACTTCTGATTTGGGGGTAAAAAACCTCACTTCAAAATCCGGGCGTGCCCGACTTTCATTTTCCAAACCCCTTTGGCCCCGTCCTTGGCAATCCCTAAGATCAAACACAAACGCGGTCTCAGAAAGGTTCATCTCCCTCGCTATTTTCTGCATAAAGTCATCTGAAAGCCCATGAGCATCAGGGACCACACCGGCAGGATTCCCTCCAAAGACTTCTTGAGTAAACGCATCTACCTGATATATATAAGTCCCATCTTGCGTGCCATCTTTTCCCATAAACTATCCCCTCTCAACTCACATTTTATCTTGTCTTAAGAGGTCTGTCCGTGATTTTTGGAAAAAAGAAGACCCGGGTCTCCCCGGGTCTTAGTAAAGTCTTTAGGTTGGACTTGCTCCTTGGCCGTAACTACACCGGAACATACCCTGCGGGGTGATCCTTTTCAGCCTGCTCCAATAGGTTGTAATCAACCTTTGTCTCTCTAGCCAACTTCTCCTGCAGGAACTTTTTCGTTTGCTGCGGGAATACGGCATAAGAGATCACATCTTCGGGTTGAGTATAAAGGTTTCCGAGCTCTTCCTTGGCCTTTTCCATTCCGGGCTCAATATGGTTTGCAGGCCTATCGGTAATAGGTTCTTCATCCCCTATGACCAGTCTTTTGACTTCCTCATTCACAGGCGCGGGCGGACGACCGTAAAGCCCCCTAAAGTAATCCTTGACTTCGTTGGTCACAACCTTGTAACGCTCGCCTGTAAGCACGTTGAATACCGACTGAGTACCTACGATTTGGCTGGTAGGTGTCACCAAAGGAGGATATCCCATATCCGCCCTCACCCTGGGTACTTCCTCCAAGACCTCGGGCAGTCTATGGATTTGCCCTTGTTCCGCAAGCTGGTTGATGAAGTTCGATATCATACCGCCGGGGATCTGATATCTAAGAACGTTGGGATCCGGAACCGGCGAAGCCTTGTCAAACTCGGCGTACTTCGCCCTAACTCCCTTAAAGTACTCAGCTATCTCCGACATGAGATCAAGATCAAGACCCGTGTCGTACTGAGTACCTTTAAGAGCTGCAACAAAGGTGTCTCCCGGAGGTTGAGAAGTAGACATAGACAAAGAAGAAATGGCACAGTTTATGACATCTGCCCCTGCTTCTATGGCTTTGAGATATGCCATCGAGGCCATGCCGGAAGTGTAATGAGAATGCACCTCCACCGGAAGACCGATGTCATCTTTCCATCGTTTAACGATTTCATACGCATCTTTTGGACCCAATATGCCTGCCATATCTTTTAGACAAAGAGAATCCGCGCCTAGGTCTTTCAGTTCTTTTCCCGCCCTGGCGTAATACTCGATGTCGTGCACAGGACTTATGGTATAGCAAACTGTAGCCTGAACATGAGCTCCTACTTCCTTGGTTACCTCTATAGCTTTTTCCATGTTTCTCGGATCGTTGAGAGCATCAAATATCCGCATTACATCTATTCCGTTTTTGACTGCAGCCTTTACAAACGCCTCTACCACGTCATCGGGATAATGCCTGTATCCAAGCAAGTTTTGCCCCCTCAAAAGCATAAGGAGAGGGGTCTTCTTGAAGTGCTGCTTCAGAATCCTCAATCTGTCCCAAGGATCCTCGTTGAGAAACCTTAAGCAGGTGTCGAAAGTAGCCCCACCCCAACACTCCACAGAGCTAAAGCCTACTGCTTCCATTTTATCTAGGATAGGAACCATGTCTTCTGTTTTCATTCTGGTTGCCAAAAGCGACTGGTGAGCATCACGCAAAGTAGTATCGGTGATGCCGACCTTCCGTGTTGCAGTAGATACGGTCATTGACAAGACATTCACCCCTTAAGTTTGATCTAAGCCCGGTTGCCCAAATATGAGGTTTTTTGCGCCACATCGAAAGTTCTGATACTTTACTAGCTTCTCCTTCTATAATACCTGAGTTACAAAGAATTATGTCAGCCTTATGAGGGCTTAAACATCTAGCATGGTTTTTCGGAAAACTCCAGCGCCGCTCCTATAAAGTCCTTAAAGATCGGATGAGGTCTGTTAGGCCTGGATAAAAACTCGGGATGAAATTGGGTCCCCACGAACCAGGGGTGATCTTTGTGTTCCATTATCTCGACTAGCCCTCTGGTAGGCCATACACCAACGGGAATAAGGCCCGATTCAGAAAGCTTTTGTACATACCTGGGATTTATCTCAAATCTATGCCTGTGGCGCTCCCATATCGAATCCTTCCGGTATGCATTCCAAACCAGAGAGTCTTTCTTGAGCGCGCACTCATAGAGTCCCTTTCTCATTGTGCCGCCCTTGTCGTGAATCGCTTTTTGCTCCGGCATTAGATCCACAACCGGGTTTAGGGTATCGGGATCAAATTCGGTAGAGTTTGCATCCAAAAGGCCCATAACATTTCTGGCCGTTTCAATCACAGCGCATTGGAGGCCTAAACATATCCCCAAAAACGGAACTCGGCTTTCCCTGGCCCACCTTATAGCTTTGAGTTTGCCCTCAATGCCTCTTCCGCCAAAGCCTCCGGGCACCAAAACTCCGGCTACACCGCTAAAAAGCTCATTTACCGCTAAATCCGATATCTCTTTGAGATCGTCCGAATCCAGCCACAGGATGTCTATGCTTGCATCGTGGGCCAATCCTCCGTGATAAAGAGCCTCGATTACGCTTTTATAAGCGTCGTGAAGAGATACGTATTTACCGACGATCGCAATTTGGCACTTCTTTTGGGGATGTGCAATCTTGTAAGAAATATCTTGCCACTCTTTGAGATCCGGTTCGCAAGGATCGAGTCTGAGCCTTTCTTCTGCGATCCTGCCCAGCCCTTCTTTCTCGAGCATAACCGGTACCTCGTATATGCTGTTACAGTCGAGGTTTTGTATTACCGCATCTTCATCCACGTTGCAGAAAAGCCCTATTTTCGCCTTCATATCCGCCGAAATCGGGAAACTCGATCTGCATACGATAACATCAGGCTGAATTCCAATAGATCTCAGCTCAGCTACACTATGCTGCGTAGGCTTTGTCTTCAGCTCTCCCGAGCTAGGTAGGTGCGGGATGAGAGTCACATGTACGTACATAGTGTTATTGGGTCCAACATCCGCCTTAAACTGCCTTATCGCCTCAAGAAAAGGAAGCCCTTCAATGTCGCCTACGGTCCCGCCGACTTCTACTATTACAACATCTGCCCCTGATTCATTTGCGACTTTCTTGATTCTTTCTTTTATCTCATTCGTTACATGAGGGATCACTTGCACGGTGCTCCCCAGAAACTCGCCTCTGCGTTCTTTCGCAATAACCTCGCCATAAACCTGGCCCGTGGTAATGTTGTTTGCCCCGCTTAGGGATTTATCTATGAATCTCTCATAATGTCCAATATCAAGATCGGTCTCTGCCCCATCGTCGGTTATGAACACTTCACCGTGTTGAAGAGGGCTTATGGTCCCTGCATCGACATTTACGTAAGGATCCATCTTCATTATAGTGACCGAATGCCCTCTGGCTTTTAACAGGGTCCCTAGCGACGCTGCGGTAATACCTTTTCCAAGCCCGGATACTACTCCTCCGGTCACAAATACATATTTAGGCATGTTGAAAACCTCCAAAGACTTAAACAGTTTCTCAAAAAACTACGTCTGATAAAGAAGAAGGAGCCTCTCGCTACTCCTCTTCAGGCTCCTCTGGCTCTTCTGCGATAAGCGCTTCGTCCTCTTCCTCTTCGTCGTCTAAGACAAGATCGTCTGCGACATCCGCTACTTCAAAAACCTCTTCGATGGTTTCGGTCTCAAGTTCCTTTCGTAACCTCTCTACCAGTTTGGGTTTGTCTCCGGTATGAGGTTCAATCACTTTATAAGGAGGAGGTTTCACTACCCATTCTCTTAATCCCCACAGACCGCCTGGCTGAGATTTGAACCTGCCATCAACGCTTATCTCCGTATGAATCTTGGCTCTTACCTTTGCCAAATCCTGGCTTGGGTTCACTCCCTTTATATAAATGACCTGCTCTACCAAATCCTTGTATCCCATTGGCTCTTTGCGATCTTTCAGTATTTGATAAGCTATGTCTGCTACTGAAAGGTCAGGCCGAAGGTTCTGAGGTTGGTCCGCTTCCGGCATCCTTTCTCACCCCCAACCAGCTAGATGTTCTCAGTAATTCTACTCATCTGAGACACATCACGCAACGTCAATACAAAGATTTTCTCTTCAAGACTTCTTGCGCCAAATAAGAAGCTACGTCTTGCGGTTTTGTACCTGCTCCAAATCCGGCGTCATAGCCAAGTTCAAGGGCCAGGGCATGAGTTATGCGCGGCCCGCCTGCAATCAATATCACTTTGTCTCTTAAACCCTCTGCTTCTAGTAGTTCCACCAAATTGGTCAAGTTTGAAATGTGAACGTTTCTTTGGGTCACTACCTGAGACACCAAAATGGCGTCTGCCCTTACTTCTCTTGCTTTGGCAACAAGAACCTCATTTGGCACTTGACTGCCCATATTGATTACCCTGAAGGATGAGTACGCTTCAAGCCCATGGTCTCCCGCAAATCCTTTGTAATTCAAGATAGCATCGAGTCCCACCGTGTGAGCATCGTTTCCCGTGGCCGCTCCAACAACTATAAGGGGACGGCCGAGTCTTTCCTTTATCATCTTGTCGACCTCGGTAGGCTCAAGTAAATCCCACATGGGCCTGGCTACTTTGAGTTTTGATATTTGGATGGGTCTTTTGAGTTTCCCGTAGCCCACAAAAAAAGTGAAACCTTCGCTAAGATATGAAGATTCAGAAACTACCGGCTCTTCAAGACCCATGGTACGCATGATTTGTCTCGCAGCTTCTTCAGCAAGCGCTCCTTTTTCTACAGGCAGAGTGAAACTAACCTGCACAATTCCGTCGTTTTCGTGGTCTCCGTAGGGCAAGACAAAATCAGAACTATCATGCTGCTTATCTTTGTACTGCGCGTTGTTTGGACCGTCTGTCACAGTAAAATCATTAGGATCTCCCTCGATGTTACGTGCCATGCATCATACCTCCCTACTCCAAGGCAAAACCCCTACCATGTGCCGGGGCACAAAATGGTATGTTTCTGCCTAGAACAATTCTTCTAATAGCGCTTCTTCAACAGGGTTGAAATACGAAAGACTTTTCATGAAGACGCCTTCTCTGCCCCTTCCGCCTGTCCTGTACCGTTTTACGCCGGCAAACGCCCCTTCGCCTATGGCCGCAAACAGCCCTTTTTCATCTACATGCTCCAAGAAGTCGCAGGTTTCATCAAGGATGCTAGCCGCGCGTTTTTGGACTAGCCCGTCTGAGGTGATTTCAAGATTCTGACCCAAGTTCTTGGCAGCGTTCCGCATGTAACATGCTGAAGATATAGCAATGTACCTATCCTGTATCAAAGGCGTATGTATGGCTTCTGTCAACATGCCGACCAGGTGAATGGTCTGCCCGGTCAAATTGGACACGAGGTTGAAACTGCTGTCTAAAACATGAGAGAAGAATATGTCGCCTTTTTTGTGCACAGTAGGCGGCATATACTTGATGGGACAATCAGGAAATATCTGCCGCACCATAAGAGCCATTGATAGTTCATAAGAAATGCTATCTTGAATGAAGGGATCTATCTCGAATGCATGCCCTAGGCCTATGAGTCCGTCATTTAGGCCTGCATTCCTGGCAAAATGGTAATTCATGAATTGAGACGCGAGAACCGAAGGACCGGCATCAAAAGCATCGGCTGTAGTAAGATAGTTATCTTCACCTGTGTTTATGATAATTCCGGCGTAAGCATTTATCATACGTGAAAAGTTCTGGTCTACTAAGGTCCTTTCCATGTTTATGTCTCTAAACAATATGCCGTACATGGCATCGTTTAGCATCATGTCGAGTCTTTCTACCGCTCCCATGAATGCTATCTCAGGCATGCACAATCCTGAGCAGTAATTCACTAACCTCACATACCGCCCCAGTTTCTCGGACTCCTCATCAAGGGCAGCGCGCATGAGTTTGAAATTCTCCCGCGTGGCGTATGTGCCGCCAAAACCTTCCGTAGTTATTCCGTGAGGTACATAATCCAGAAGGCTCTGACCCGTAGAGCGTATAACTGCTATCACATCGGCTCCTTGTGCTGCCGCCATTTTCGCTTGGACCGCATCTTCAAGAGCATTGCCTGTAGCACATATGACGTAAAGCCACGGAGTTTCGGTGACAGGCATGTCTTCTAACATAGATTCTCTCTTTTTCCTATTCGCTTTTACCAAAGCCAAAGACTCTTCGCACAGTTCCCTTGCTTTGGCACGCACCACATCAGCCCCGTGCCAGGGCAGATTGGTTATATCAAGACTCCTTGCGGCAACCATCTCGCATATTTGCTGAGGAGTCATTCCAAGCTCCACACAAGCATTTGCCAGATAAAGCGCTGCACCGTCGTTAACCTTACCTCGATTCGCAAGCTCGTTTATAAATACGTTAGGTAAAGGTACTCCTTCCTCATCTACGCCGTCTACACCCATGAATCGGGTCACCGTTCTTTCTATCGCGACCGTACCATAGGGGACAAGCTCTTGATTCACCTTTGAAGTGATACTTTGAGCAAGCTCGTGACATCTATTTATTTTGTCAGTATCAAGGTTGAGTTTTAACATTAGATTTTCACCTCGCCGTTACGTTGACTCGCTTTGTAAAAAAACTCAGCTTTTTCAATAATCTCCTTGTTGATTCCGAGGACCCTAGCTATTAAGAGGGCATCGTGGGGAGTAGGCGTATCGGGTCCTACTTTTTGTAGGCTGTAGTCCATATGACGATACAGCCACTGTATTCCGTCGGTGCCATTTGCCCACGTATCGCTAATCTCGGCAAATTCCTTCTGCGGGCTATCCAAAGATAGATCTGTGGTTAAACCTCTAACTTGCCAATGAGGTACTTGCAGCATATCTGCTAGCCCGTGATAATGGGTGGTAACTATCACATGAGAAGAAGTCCTGTCGTTCTCGAGATAAAAAGAAAGAAGCGCCGCACACAAGGAAAGCCCCTGAGACGGATTGGTTCCCCTGCCTACCTCGTCAAGAAGGATCAGGCCTCTTTCATCTAGACGTGAAAGAGGCTGTTTGAGACTTACGATCTCCGCGGCAAAACTAGAGAGCCCCGGCGTTTCTTCTTCCTGAGCCTGAAAGTGTATGAAATCGTAAAGACCCATTTCAATATATCCGCACGGCGCCATGAGTCCCCATTGGACCATAGTTGCACACAATCCTATGGTTGCAAGAGCTACGGTCTTGCCCCCCATGTTTGGCCCTGTTATCACAGAGACAGTCGAATCTACCTCCATGCTTATGGGTTGGTATTTGCCACCGCGGGCTTCGACTTCTTCTTTAACCAGAGGATGAACTGCTTCACAGACTTTGAGCGGAACGGGAGTTTTGGAACTTTCGCCATCTTGATCTGGTTTTCCGGCATGAGGCTCCCATGCTATGCGAACTATCCGAGGTCTCACCCCATTCATCGTCTTTGCAAGTTCCGCTTTGCAGATAAGAAAATCCAGCTCACCTATTGCCTTAGCTGCTCTTTGTATTTCAGGTAGGTGTTCAGCCACTTTCTTGGAAAGATCGATAAGAACCTGCTCCTCAAGTTCGCTTTCTTTCTGCCTTAGTCTGTTTATCTCTCTTTCGATCTTAACGGCGTCGCGGGTAGGTTTTAGCTTAAAGTGCACATGCGTCAAGGTTTCCCTGGTTTCTGCAAGCTCAGGCATGAGTCTTGCTTTTTCTATGGTATCGTAGTCTCGCCTTCGAATAGCGATCTCTTCCCTCAACCCAGGTCTTCTGCCAATGAGTTCCTCTGCTTTAGCCGCTTCTTTAGCCATTTCTTCTCTTAGTTCTTTTTCTTTCTGTTTGCGCTCTTTTCTCACAGAAGCCAGTTGCTCGGAATACCCATCGCTTACGTAAAAGGTAGGCTGGCCCTGTGAGCCTAGGAGAAGGTGTTTTTCCACCTCATAAAGCGAAGGCGGAACCACTTTCTCAGGCCACAAAACCGCAGTTTGGCCTATCAACTTTTCGTCAGTCATAAGTGCCAATACCCTGTTTACCGTAAAACAAAGGTGAGCGACTATGAACATCTCCGCATGGGGCAAAGGTTTTCCATCGTTAAGAAGCGTTATCGCGTAGAAAGGGTCTTTGGAGTTACTAAGTATTCCCATAAACTCGGTAAAAATCTGAGGCGATTCACTCCACAATCCCACGATCGTTTCAAGAGCATCGAACTCCTTATCCAAATCGTCTTCCATACCAGGAAGAAAGGGTTTCGCCCTGAATTTGACCCTGCGCCCCATCGCAGAACGAGGCGTAACTCTGTCCCAAACGGCTGCAAAACCTAGCTTCTCTCTCGCGCTCGGCGGGGTAAGTACCGCTCTTTCTTTTCTGGTAGTCTTCGCTACCCTAGCAATCCTTGCTTCGGACTCTTCGTTCACTTTCTCATAATCAAAATCATCAGTTACCCCATGACCAACCCGCTCACCCCCTTGAAACTCTTTTCTCCTGAGACCACATCAAAAACAGGCAGGGGATGCCCCCACCTAGAGATCTCCTCTGCGATTTCACGAACCAGTTCTTCGGAATCATGCTGCACATCTGCGAAACTGCTGGGGTTCACAGTCGCTGCCAACACCCTCATGGGATAGACGACATAAAGGGAGATTCCGGGCATTTTGTCCACAAATATGCTAACTGCATCTCTTGCGATAACGCAGAACTCTTCATCCTCTACCCATGACCAAACTGCCTCGACAAACTCTTGAGTAACAGCCCCGGGTACTACAACCGCAACCGCATCATCCGCTAGTTCAAGAATGTCATCCTCATTGCCTAGCACAGTCACGTATGGAATAGGATCTAGGGTAAAGCCATCGGCGCTGCGTCGTATCAGGCATACGGTTTCTTTCTCAACTGCTTTCCTCGCCAACGCCCTTATTCTTTCATCATCATGCTGTGGCCGCGACAAAAGCCAAACCCAAAACCCCATCTCTTCTGCAATTGCTCTTATGTTTCTGCCAGCCACAGCGCCGGTAGATAGGATCGCCGCATCGGTTACTTGCGGACTAGCGGCAGATTTTCGGTCCAAAGCGCCATCAACAAGTACGATGTCCGCGCCAAAGGCAAGCAAGTTCTTTACTATGAGGGATAGTTCTTTAGCGGTCGGGGGACCTACAAGTTCGATAGGGACAGACTCTACCATTCTCCCTATGATTATTCGGCCGAAGATTCCGGTGCGCTCGAAGACGTCCGCTATTTCGATGTTCATTGCCGCTTCTCCAAGCACCCCTTCGGCCGTAGCGATCCATGTTCCCGCAGGCGGAGTCACACTAGGCTTAGGCTCCCCTGTCAGAACATCTATGATCTCTCCATCCCGTCCTGAAGATATGAGTCCTAATGTCATCCCCCTTGACGATAGTTCTGACACGAGGTAATTCATGGTAACAGTCTTTCCCACGTTCTTTGCAGTGCCTATAACTGCTAACGACCTGGCGCCGCTTTCGATCACCAAATCAGAAAGATCCTTGCTTTTGTCTTGATGCTTCTTTTCTGCGGGCTTTCTGTTTTTTTCACCGCACGCACGCGATTTTTCCTGTGTCACATGAATCACCTCGCTTACACAAACCTTCCTGAGTTCCGGATTCTCACTCGTCGTTTAGAACGCAACCACAAGAATTGCCCTTTTTATAGCCTTTTCTTCTTTCTAGTCTTTCGGTACCAAAAGGCACCAAACTCACTTTGTTGCCAGCAAGAAGACCCGCCACACCAGTAGCGTCTTTGTGATCTCCTCCGCACAAACGGCATTTCCCGTCTGAAGTCCAATTCTCCCCATGGTCATATTCCGGCTCGTGATAGGCTGAAATCACGCCTTCGTAGTTGCGAACAACGACTGAATGCTCTCCCATAGACAAAATGTAGTTCGGCCCAAGAGGGATCTTGCCGCCGCCACCTGGAGCATCTACAACATAGGTAGGTACCGCCAAGCCTGAAGTATGCCCTCGCAAATATTCCATTATCTCCAGACCTTCGGCGATTGTAGTCCGAAAGTGATCAAGGCCCCAGGTAAGATCGCATTGGTAGATGTAGTATGGTTTCACTCTTATCTTCAAAAGACCGTGTACCAACTCTTTCATGATGTTAGGGCAATTGTTGACGCCGCGCAAAAGCACGCTTTGATTGCCCAGGCACACACCGGCATTGGCAAGAATTGCACATGCTCTTTCTGTCTCAGGAGTTATCTCTTTTGGATGGTTAAAATGAGTATTTAGGTACAAGGGGTGGTATTTTGCCAGCATCGAGGCAAGTTCCTCAGTAACCCTTTGCGGCATCACCACAGGTGCTCTCGAACCAATCCTTATTATCTCGACGTGTGGGATCTCTCTTATCCTTCTTATTATCGACTCTAGCTTGTCATCCGATAAAGTCAAGGGATCTCCGCCTGAAATGAGAACGTCTCTTATCTCCTTGTGGCTTTTTATATACTCGATCCCCAAGTCGATTTGATCGGCCGCCGCTACTCTATCTGTAACGCCAACAACTCTGCGCCTGGTGCAGTGTCGGCAGTACATGGAACATTGCTCAGTAACGAGAAACAGCACTCTGTCAGGATAACGGTGAGTAAGCCCCGGAACCGGAGCATCTTCGTCTTCAGACAAAGGATCAAAAAACTCCCACGGAAGCTGTCGGGCTTCTTGAGCCCTCGGAACTGCCTGAAGCCTTATTGGGCAGGTTTCATCGACCGGATCTATAAGGCTTGCGTAGTAAGGCGTTATAGCCATCTTAACTCGGGAGAGAGCTGTTTCAACGCCCTGCTTTGCTTCGGGGGTAAGCTGTATCACTTTGGACAATGTTTCAACGTCTTCGATCCTGTTTTTCCATTGCCAATGCCAATCGTTCCATTGCTCATCTTGCACATCTTTAAAAAGGGGAATCTCCTTGTAATGGCGCAATTTACTGTAACCTCCCTGCTAATCTAGATAACTTTGGGCCTGCATATACTAACTTTCAAACATTTCTTCTAGGATCTCTCTGAGCTTTTTGTTCTCTCTAACCAGCTCGAGAGCGTATTTCGCATGACCTTTTGCATAGCCATTACCTATTATTAGTTCCACGTCTGCGCCCACGCCTTCAGCGCCCAAAGCGGCAGCCGTGAAGCTAGTGGCCATTGAGAAGAAGTAGACCTTCCCGCCGTCTTTCGTGCTCAGTATAGAACTCATCTCTGTCCCCGGAATGTTAACGCAGTTTATGGTGATGTCTGCCTTATGTCCGTCGTTTGAGGCCATGAGCTTTTGCATCGTGGATATGGCGTTTCCTGCATCTCCTTGCAAAACGACATCGCAGCACCCAAGGCGCTCAAGACGTTCCTTAGATCTGTTGCTGTGGGCAAGGCCTATTACTTTGCCGTTGGGACCGGCTTTTTTCTTAGCAACGCTGCAACACATGATCCCTGACTTGCCGCCTGCGCCTAAGACAAATACAGTATCTCCTTCCCTGACCAATCTGTCTGTTTGGATTGGGGCACCGGCCACATCCAACACAGCCAACGATAATTTATCTCCCAAATCGGACGGGATGACGGAAAACACTCCTGTCTCAAACAATACAGCGGTACCTTCTACGTCAACTTGGTCCTTATCCAGATGAACCTTTTTCACTTTGTGTATTTTCAGTGGGGTAAGAGAAAGAGATACCAGCGTGCATATTCTATCCCCCACTCGAGCACCATCTTTGCCCTGTATCTTAGGACCGAACTCTAGGATCTTCCCCAGAAGCATCCCGCCTGACCCGGTTACCGGGTTATGCATTTTGCCCCGCTTATTAACAATATCCATAACCTGCGAAGCAACGTACGCCTCCTTGGCGGCATCGTCCATATCTTCTGTGCATCCGGACACTATTTGTTTGAAACTTGCTGCATCGATGTTAAGAGTTTCCACATCTATCAACATCTCGTTGTCCCTTATTTCAGGGCTATTATCTATTCGCCACGCAGCCTGGGGTAGTACTCCTTCGGGCTCCAATACTCGGTGTGTTCCATACGGGCATCCTGGCTTATACTCTTTTTTCATGGCATAACCTCCACTTTTCAGCATTAATTTGTTCTTGGGTGCTTCTCTTGAGAAGTACCGCATCTCTAATCTTGCCGGACTCCTCGTAATTTTATTATCCCACATCTTCAGTTATTAATATGCAAATACCGTGCCACTGTCCGCCGCACCCTGAATTCGGGCAGGTTAGAGCTTGCCCTCACTTGCGGGATTACCCGAGCCAAAGGCAAAGGCTTGAGAAAGGCGTTGCCGAAAATTCATCACGATCTGTCATTTAGCGCCATATATTCGGCATGTATTTGTTCTTTTGCGCCGAACTTTTGGCATACGGCAGGCGCTTGGTTTATAATATGAGCATTGACGAAGGGGGGTTGGGGCTTTGGATTTGCGTGCTGCTCTCCTACAAATCGTAGAGGTAGCCAGTGAAGGCATTCACTTGGTTGACGAAAATGGCGTCACTCTCATATACAACAAAGCTGCCTCAGAATTCGACGGCCTATCACCTGATGAAGTAATAGGTAGACACCTTCTAGATGTGTTTCCTTCTCTCACACATGATTCAAGCACCCTTTTGAGAGTGCTCAAAACAGGGGTGCCCGAGATAGCAAGGCAACAGACTTTTTCGAATTTCAAAGGGAAGAAGATTACGACTATAAACTCAACTCACCCAATCATGTCTGAAGGCAAGATTATAGGAGCGTGCGAGATATCTGCTGATATAACAAGGCTTAAAGACATGGCAGAAAAAATATCCGATCTGAGAAAGGAGTTAAGGAGCAAAGAGCCAAGTCAGACCCTGGCATCTCTCCGGGAGAAAGAACGAGACTCTATCCTCTCCCATAGACTCTTCACCATAGACGACATTGTTGGAGAATCCACCGCCATAAGAAATGTAAAGAGGAAGATAGTGCAGGTAGCCCGCACAAATTCTAGCGTGATAGTATGGGGTGAAACAGGTACCGGCAAAGAACTCGCAGTCCAATCTATCCACTCCGCTTCAAATAGGGCCGATTTCCCGTTTGTGCCACAAAACTGCGCGGCCTTGCCCGAGACTCTCCTCGAGAGCCTAGTCTTCGGCACTTCAAAGGGCGGCTTTACGGGCGCTCAAGACCGTCCCGGACTTTTGGAGCTTGCATCCGGAGGCACATTGTACCTAGACGAAATCGACTCGATGCCCCTTGGCCTTCAGGTGAAGCTGCTCCGAGTGATTCAAGAAAAAAGAGTCCGCCGTCTGGGAGACGTAAAAGAACGCCCTGTAGATGTAAGGATAGTCGGCTCTACAAGCATTCCGCCAAGAGATGCCGTACAAAAAGGATTGTTGAGATCTGATCTTTACTTCAGACTGGCAGTTGTAGAAATAGGAGTCCCGCCGCTTAGGGAAAGAAGAGAAGATATCCCGCTTTTGTGCTCTCATTTTGTCCACAAACATGCAAGATACCCGGAGAGGATTTCCATCTCCCCTGAGGTTATGTCAGCTTTCCTCTCTTACGATTGGCCGGGTAACGTAAGAGAGCTGGAGCATGCCATAGAAGGGAGCCTCGCCTTGGCAAAAGACAACGTCATAGATCTTGAGGACATACCTGCAACAGTAAGGGGTGTTACAGCAGCAACCTACTTTTTCAAGGCAAGAACTAGCCAACCCATAGTTGAACCTGGGCAAGACCCGGAATCTCTAGCCTACAGGCGAGACAGCGGTGCAAGAGGTAACTCAGACTCAAAAAATGCCTGGCCTAACTCTATAAAGGACGACCTTAGGGCTGCCGAGAGGTCCGCCATCGAAAGAGCTTTGTCAGAAGGCGGTTCGGTATCTCAGGCAGCAAATCTCTTGGGGATTCCAAGGCAAACTCTTCAGTACAGGATGAAAATACTGTCTATCCCCAGCCCTCGAAAAAAGAGGGCCCCTTAGGGGTAACCTCAGTAAATGGGCGTCTTCAACCCTGCACAAATCTACACAAAGATCGAACCTAGCGCTTACATAGAATCAGGCGCTGATATGCCTGCCAATTTGAGTCCATTGGCCAGCACTATCTGGCATAAACGAGATAGATATAGCCTTGCGGAGCTAAGTTCTTTGTCTTCGCCTAGTACTCTGCACCTTGTGTAGAAAGAATGAAATGCTGAAGCCAGATTTGTAAGATACGTAATAAGTCTATTTGGTTCTCTGGCGCTTGCTATATCCCAAATCTCTTCAGGGAAAATCGCCAAGAGTTTCATGAGTTCTATCTCGGAAGGATCTCTTAACAATGAGAACTTTATCTCGTTCGGGCCCGAGGCAGGAATGAAACCTTCTTGCTTCGCTTGCCTGTGGATGCTAGCGATCCTAGCGTGTGCATACTGTACATAGTAGACTGGGTTCTCATTAGATTGGAGTCTCGCAATATCCAAATCGAAATCAAGGTGGCTAGACGGAGATCTCATCAGGAAGAAAAACCGAGCAGCATCTTTTCCTACTTCCTCCAAGAGTTCGTCCATAGATATGAATTCGCCGCCGCGCTTGGACATCTTGACAACCTCTTCGCCTCTTACAAGCCTCACTGTCTGAACGATGATGACCTCAAGGACATTTTCCGGATAACCCAGAGCCATCACACCTGCTTTAAGCCTGTTTACGTAGCCGTGATGATCCGGGCCTAAGATATCTATGAGATGATCAAAACCTCTGTCCAGTTTGTTCTTGTGGTAGGCGAT
>ERZ795047.3207-NODE-3207-length-14906-cov-22.323076_pt1 | contig 14906 bp, 15 predicted proteins | sample MGYA00375131_ERZ795047 | MGnify/ENA primary metagenome ERZ795047 (study PRJEB30176, sample SAMN05720228) | activated sludge metagenome | isolation source: Anaerobic digester | place: Japan | collected 2015-05-20 ...
GCGTCCCGGTGGCCTGCGTCGGTGTGGACAACGGGGAGAACGCCGCTCTTCTCGCGATCCGGATCCTCAAAGCCGGGCGCGCCCCGGACTGAATCTTTCAGCAGTGCGCGGGCTTGCCATAGATCATAGAGTGATGAGGTTAGAACGATCCGGGGAAAGGGTGCTGATGAAAAAGGAGTGGGGCCGGTTTAGAACCGGGGTTTTCTGTGCTTTGGAAGGCAGTCCTGACAGTAAACTGGTCTTCCTTCGGTCGGCTTGAAAGGAACTTCGCATTCCTTTCCACAGTCCGAGCAGATGGTTTTCGTCATTTCACGGGGGCCGCCAAAGTTCCTGGGACCGCCGAAATTTCTGTTTCCTCTGTTATATTCCATTGGATGTCTCATGCAGTTAGAAACGCTGCATGTACATATCTGACCGGATTGTATATAATGCAGATGCACCGTTCATCAACCGTTTCGCCGACCCGTCGTTCCCGAGACCATGAGCGCGTCCTGGTAGCGCGAGTGCCAATGAACTCCGGGAGAGAGGTGGCCGAAAACCACGCATATGCCGGAGAAGGGGCCAGGTCAATGAGAGGGGGTCTCGAGGTGACGCGCGAACGTCCGGTGGGGTGGCGTTCCGTCTCCCTCCCTCAAACAGCAATTCTCCATCGATACTGTGCCCGTGGGATCCCCTCACCAGGTTCCCGGCAAGAAACTTCCCTGAAATTTCATCCAGTCCCGGATACGGCTTATATGGGACAATCGCCATGCGCGGCCCGCACCTTCGAAAGGGGGGATGACCTAGACCAAAGACCTTCAGCGCGAATGACTCAATAGCATCGGTGACGGGTCTGCTCGTCCCTGCGCATACTACCTGAAAAAAGTAACAAGTTTATATCTCAGATCGTTGATTTGACGACCCCCGGACAACGCACGCCCGAAGTGACGGCATTCCCGGTTTCAGGTGCTGTCCCGCGTTAACCGCGGTTGTGGTCCCCGGATCGAGGCTCAGCGTTTACCCTGTCCTTGACACCGGTGCGCGGATCATGTCTGGAGGGCAGATCATCTCAAACCGCGCCCCCTCACCGGGGTTTCCGGTCTCCCTGATGGTTATACTTGTTATTGAGAGGATCTCCCGCGCAAGGAATAGACCAAGACCGGTGTTTTTGCCGTATGCATAGGAGAATATCTTCTCCTTCTCATCGACCGGAACACCCACACCGTCGTCCTCGCAGAAGATGATACAGAAATCTCCACCCCGTTTCAGGCCAAAAGAGATCCTGGTGACCTTCTCCCCATGGCGCAGCGCGTTATCTATCAGGTTTGTAAAGACCTTCTCAATGAGGGGGTCGGCAAAGACCTCCACCCCCGGCGGGATGTTGTTCTCAAGAGAGACCGCGCCGAGCGAGACGCAACCGGCCGCCGCCTCAACAAGAGATCGGATCTCCTGCCAGGCGGGAGAAGATGTCCCGATCCTCTGGTACTCGGCCGTGAACTGGAGGGTGTTGTTGATCCGTTTCACCATCTCGACAGCATTCTCAACGCGGCGCCGGCCATCTCCCGTCCCCGCATGACGGCCTCGATCTGGGAGCAAACGTGTTCCGGGTTCGGAGGTTTGACTATGAAACTGTCGGCGCCGGCCGCAAGCCCCTTCAGGACGTCGGCAGGGTCAAAGAGGACGGTGACCATGATGACAGGGAGATCCGGGTTCTGCTGCTTTATGCGGCGACAGAGTTCGTAGCCATCAATCCCCGGCATCAGGATGTCGGTCAGGACGATATCCGGCCTCGCGGTCTCCACCTGCTTTATCGCCTCGGCACCGTTGCCCGCCAGTATGACATTGTAGCCAGCGGTCTCAAGGATCTGGCGGATAAACTCGGCCTGCGTCCTGCTATCCTCCACAACAAGAATGTTCATTGCACTCCTGCGCTGTTTCATTTCCATAGCGCTTCCCTCCACCATCGCTGCACCAACTGCCAGAGTATCCTGAAACCCTCATCCTGCCTCTGACCTGGCACAGGCGGTGTCATCCACCTGATACGACCGAACTCCAGGATCCCTGTCACCTCAGGTTGAACTCAATCTGAAATGACCGTATCAAACTCATGCTGCTTAATATTTGTGATAAAGGCTATTTTGCAGGCGGATCGCCTCGATTCCATTTCCCGCGTGAGGTAAAAACCACCGTCAGCCGCAGCATAATGACCCCGCTGAACCGCACCCATTCACACCTTCGCAGCACGGACTCCTGAAACTCCCGTTCTCGACCGGGCACAACGTTTATCCCCGATCTCTCCAGAACTTACGCAAAGATACGCGGGAGAAGAAAACTAATGGCAGACGTCTATTTCGCAAACCTCAGGGCAAGAGGCCCGGGGGAGAGCAAGATCGAGAAGATCCGCCGTCTCTTCGACGCAGCCGGGTTTGACCGTGTGGTCCGGCACGATGACCTTACGGCCATCAAACTGCATGTCGGGGAGCGTGGCTGCGACACCTACCTGCACCCCCTCTTCGCCCGGCAGGTTGTCAATAAGGTAAAGGAGCGAGGCGCACAGCCCTTCATAACCGATACCGCCACACTCTACGCTGGAAGCAGGGCCGACGCAGTCAGGCACACCGTCACCGCCATCGAGCACGGTTTTGACTACTCTGTCATCTCCGCACCGGTGATCATCGCCGACGGTCTCCGCGGCGGATACTGGAGGGAGGTTGCGGTCAATGGAAAACACTTCAAATCGGTCAGGATTGCCGGAAACATCCTGGATGCTGACAGTATGATCGTCCTCTCCCACGTCAAAGGCCACGATCTTGCCGGATTTGGCGGGGCGATCAAGAACCTTGCCATGGGGTGCGCCCCACCGTCAGGAAAGGCTGCGCAACACGCCGCCAGACCCTGCGTAGATATCGAGCGCTGCATCGGCTGCGGGAGTTGCACGAAGGTCTGCCCGCAATCGGCGATGGGCCTCTCTGAAGGGGTGGCGCATCTCAACCGTGAGCGTTGCGTCGGTTGCGGCGACTGCATGCGAGCCTGCCCCGAGGGAGCGATCGAGTTTGACTGGACGACCGAAGTCCGACCATTCATCGAACGGCTTTGCGAGCACGCTCTCGGCGCCGTCTGTAGCAGGCCGGGAAGAAACGGCTACATCAACTTCCTCCTCAACATCACACCGGATTGTGACTGTGTCCCATGGAGCGATGCGCCTATTGTCCCGGATATCGGGATCCTGGCCTCCACCGACCCGGTCGCGATCGACCACGCGAGCCTCGATCTAATAGACAGCCAGCATGGGTTTTCGCATACACTGCTTGAGAGGAATCTGGCTCCAGGGGAAGACAAGTTTAAAGGAGTCCGGGACTATACAGAGGGTAGATACCAGATCGCCTACGCCGCCAGGATCGGACTTGGAGACGAGGCCTACCACCTGATCGAGGTCTGAAGGATGTCAGCCGGAAAAGTTGTGCTGCTCTGCGGGAGCCCCAGACGGAGGGGGAACACCGAACTCGTGCTCGGCGAGTGTGCAAAGGTACTCGAAGCCGGGGGTCTGGAGACGGAGACCATCACTCTTGCAGATAAACAGATCCTCTCCTGCACCGCCTGCGGGCTCTGCAGCGAGGGGGAATGCGCTCTCGATGACGACTTAAACGAGATCATCGAAGAGATCAGGGGGGCCGACGGCTTCATCGTGGGTGCACCGGTCTATTTCGGCACCGCCCGAAGTGATGTCACGGCAGCCCTGCAGCGGATAGGGATGGTCTCGATGGCCTCGGACTCTTTCCTCTCGCGGAAGGTCGGCGGGCCTATCGCCGTGGCCAGGCGCGGCGGGCATACCGCAACGCTCCAGGAACTGTTGATGTTTTACCTGATCAACGACATGATCGTGCCCGGTTCAACATACTGGAACATGGTCTTCGGGGAGGCGCCCGGTGAGGCGCTGGCCGATGAGGAGGGGATGAGAACTGTGCGGCGATTCGCCGATAACGTGGCGTACCTGATCAGAAAACTCCGGTGAGTTTGATCGTTATCACCGGAAACGGTCTCGTTGCAGAACCATCAGAATCAATCAAGTTGGGAGAATAAACAGCATGGATCTTTCGTCTGAGGCGATCAGGCCGGATGTCGCGAACACGGCACCGCTGACCCGGCGGGAGATCACCGAACTCCTGCCGGAGGTGAGAGGCTGGTCACTCAAGGATGGGCGCCTCACCTCCCGATTTGGATTCAAGGGATTCCCTGAAGCCCTGGCATTCCTGAACAGAGTTGCTGAGTTTGCCGCGCGGGAGAACCACTTCCCGGATCTCAGCATCCAGGAGGGGAGGTATGTTGAGGTCGCCTGGTACACTTACGCCATAGGCGGACTCTCCAGGAACGACTTCATCATGGCTGCGCGGCTCTCAGAGCGGCTCCGCAACCGGCGTGGCGGGATAGTCTAACCGGGACCAAACGCACGCATGATCCGTGCCTTAATGGCCTCTTTAGGTAGAGCCCCGACCACGCGGTCAACGAGTTTCCCGTTAGCAAAGAAGAGCAATGTCGGTATCGCTGTTATGCTGAAACTGGACGCAATGAGTGGGTTTTCGTCGACATTGCACTTCCCGAATGTTACCCTGCCGGCTAAATCGTGCGCCAGATCCTCGATCACCGGCGCCACCATCCGGCAGGGACCGCACCATTCAGCCCAGACGTCGACGACAAGGGCGGGATGTTTCTGTAGGGCCTCCCGGAAGGTAGTATCGCTGATCTCTATGACGCCACCAGATCTACCGGTGAATCGCGCCTCCATGTTCCTGAGACGCTCTTCCCGCAAACGCTGAAGTTCATCGTCAAACGGTCTCTCTCCTACCATACAGCGAAATTATGCCTTCAGCACCTATAAATGATTGGCCATGCGCTGTGTGCGTGGCAGAGGGGTAAGCCTGCAAAAGGTATATAACAGCCGAGAACGAATGTGTATATCCCACAGTGGTGAAGCGAGGTGGGGTAGTCAGGAAATCCCGACGGGCTCATAACCCGTAGACCGATGGTTCAAATCCATCCCTCGCTATGATCGGTTCTTCTGCGTTTCAAAAAGGTTTTATTCAAGCATTCTTTCATCGACCCCGACCCAAACCGGGAGATGCCTGCTGCACGGTTTCAGGGAGATTACGGTTAGATAGAATGAGAGACTATGTCTCTTCCTTCCCGGAATCGAATGTTGAGAGATCGGACTGGAGAGTACCGCCCATATAACTCACAACGCAGCGAGAGTTCTTCTCCCCATCTATCTCCACAGGGTAGCACCCTGTCAGGCAACCGGTACAGAGGTCCAGCTCGCCAAACCCTGTCGCCTCCACCAGGTCTTCAAGCGGGATGTAGACAAGCGATGCCGCGCCAACGCTCTCACGAACCGCTTCCACCTCCCTGCCGCTTGCGATCAGTTCAGCGCGGGTGGGCATGTCCACTCCGAGATAACAGGGAGCGATTATAGGCGGGGAACCAACCCGCAGGTGGACCTCGTCCGCCCCCGCCTCCCTGATCATGCTCACAATCCGCCGGGAGGTTGTCCCACGGACGATGCTATCATCGACGAGGACCACACGTTTGTCCTTCAGGTTGCCACGGACGGTGTTGAGCTTGATCCTGACCGCTCGATCCCGCTGCTTTTGAGTCGGCATGATGAACGTCCTGCCCATGTAACGGTTCTTCATCAACCCCTCAAGGAACGGAATCCCGGATCGCTCTGCGTAGCCAGCGGCATAGGCAGTTCCTGAATCGGGAACCGGAGACACAAGATCAGCCTCGGTTGGGCTTGTTTCGTAGAGTTTTTGCCCGATCTGGCGCCTGACATCGTAGACCAGTTTCCCGTCCATCACCGAGTCGGCACGGGCGAAGTAGATGTACTCGAAGATGCAGTGCGCCCTCCGGTTCGCGGTAGAGATCTGGGTAGAAGACAGCCCTGATTCATCGATGCGGACGAGTTCGCCAGGGCGCACGTCGCGGATGAATGTGCCGTCCAGTGCATCGATCGCCACGCTCTCCGAAGCGACGATGTAGCCCTGGTCGAGTTTACCAATACAGAGCGGTTTGATTCCGAGCGGGTCGCGAAAAGCGTAGATGGTATCATTCAGGAGTGCAACCGTGGCGTAAGATCCGCGCAACCGGCGCATGCATAGCAGGACGGCATCCTCCATGCTCTTTGACGCACGGAGTGCGTCGGCTATGATGCTGCCTATTATCTCGGTATCAGTGGTGGTGCAGAAGATCTGTCCCCGGCGCTCATACTCCTCCCGGAGTTCGGCCGTGTTGACCAGATTACCGTTATGGGCGATCGAGAGGGTCAGCCCGCGGTACTTGAAGTTAAAGGGCTGGACGTTCTCAGGGATCTTCGACCCGGTTGTAGGGTAGCGAACGTGCCCGATTCCGGCTTTCCCCCGCAGTTCCTGCAGGGTATGCCGGTTGAAGACCTCGGCAACAAGTCCCTGCGCCTTATGCGTGTAGAGGGTTGCGCCTTCAAAAGTAGAGATCCCCGCGCTCTCCTGCCCACGGTGCTGGAGAGCGTAGAGGGCATAATACAACTGAAACGAGACATCGCCAGCATCGACGATGCCAACGATACCACACATGATACAACTCTAGTGCGTCGGTACCTTCGGTTTCTTCTCAGTCCATCGATAACTGCGGATCTTCCGGCTCCTGCCGAAACCACAGGCCGAACAGACCTTGTGTCGCGCATGGAACGAGATCTTGCCGCACCGCCTGCAGGCGATGTGGGTATGCTTCTGCCTCTTGCCCATTGAAGGTGTGCCTTTTGACATTCTCTCTCACCAGGTTTATTCGATTGAAGGGGTAATGTAGATCACATTATCACCGCGGACGATCAGCGTGCCGAGTTTCTGCGTCACACCGTCCACTTCTTCTTCGGCCCTGTCCAGTACCAGATTCATGTGAACATCGTATCCCTGGAGGATCCCCCGGATCTCCCTTCCACCTTTCAGACTGATGATGACGGGCTGACGATTCAGTACCTGATCTAAAATATCCAACGGTCTTGGCGTCATATGATTACCCTTTGCCGTCCATTCTGGAGTAATATATTTGAGTGAGGAACCTACTTAAATATAACCGCAGTGGCTGCACCCACCACGAGGTATCGAGCGATGTCACAGATCACCGTAAAGAAACGCCATGTCATCCGGAAGTCACAGGCAGCCGAGCTTATGAAGCAACTCGGCGAGGAGATCGGAGCATCCGCAGACCTCTTCCGGTCTGAGCGGATCGAGCGGGTTGAAACCGATGCCCCATTCGAGATCTACCTGGTCGATAAGAAACCGCTCCTGATGGGCACGGCAGACTGGGCCTTTCCGAGCCTTCGGGGGCTCGTAGAGCGGCCGATACCCGAACGAAGGGTAGTGGTCGATTCCGGCGCGGTTAGATTTGTCGTTAACGGCGCGGATATCATGCGCCCCGGGATAGTCTCGATCTCCTCTGACGTCCGTGCAGGGCACCCGGTTCAGGTCGTCGATGAAAGGCACTCCAAACCGCTTACTGTGGGGATTGCGCTCTTTGATGCAGTGGATATGGAACAACAGGAGAGAGGTAAATCCGTTAAAAACATCCACCACGTCGGGGACGATCTCTGGAACCTGGAGGTCTGAAGGCGATAATAATGGATACTATTAAATAAAACTCATTCCTCAATTTTTCTATGGTTAAAAATATCTTCGACAGCATCCTCGGTAAAAGCCCGGCACGGAGTGAGGAGGACTACATGGAACTCGATCTCGCCGCCTACGAGGTATCGAGCGAAGAAGAGCCGGCATCGATGTACGTCAAGATCGCCACCATCGCCGACCTCAAGGATACACCCCGCGTCAAGGACGAGGTCTACAACGGCAACATCGTCATCGTCGATATCGGCCGTTTGAAGATGGACAAGGTAACGTTTGAACGGGTCATAAAAGACCTGCGCGATGTAGCAAAGGACGTTAACGGTGATATTGTCGGCCTCGGCGAACAGAAGTATGTCATCATCACGCCGATGTCGGTCAAGATCTCGCGCGAGAAGATCGGCGGTGGCGTCTGAGTGCGGGAATCATACTCTGGAACCTGTCCCGCCTGCGGCGGTGAGATCCAGATTACCCATCACCGCCTGGAGATCCCGCATTTTCCAGACCTCCTCCTGGTCTCAATAGCGTGCGAGACCTGCGGCTACCGGCATACAGATACCATCATACTTGGGGAAGGCGACCCCGTCCGGTGGACGGTGCAGGTGGAGGGGCCCGAAGATTTATCCATACGGGTGGTCAGGAGCACTACAGGAACTATCAGGATACCTGAACTCGGCATGGCGATCGAGCCCGGCACCGCCTGCGAAGGGTTCATCACAAACATCGAAGGCGTTCTCTCACGATTTGAACAGGCTGTGGAGGCGATCCTGGCAAACCCTGAGAACGAGGGCGAGCGAGAGGCCGCGCTCAGGGCAAAGGAGGCGCTTGCAGCCGCAAGGGAGGCGGCATTCCCCTTCACCGTCATCCTGGAGGACCCGGCAGGGAACAGCATGCTCGTCAGCGATAAGGCCAAGAAGGCTGTCCTGGAAGAGGGGGAGACCTGACCTTTTTTTCCCGCTTCCAACCCTGCAAATCCAGTGAAGGAAGAGAGAGGGTTTTTTCCTGCCGCCTGGCCGCTGTGGCCGGTTTGGGGACCCGGCCAACCTTTCCCCCCCGAGATCCATCAAATGCGAGAGAGACCAGTCACCTGATCTCCACGCCCTTCAACCTCACACCCGGCTCTTCCGTCACCTCACCGACCACCCGGGCATCCGGGAATATTGACTGGATTGTGGCCACGCTCCCGGCAGGCGCGATGAAAGCGTAGCCCATACCCATGTTGAACGTCCGGTACGCCTCGACCTTCCCGATGCTCCCGGCCTCCTGCAGCCACTTGAATATGAGGGGGGGCTCCAGGGGGTCGGTGATGGAGAACCCGTATTTTGAGAGACGTTTCAGGTTCAGGAGGCCGCCGCCTGTGATGTGGCACATCCCGTGGATGCTACAGCCCTCCGTCACCCTGAGAACCCCGGCGTAGATCCGGGTAGGGGTCAGGAGGTCCTCGCCCAGGGTCTTGCCGTTCGGGAGAGGGGTGTCGTAGGAAGCACATTCCTCCACGATCTTCCGGGCAAGGGTCAGGCCGTTGCTGTGGATGCCGCTCGAGGGGAGACCGACTATCACATCCCCGGGAACGATCGCCTCTCCGGTTATAACAAGATCCTTCTTCTGGACGCCAAGGCACGTCCCGGCAAGATCCAGACCTTTCACGAGTCCCCGAAGGGTCGCGGTCTCGCCGCCGACTATGTTCATGTTAGCCTGGCGGGCACCCTCGTTCAATCCCTCACCGATCTGGGCCATCTTCTCCGGCGAAAGCGAATCGGTCGCGATGTAATCCACGAACGCCACGGGCTCGAGGTTCATCACATAGAGGTCGTTCACGTTCATCGCGACACAGTCGATCCCGACCGTCCGCCAGTCCTGCAGCGCGTCGGCAACAAGCATCTTGGTGCCGACACCGTCGACCGCGAGCGCAAGGACGTATGACCCGCAGTCGATCAGCCCGGCGAAGTGCCCGACCTCCCCGAGCATTGAGAACGCACCGGTTCTGCGGTAGGTGAGTTTATCGATCAGCGCCCGCACAGCCCGGGCCTCGAGATCGATGTCGACACCGGCATCACGGTAGGTATGTTCCGGCACGGCCGAACCCTCCATCTCGTGCATGAGGGGACGATACAGCGGCATCTTCTGTCTCATCCGAATTTTCCGATAGGCGGAACTCATCGTGCAGCACCCGCAGGGCGCGCTTGCCATCCCGGGCTTTCACAACGAATGAAACGTTCACCTCGCTTGAACCCTGGGAGATCATCATTACGTTGATTCCGGCACGGCCGAGCGCGGAGAAGATCCGCCCGCCGGTTCCGGGGGAGCCGGCCATCCCGGCACCCACAACCGCAAGTGCGGCCACATCACGGTCATGGGTGACCTCGCGCACGATCCCCTGCTTTACGATGGGGTTAAGGGCGGCGAGAGCGGCGTCGAGATGCGACTCATCGATGATGAGGGATATGTTCGCCTCGCTTGAACCCTGGGAGATCATCATGATGTTCACCTCCCGCTCCGCAAGCGCTTCGAAGATCATCTTTGCGACCCCTGGCCGGCCGATCATCTGGGCACCGTTGACATTTACCAGGGCCACCTTCTCGATGAGGGCTATGGCTTTTACTACGCGCTTCTCCAGGTGCCTGTCCCGGCGGATAATGGTGCCAGGGGCATCTGGCCTGAAAGAGTTCTTGACCCGGATGGGGATATCCTTCTGCATCGCGGGCTCGATCGACCGTGGGTGGAGCACCTTTGCACCAAAGTAGGAGAGCTCCATCACCTCCAGGTAGGAGATCTCGTCGAGCACCCGTGCGTCCTCGATGATTCTTGGGTCAGAGGTCATCACGCCGTCGACGTCTGTCCAGATCCAGATCTCGTCGGCACCGATCCCGGCACCGATGACAGCGGCCGAGTAGTCAGACCCGCTCCGGCCCAGGGTGGTGATGACCCCCTGCTCGGTCGCCCCCATGAACCCCATGATAACAGGAACACTCTCACCGAGCAGCGGGGCTACCCGGGCACGGATTCTCTCCTCGCTCACCGGGAGAGCACGGGCATCGCCGTGGTTTGCAGTCGTGACGATCCCGGCCTCGGCGCCGTCAAGGACGACTGAAGGTATACCCCGCTGCCTGAGGGCTGCGCTAACAATAGGGGCAGAGAGTCGTTCCCCAAAGGAGATGATGTAATCGCGAGAGCGAGGTGTCAGCTCCTTCAGGGTGTGAACCGCAGTGAGGATGTTCTGCAGCCGGAGCAGCAGATCGTCGATCATCTCCGTCACCTCACGGGTGTGGTCCGGGGCTGTTGCTTCCAGGAGCCTGATGTGGCGCTCCCGCATCGCTGAGATGAATTCCTCGATCGCTGGCTCTTCACTGCTCGTTGCGGCCTCATCGGCAGCCGCGATGATCCGGTCGGTGATCCCGGAGCATGCTGATACCACCACCGCAACCTCATCTCCTGCCGCATGGTGTGATTCAACTATATCTGCGACCCGCTGGATACATGCCGCTTCCCCGACAGAACTGCCGCCAAATTTCATCAAAAGCCTCATTCTGGCTCACTTATCCCCTGCAATTACTTTATGATAGTATACAACGCACCGACTAATAAGATGCTTGTAGACGAGATTGTGGACGCGCACGTGCTGGTTGTCGGAAGCGGCGGCGCTGGTATCCGGGCTGCCATCGAGGCGTCCCGCTACGGCGATGTGGTCATGGTCTCCAAGACTATCGCCGGTAAAGGGGGGTGCACACCGATGGCGGAGGGTGGCTACAACGCAGTGCTGCGCGACCAGGACTCGATCGATGTCCACCGCGAGGATACGCTTGCAGGCGGGGCATACCTCAACGACCCCGAACTCGTGGACGTCCTGGTTCGCGAGGCCCCGGAGCGGATGACCGACCTCATCCGGTGGGGCGCGGTCTTTGACGTGACTGCCGAGTGTCAGGTCGCGCAGAGACCGTTCGGTGGCCAGCGTTTCCCCCGGACGTGCTACGCCGGCGACCGGACAGGTCACGAGATCATCATGACACTCCTTGAACGACTGGATGCAACGGATACGCACATCTACCAGGAGGTCACCGTAATCGACCTTGTAACCGATGAAAACGGGGCGGTTGCCGGCGCGATCGCCCTCGATCGGGATGGAGAGGTCATGCTCTTTCGGGCCGACGCAACGGTGCTTGCAACCGGCGGTGGGACTCAGGTCTACGACATCTCCACAAACTCCGCCGCCGGGACGGGAGACGGGTTCGCCATGGCCTACCGCGCCGGTGCGGAGGTGATCGATATGGAGATGGTCCAGTTCCACCCGACGGGCGCGGTCTACCCCTACGATGCCAGGGGACGCCTTGTGACCGAGGCAGTCCGGGGAGAAGGAGGTCTACTTCTGAACGCCCGGCGTGAACGGTTCATGAGACGCTACGACCCGGAGCGGATGGAACTCTCCACCCGGGACGTGGTTGCAAGGGCGATCGCAACCGAGGTGCTGGAGGGGCGCGGGACGGCCCGCGGCGGGGTCTACCTGGACGTGACCCACCTTCCAGCTGAGACGATTGAGACACGACTCCCGGTGATGCTCGAGCAGTTCCTCGCATTCGGCATTGATATCAGGAGGGAGCCGATGGAGGTGGCGCCCACCGCCCACCATATCATGGGCGGGCTCCGGATCACCCCTGAGTGCCGGACAACCCTGCCGGGCCTCTTCGCATGCGGGGAGGTTGCCGGCGGGGTGCATGGCGCAAACCGCCTGGGCGGGAACGCGCTTGCCGACACACAGGTCTTCGGGAAACGTGCAGGTGAGTTCGCCGGGAAGGCAGCGGCGCGGAGCGGCCGGATCGACGAGAAGAGTGTCGATGAGATCCTCGGGATGCTGGACGGTTTCTATGACGGGGTGATAAACCCGGCGGATGTTCGGAAAGACCTGAAACTCACGATGTGGAACCAGGCTGGAATCTTTCGAAATGCCGCCGATCTCCGGACGGCCCTTATGCAGGTCCGCCGGCTCTCTGACCGGCGGCTCTACGCGGCATCTAGCGACAACCTCGCTGAGTGCTGCACCATCCGGAACATGTGCACCACAGCCTCCCTGATAATCCGTTGCGCACTGTTGCGACCGGAGAGCCGTGGTGCCCACATGAGGCTGGACGCCGATGTCAGGACGGAGCCGGCGAAGTCGCCTTTTGGACATACATACATCTCGCTCACGCGGGAGGGGATCGAGCGGCGTGAGGTGGCAGCATGAGAGAGATCAGAGTCAGGGTCTCGCGTTTCAACCCGGCAGAGGATGCGGAACCGCACATTGAAGAATATACCGTCCAGGTCAACGAGGGCGCGAGGGTGCTCCACGCACTCCACGCTATCCACGACGACCTCGACCCGACGCTAGCCTACCGCTACTGCTGCGGGGCCGGGCAGTGCGGGACCTGCGCCGTCCGCGTCGATGGGGAGCCTGTCCTTGCCTGTATGGAGGAGGCGCGCGACGGGATGATAGTCGAACCGCTGGCGCTCCCCGTCCTTAAAGACCTGGCGGTTGATATGGAGCCTGTGATCGCTAAGATCGCCAGGATATGCCCGAGACCGGACGGGGAACTCCCACCAAAAGAGGTTATCGAGGAGATAAAACCGCTCCGGGACTGCATCGAGTGTCTCTGCTGCGTCTCCGCCTGCCCGGCGCTCCTGGTGACGGAGTTCGCCGGGCCGACGGTGATCCGCCAGGAGATGCGGCTCGCCCTCGACCCCAGGGATTCCGGCGACCGGATCACCGATGCCGTCAAGAAAGGGCTCTTCTACTGCACGACCTGCAAGCGCTGCGTGGAGGTCTGCCCGAAGGATATCGATATCCCGGGCAAAGCCATCGAGAAACTCCGGGAACTCGCGAACCGGCGCGGGCTGACTCTCCCACGCCACAGGGAGGTGGCCCGGCTGGTGCAGGAGACGGGACGGAGCGTCGAGCGAACGGGGGTCACGTTTCTTGAGCAGGTGCCGGAGGTGATCGAGCCCGATGGGCCGATCCGCGGCGAGGTTGGGTTCTTTGTCGGGTGCATGTTCAACGGCCGGGTGCCGCAGACGGCGCTTGACGCGATGGAGGTCATGAAGCGTAACGGGATCAGGGTGATCATACCCCACGAGCAGGTCTGCTGCGGGTCACCGCTAATAAGGACCGGGCAGACATCGATCGTGGACGGCCTGAAAGAGAGAAACATTGAGGCATTCGCCAGCCGTGGGATAGAGACCGTGATGACGATCTGTGCCGGCTGCGGGGCGACGCTGAAGAACGATTATGAGACCCCGTTTGTGGTAAAAGACGTCACAGAGATCCTGACCGAGTACGGGATCGAGCCCCCGGCGAAGCTCGATATCCGTGCGACCTACCACGATCCCTGCCACCTCCTCCGGGGCCAGGGGATCCGCGAACAGCCGCGGGAACTGCTCCGGCAGGCCGTGAAGGAGTTTGTGGAGATGCCGGTGCAGTGCTGCGGCGCCGGTGGCGGCGTCCGTTCGGGGGTGCCGGAGGAGGCGATGGCCCTCGGGGCGATGCGCGGTGAGGCGGTGAAGGCAACCGGAGCGGACGTGGTGGTGACGGTCTGCCCGTTCTGCGAGTTCCATATCGCCGACTGCACCGATGTTCCGGTGAAGAACCTGACGACGATCCTGCTTGAGGGCTACCGGAAGAAGGACGCGGAGCAGGAGCCATCCGGGTGAGCGATTCCACCTTTTCATTACAGGCGATCGCGTGCCAGGAGTCGATCCGGGGCGCCTGGCCACCCCGACCTGGAAGCAACCGAACCGCACAGAGCCAAACCTCCAGGGACGATTGTGGGCAGCAGCGGTGCACCTGCTGATTCACCACACACAAAGATGCCGGTTAGGTTGCAGGGCAAAACAGCCGCTCATTTTCACCCCTGGTGACCTGAAGAGATGGGGCGGCAGGTATGAGCAATATCCAGAGGCATGAACAATGGTGGTGACGTCTCTGCCTCATCCGGGGTGGTAACCACCTCATCCGTGAGCTCCTGGATACAGGCTTCAGGAGGATTTGCCATGCACCGCCCGCCATCCCTTGAGGAGAGGGGTGGGGATACAAAAACCGGACGGTGTGGGTTTTCTATGAAAGCCGCCACCCACTGAAAATCGGGTTATCGTGAAAGAGCTAAAAGTCCCCTATTCATTGCCGATTGAGCAGTGAGGGGAGGATATATTGTTTGAAAAGATACCACAAAAGAGGCTGCACCCTCAGGGCGACCCGGCTAAAATAATGGGCCCGGAGGGATTTGAACCCACGACCGCTCGGTTATGAGCCGAGCG
>ERZ795047.3208-NODE-3208-length-14904-cov-5.174692_pt1 | contig 14904 bp, 11 predicted proteins | sample MGYA00375131_ERZ795047 | MGnify/ENA primary metagenome ERZ795047 (study PRJEB30176, sample SAMN05720228) | activated sludge metagenome | isolation source: Anaerobic digester | place: Japan | collected 2015-05-20 ...
GCCGCAGTTGGTGCTGAGGGAATCTTACGCAACGATGAAATGCGAGGGATCGGGATGCAACCCAGGATTGTAGTTGTGGGTAGCCTGAACATGGATATTGGTCTGGGCGTGAAGCATGTTCCCAGACCGGGGGAGACTACGGCTGCGCTATCGGCCCGATTCTCACCGGGCGGGAAAGGCGCAAATCAGGCTGTGGCCGCCGCTCAGCTGGGAGCGCACGTGTCTATGGTGGGCAGCGTGGGGGCGGATACTCAGGGAGATGAGCTTGTTAGGAATCTTAGGGAGGCTGGTGTGTGTGTCGACCGGATCGCGCGCGAACAGGGCTCGACCACGGGAATGGCTGTCATAGTGGTAGACGAAGCCGGCCAGAATTCGATAGTGGTGTGGCCGGCGGCCAACGGCACACTGTCCGCGGACCGGGTTAGGGCAGCCCAGGACGTGATCTCCGAGGCACGCGCCCTCGTTGTCCAATTCGAGACGCCTATGGCCGGCGTGGAGGAAGCCCTCGCCATCGCTCGGCGACATGGCGTGCTGACGGTGTGCAATCCGGCCCCTGCCCGGCACGTTGATGCTCAGTTTCTTGGCAAGGTCGACATCCTCATACCTAACGAAGTGGAGGCGTCCATGATTTCGGATGTATTCGTTCAGGATATGTCCAGCGCAATGCGGGCGGCTGAGAGTATTCGATCGCGCGGGGCGGCTAGAGTGGTTGTCACCCTTGGCGAGAACGGAGCGATATACGCGGGGCCAGAGGGAAGGCTTCACTGCCCCGCATTCAGCGTCAGAAGTGTAGATACAACTGGTGCAGGCGACGCTTTTGTAGCAGGATTCGCAGTGGCCTGGCTCTCGCAGCCTGACCCGTGGCACAGTCTGCAGTACGCGTGCGCAGTCGGAGCCATAGTCACCCAGACCATGGGAGCACAGTCGCCTGCCCTTTCTATGGAGAACGTCCAGGAACTACTGCGCGCTGCGAGGGGCGTCGGGGACGCCCATGGCGCGCGCGGCCAGGGAGGAGATACCGGGATCGCCAGCCGGCATACCATGGATCTATGAGGTTCGAGTGTCGCGGTACCAGACGTACCAATGCATCCACCATGCAATCATGGCAAATGGGAGGTTTGAACGCAGAAATGACAACAAAGAACACATGGCTTAAGGCAGTGCTCTGCCTGGCCGCTCTGCTGGCCATGGCCCTGGCGCCCATTGCTGCTCATGCAGCAAGTGCTCCGGTGAAGATCAAGTTCTGGATTGAGCAGACACAGGACATAGCGATGCAGAAGATGGTCGAGTGGTTCGATCTGTTCAACGCGAGTCAGAACGAGGTGCGTGTGGAGATCAGGTCGGCAGGCGAAGGCGATGAGTATCTGCAGTCTGTGAGGGCCGCCCTTGCTTCTGGTTCTGACATCGACATGTGGAGGCTATTCGGGCCCAGCACAATGCCGCCATTCGCAGACGCGGGCCTCCTTCTCGACCTTACTCCCTACGCGGCCAAGTACAACTGGAAAGACAGGTTCTTCAGCTACGCCCTGGAAAGCCACAGTTACAAGGGGAAGCTGATGGCCTTCCCGGCGAACCCGGAGACTCTTCTCCTGTACTACAACAAGACCGAGTTCGACAAGCGCGGGTGGAAAGTCCCGACCACTTGGGAAGAGCTGTGTGCAACGTGCGAGAATATCCAGAAGATCGGGCGTATCCCGATCGCCTTCGGCGTTCGCGGCTTCACTCCCGCGAATGAGTGGTGGCTATCCGTGGTGTTCAACAGCGCCGCGGGCCCGGAGAACGTGTATAAGGCTCTGACGGGTCAGATACCGTGGACGGCCCAGCCCTTCGTAGATTCCATCGCTAAGCTGAAGTACATGTGGGACAAGGGCTGGATCATGAACAAGCAGATGTACGACGTTACCAGCGATGACGCCGTCGCCGTGTGGGGCACTCAGAAGGCCCTCATGATGATGGACGGAAGCTGGGGCGTGAAGTACGCGCCCCTCTACGCCAAGGGCTTCGACTGGGCACTTGCTCCGTTCCCGGCCATGGGCGCCGCCAGCCCCACTCTCCCGCTGGCGCTGGGCTTTTCAGTCGGAGTCAATGCGAAGACCAAGCATCCTGACGCCGTGGCCAAGTTCCTGAACTGGCTTACCGAGAACCCCAAGACGGCCGTGGAATACGGGATCAACTCCAATCTCGAGTTCTGGCTACCTCTGAAGAAGGCCGCTCCGGATTACCTGCCGGCAACGACCGCTCCGAAGACTGCCGACATGTACAGAACCATATACGAAGCTCAGTCCAGTGGGAAGTACGGCTACGCTACCTGGACGTTCTGGTCGCCCGGAACGCAGCTGTACATGTATGAGAAACTGCCTCGCGTGCTCCTGGGGCTGATGTCCATCGAGGATTACCTGAAGGAAGCTCAGTCCATCTTCACACAGGAACTCGCGGCGGGGAAGGTTCCGCCTGTACCGGCGCCCGCTAAGTAGGAGGACTGACTCTACCAATAGCTGCAGTTTGAAGGGCGCGGCGGCGACCGGCCGGCACGGCCGACCATACATCGCCGCTGCGCCTACGGCGCAGGCGAAGGAGTTGTCTTCGGATGAGAAAATGCAGACTTGGCAAGCGGGCTATGGCGGCTCTATTCTGTCTTCCGGCCGCCGCTCTGGTGATAGTCGTCATCGGCGTACCCTCGATTTCGAGCCTGGCAATGTCCCTTTTCGAGTGGGATGGCCTGAGCAAGCCGGCTTTTGTGGGGCTCCGGAATTTTGCCGACATTCTGTTTCGGGACAAGGAGTTCAGGATAGGTCTCGTTAACAATCTGAAATGGACTGTCATCTTCATGATAGTCCCAATCTTTCTGGGGCTCGTGATCGCGTTCGCGCTTGCGTCAATCAAGAGGATGCGCCTGGTGTATATGACTGTCCTCTTCATCCCAGTGGTGCTGTCACGGGTAGTTGTGGCGCGCCTATGGGGATGGGTCTTCAACCCATTCTTTGGCATAAACACGCTGTTCGAGAAGCTCGGATGGACGGCTCTCTGCCAGTCATGGCTGGGGAACCCGCACATCGCCCTTTACTCGCTGGCCTTTGTGGACAACTGGACGTGGTGGGGGTTTGTGATGGTGATCTTCCTCGCCGCAATACAGCAGATAGACCCCGCGTACTATGAGGCGGCAGTGATCGACGGCGCGAGTACGGCACAGAAGTTTCGCTACATCACGATTCCGCTGATAAGGCCGACTCTTAACTTTATCCTCCTGCTCACTGCAGTGTGGTCTCTATCTGCCTTCGATTTCAGCTACATTATGACACAGGGCGGGCCCGGACATGCTACCGAAATGATGTCTACATGGATATATAAACAAGGTATCCTCAATTTCCGAGTAGGCTATGCGAGCGCCATGTCGGTGCTTCTGTTGGCCTTTTCGCTCCTGGTAATCTTGCTCTTCTCGGCAGTCAGGAGGGATGCCTGATGGTTACGAGATCCAAACACAGAGGCGAGGTGCGACATCAAGCACTGCTGCATGCGATACTGATAGTTGCCTGTCTGGTTGTGCTGGTGCCTCTGTTTTACTTGGTCATAAACTCCTTCAAGGACAACTACGAAGTTATCCTATCGCCTTTCGCACTGCCTTCGGCCCCCACCATTGAGAACTACAGAAAGGCCTGGACCACCGGGGGTCTTGCGGAGGCTATGCTCAACACCGTCCTGGTTGTGGCAGTCTCCACTGTAGTGCTAGCTGTCGTATCGTGCATGATGTCATATGGAATGGTGTTCCTTGGCGTTCGGTCCACACCCGTATGGTCTGCCTTGCTCATGTTGGCCATGCAGGTACCGCTGCATATGTACATCGTGCCTCTGTTCGTGATGTGGAAACGGCTGGGTCTTGTCAACAACCCGCTAGGGATCATCTTGATATATGCAGCAGTCTATGTTCCGTTCTCGGTTCTCTTTCTGAACTCGCAATTTGCGTCGATTCCAAAGGAAATAACGGAGGCGGCTGAGATTGACGGCTGCTCATATATAGGTACACTGACCAGAGTTGTAGTCCCCATATCCCGTCCTGCGCTGGTCACCCTGACACTGATCAACGCTAAGTGGATATGGAACGAGTTCACTTTTGCCATGACATTCCTTCAGGAACCGCGGTTTCAGACAGTCACAGCCCGATATCTGCAGTTCAGCGCCAGATTCGTGGCTGACTTTGCTGTGACCGGGGCAGGAGCGGTAATCAGCGTGCTACCGATAGTGGTGCTGTACCTGCTGCTTCAGCGGCGGTTCATTGAGGGAATGACAGCGGGCAGCATCAAGGGTTAACAGGTTATCAAGTCTCGCCAAGGGAGGAATACCAGTATGACGCATGCTGAAAAACAGGCGGCCGAGATGTGGCAGGACATAATGACCTACAGCCGCACTGTGGAAAATCGGATGATCGAGTGCGTGGATGCCCTCGAGAAGCGGGGTTACGATGTGTCGGAGGCAAGGCGGTTGATTCCTGCGGGATGGGAGGCGTACAATTCCGGCGACTACTGGGCACTTCAGAAAGTGATCGCCATGATCTGGGAGGCGTTGCGCCGGGCCCCCAGAATGGTGAACGACGACCACAAGCCCGACACATGGGAAGAACTCAAGAGAAGCTGGATTCGTGTGGAGAGCCCCATGATTTTCAATGTGGATGAAGGGAATCGGGCCTATCGTGACAAAGTATACGGCGCGTGGTACGGTAAGTGTATAGGTTGTGCCTTGGGCGATCCGTCGGCCGGATGGCCCAGCGCAAAAGTGCGCAAGGAGCGCGGTTGGGTCGGCGACTATCTGCAGAAGCCGGACACGAGGAACGATGACATCAACTACCAGATCATCGTGTTGCACTGCATAGATGAGCATGGACCCGGCTTTACCAGCAGGGATCTTGGGTACGAATGGGTACAACATTTGGAACTGGACAAGACCTACACCGCCGAGAGACAGGCGCTGGAGAACTTGCACAGAGGCCTCATACCGCCGTATTCAGCGCGTGAGAACAATCCGTTCAGCGACTGGATTGGAGCTCAGATGCGCGGCGAGGTGCACGGTCTTATTGCCCCCGGCAACCCTGAACTCGCAGCTGAGCTGGCGTACAGGGATGCGATTATCTCGCACGTGAAGGAAGGCGTGTACGGGGAGGTCTTCAACTCGGTCATGGTCAGTCTGGCGTTTGTGACCGACGACGTGGGCGAGATCGTCAACCGGGCGCTCGGGTATGTCCCTGCAAACAGCGATTTCGCGTCAGTTGTCCGATCGACTGTAGCTAAATGCAAGGAGCATGGCCGATGGGAGGATGTGCTCGACTGGATCGACCAGGCCTATGGCGATCTGCACTGGATACACACGTTCCCGAACGCTGCTATCGTTGTGATGAGCCTGCTTTTGGGAGGCGGCGACTTCAGCAAGAGCGTATCGATGGCGGCCAGCTGTGGTTGGGACTGCGACTGCAGTACCGGGCAGGTGGGGGCCACTGTCGGAGCGCTCATAGGCGAGCGTGCCATCCCTGCAAGGTGGAAGGAGCCTATCGCCGGGCGTTTGGATACTGATGTTATCGGCTTTTCCAGCATCGAGCTTGATAAGCTAACCGACTGGACTTGCAATGTTGCGCGGAGGCTGGCCCAGGCATAACGTGAACGAAGGGACTGAAGCTGCTGCAATGGGTGTATGCATTGACGGCGCCGGCCTATCCATACCGGATGTTGTTGCGGTCGCGAGAGGCGGTGCGCCGGTATCGCTTGACCTCGACGCACGGCGACGAATAGACCGGGCCTCGGCCTATGTGGACACACTTCTCAGGCGCGAAAGGCCAGTGTACGGGGTAACGACCGGGTTCGGCAGGTTCGCCGATGTTGTCATCTCGCCTGATGACTCGGCAGCTCTGCAGCGAAACCTGTTGCTGTCGCATGCGTCGGGAGTTGGCGAACTCCTGCCCGACGAGGTGGTCCGGGCGATCCTGCTGCTTCGGGCGAATGCGCTGGCGTGCGGATATTCAGGCGCTAGGGCCGAGGTCGTCGACACTCTCATAGCCATGCTCAACCAGGGCGTGCACCCTCTCGTCCCGTCCCAGGGTTCGGTGGGTTCAAGCGGCGACCTGGCGCCGCTTGCCCATACCATGCTGGTGGTCATAGGCGAGGGCATGGCACGTTACAAGGGCGAGATTCTGCCGGGAGCGGAGGCCATGGCGCGCGCGGGGATCCCTGTGGTCGCTCTGCGCGCTAAGGAAGGACTGGCCCTGATAAACGGCACCCAGGTCATGACCGCCATAGGTTCGCTTGCGGTGCATGACGTGTCGATTCTCGCGCAGGTGGCGGACATAGCGGTGGCAATGACCACCGAGGCCCTACGGGGCACCACATCCGCCTTCGACCCGAGGGTTCAAGCGGTGCGACCCCATCCGGGGCAGGCGGCGTCGGCCCGCAACCTGCTCCGTCTGATGGAGGGGAGCGCTATCCGCGAGTCGCACAGGAATTGCCCGAAGGTGCAGGACGCCTATTCGCTCCGGTGCGCACCGCAAGTGCATGGAGCTGCGCGCGATGCCATAGAGTACGCCAGGCAGGTGGTGGAGCGGGAGATGAACTCGGCCACCGACAATCCTCTGGTCTTCCCCGAGGACGGCGATGTGATATCAGGGGGAAACTTCCACGGGGAGCCCGTGGCTATGGCCATGGACTTCTTGGGGATAGCAGCGTCTGAGCTGGCCTCCATATCCGAGCGTCGTACTGAGAGAATGGTCAACCCTCAGCTGTCAGGGTTGCCGCCATTCCTCACTGAGCACGGCGGGCTCAACTCAGGCATGATGATCGCCCAGTATACCGCGGCCGCGCTTGTCTCCGAGAACAAGATACTGGCATCGCCTGCGGTAGTCGACTCAATACCCACTTCGGGTAACCAGGAGGATCATGTGAGCATGGGCACGATCGCCGCGCGCAAGGCGAGGCAGATCGCTGCAAATGTTGCGAACGTTCTCTCCATCGAGGTAATGTGCGCCGCTCAGGGCATCGACTTCCTGGCTCCGCTTGAGCCGGGCGCAGGCGCTCGGGCGGCACATGAGGCTGTCAGGGCTCAGGTACCGCACCTTGACCACGACAGGGTGCTCGCGCCTGATATCGCCCTTATCCGAGAGCTGATCCAGGGGGAGGCTCTGCTGCGAGCAGTGGAACATGCAGTGGGTCAGCTGGAGTGAGCTGCGCTGGACGGTATGACCGTAAGTATAGACATAGATGTACGGCTGGAGGGATCAATGGATGTCAAGAGTCATAAGGGCTCCGCGCGGGACTGAGATCTCGTGCAAGGGGTGGCAGCAGGAAGCGGCGCTCAGGATGCTCATGAACAACCTCGACCCTGATGTGGCTGAACGGCCGGATGACTTGGTGGTCTATGGAGGTCGGGGGAAAGCCGCGCGCAATTGGGAGGCGTTCGACGCCATCGTTCGGGCGCTTCGCGGCCTCGAATCCGACGAAACGCTACTTGTGCAGTCGGGCAAGCCGGTTGCGGTATTCAGAACACACGAGGACGCGCCGCGCGTTCTGATTTCCAACGCCATGCTCGTGCCGCACTGGGCCACCTGGGAGAAATTCTGGGAACTCGAAGCGATGGGCCTAACTATGTACGGGCAGATGACCGCCGGCAGCTGGATCTACATCGGCACCCAGGGAATACTGCAGGGAACATACGAGACCTTTGCGGCGGCGGCGCGCAAGCATTTCGGAGGTAGCCTCAGGGGCAAGCTGGTGCTGACGGCGGGGCTTGGGGGAATGGGTGGTGCTCAACCTCTCGCGGCGACGTTCAACGATGCGGTGATGATAGCAGTCGAAGTGGATAGGTCCAGAATCGACCGGCGGATTGCCACGAAGTACTGCGAGATGGTCACCGACAGCATCGATGAAGCCATAGCGCTGGCCCGCGAGGCGCAGGAGAGGGGTATCCCGCGATCCATCGCGTTGGTGGGCAATGCGGCTGAGACGCACCCGGAATTCGTACGGCGCGGCGTGATACCTGACCTGGTGACCGACCAGACCTCTGCGCATGACCCGCTCAACGGGTATGTTCCTGCCGGGCTTACGTTGGAGCAAGCTGCTGAGATGCGCAAGTCCGATCCTGACCAGTACGTGCGGAGGGCCCGGTCCTCCATGGCCACCCATGTCAGGGCGATACTCGACATGATTGCACAGGGCGCGGTGGCGTTTGACTACGGCAACAACCTGCGTCAGGTTGCGCTCGACGAGGGCGTGACGAATGCGTTCGATTACCCTGGATTCGTTCCGGCTTACGTGCGTCCGCTGTTCTGCGAGGGGAAGGGTCCGTTCAGGTGGGCAGCCCTTTCAGGAGACCCCAAGGACATCTGGGTCACCGATGAAGTCATCCTGAAGGAATTCGCCTACGACGAGCACCTCGTGAAATGGATCCAGTTGGCTCACGACAAGGTAGCATTCCAGGGACTGCCGTCCCGCATATGCTGGCTGGGCTATGGCGAGCGGGCCAGGTTCGGGCGGATTATCAACGACCTGGTGGCTGAGGGTAGAATCAGCGCGCCAATTGTGATCGGCCGCGACCATCTCGACTGTGGGTCGGTGGCGTCGCCTAACCGAGAGACTGAAGGCATGAAGGACGGCTCCGACGCCATCGCCGATTGGCCGGTGCTTAACGCGATGCTCAACGCGGTCAACGGCGCCACCTGGGTGTCATTCCACCACGGCGGCGGGGTCGGCATCGGTTACTCGCTCCACGCCGGAATGGTCATAGTGGCCGACGGCACTGAGGAGGCCGGGCGGCGCCTAGAGCGCGTGCTTACAGGCGACCCAGGAATTGGCGTGGTTCGCCATGCCGACGCCGGCTATGAGGAAGCCCAGGAGTTCGCGCGCGAGCATGGGATCAAGATTCCCGAAGTAGGGTAGGCGCGGCGGCGTCGAGCCTGCACTTTTCCAGTTCGGCAACGGCCTGATCTACAGTGAGTGGGACGGAAACGTCCCACCCTTTTTCTTGCAGCGCCTCGAACAGCTCTCCCAGCGCGGGAAGGTCAATGCTCACCGCGCGGAGCGCTTCCGGCTGGGAAAACACCTGCTCGGGCGTGCCCGACAGGGTAATACCGTGCTGGCCCCCGAGAACGTAGACCCAGTTGGCTATGTGCGGCACGAAGTCGATCTCGTGTGTGGAGATTACATACGTGACCCCGTACTCCGAATGAATCTGGTTCATCAGCCGGACTAGTTCCGAACGCGACCTTGGGTCGAGGCCGGTGAAAGGCTCGTCCATTATGAGCAGTTCGGGTTCGGTAACGAGCGCGCCCGCCAGCGCCACCTTGCGCTTCTCGCCGCCGCTCAGGTAATGCGGAATCCTGGTCTTAAGGTGCGATATCTCCAGGCGCTCACAGATGGCGTTGCCGCGTGCTTCGACCTGGCTGCGGGGCCAGCCCAGAGCGCGCGGAGTGAAGGTGACGTCATCCCACACAGTAGGGCCGATGATCTGGTCGTCGACATTCTGCAACAGCACGCCTACGCGGTGACGTATGTCGCGGAACTGCTTCGCCGGGTTCACTCCGAACACGGTCACCTGCCCGTCAACGGGGGATAGAAGCCCGAGAAGGTGAAAGATGAGCGTGGACTTCCCGCTGCCGTTGGCCCCAAGTATGGCTACTCGCTGGCCTCGACGGACCGTGAAGTCCAGCCCGCACAGGTCGACGGTTGTCTGGTCAGGGTATACGTGCTTAAGGCAGTTTACCTGCGCTATTATCTCGCCCGGTTCCATAGGGGTTGTATGCTCCAAGGTTGTCTCCTCCAAGATTGTCTTCTCTAGGGTGGTCTTCTCCAAGGTCGTTCTCTCCCGGGTCGTCCTCTCCAAGGTCGACCCATCCAAGGTTCTGCCCGCGATCATCTGAGCGCCAGCACCAGACCGAGCACGGTCATGGCATATGCAATCAGCAGATAATCGAGAGGCCTGGGCGGAGGCCATTCACGCGCCGATTGGATTCGCTGCGAGTATCCGCGGACTATCATGACTCGGTACATTCGCTCGGTCATGTCGGCCGAATGCAGGATCACCACACCCAGGACCTGGCCGTACGTGCGCAACTGCTCCATGATGCTGCGCCCTGCGCCTCCGCGCAGACGCACAGCGCGCAGCAGGTCCTGTAGTTCGTCTACAAGGATGAAGAACGAGCGGTAGGCCATGAAGAGCGCATCCGAGACTATCGCCGGCATCACCCGGGAGATGGCGGCGAAGACGTCGACGAAGGGCGTCGTAGTGATCAACGTGGCAGCGACCAGGCCGGCCGAAAAGGACCGGATCACCACCGTCAGCGCGAGAAGAGGGTTAGAACGAATCCAGCTTAAGGCGAACAGGCCCGCGAAAAACACCGGGTAGAGTGCCATTGCCACTGCATGACGCAGTTGGTTACGTGACGCCGACGCGAACATGACCACGGCAGCCGCCGCAGCAGCAGCCGCCGAGGGCGTGCGGGCGGCTATCGATGCCGCGAGCAGGGTAGCCGAGGCAGCTATCTTCACCCAGGGTAGTGCGTCATGTAGCGGTGTGCGGCCATTCGCTGCCAGCTCGTCGATGAACTGCACATCCATGAGCCTAGACCCTCCTGCCGGAGCCTGGATCCAGCATATCCGGCCTGGACTTGGTGATGAACTCGGCAATCGACCCCACTACGAGGGCCTCAACAGCCCATCCCACTGCTCCGGCTGAGTACACAATAGCGGCAAAGGCTTTCAGCGATCCAACGTCGCTGCCCGGGGCGTGCTCATGGTCGGCGGGTTCCTCCAGTTCCGCGTGTTCATGGTCATCTGCGGGTTCAGTGTGTTCTGCAAGCTCAGCATGACTGTGCCGGTGCAACGCTAGATCCGGGTTGATTCTCGTTCCCGCTACGATGCCGAGCATCGCTGTAGTCGATATCAGAAGGGCGACGACTGTGGCGATTGCTGCCGCGGCAAATGGCCGCCTAAACACTCGCCGGCAAGATCTCCAAAGCAACCATCCAAGGCAGACCTCAAGCCCTCCTATAAGGGCATTTAGCCCTACGACGGTGATGCCGCCGTGCGCGGTGAGCGCCAGGATCAAGTTGACAACGAGTGCGGCGATGAACCCCTCGGCGGGCCCGGCGATCATGCCTGTGAGGACTGTGAGGTTCAGGTGGTAGCCCAGCACCGGTATGGGAAGACCCATCGCCAGCAGCATGAGCGCGGAGAGAGTGGCGATTCGCGGGACGACCCTGGCGCGGTCTCGCATGCTGAGAGCCCGAAGCGCAACACAGACTAGAAGCACCGTTAAGCCAATCCCCGCCAGGATCCAGGGCAGGGGGATCAACCCGTCTGGGATGTGAAGATGCGACATGTATCAGTTGTCCTCCTTTGCGCGTTCGCGACACCTAGGGCACTGGCCGATCAGTTCCAGCCAATGTCCTTCAATACAGAAACCGCTCATTCTCTCCAGTTCGTGCTCTATCGATCTGATCAGACAGTCGCCGAATTCGACTACCTGACCGCATCCGGTGCACACCAAATGGTGATGATGACCCGAGGGATCCGGGCGTCGCTCGTACCGGTCGAAACCGTCGTTGAACTTGATCTTGTCGAGGATTCCTACACTTGTGAACAGCTCCAGGCAGCGATACACGGTTACCAGGCCAATGCCGGGTTCCCGTCCTCGGATCGCGTCGTGAGCCTGTTGAGCAGTGAGATGCTGAGCGCCGTCGGAGTAGAAAAGCTCCAGCACCGCTCTGCGCTGCGGCGTCAGCTTGAACCCGCGTTCACGAAGTTTGTGGAGAGCGTCATCGAAGCAGTCGGCCTGCACCTGAGCCCCTCCCAGCCGTAAATGAAAACCACTTTCAATTACTATGCCCATTATAGCCCCTCCAGACTCCCCGGCGCAATATGGGCGCCGTTTGACATATGGGCGCTGCTTGACGAAGAACTTGTGGTGCGTCAAGTCTAGGAGGAGAATTGGGGGCGAGTTTCAAACGATGTACATCTTGTTCACAAAGTGAACACCTCTGGGGGTCGGTCCAGTCAGGCATCAGGGTCGCGGGTGCGGCGGTATACCCCCAAGGGTATCTTGGCAGGTTTTCTCCCCTCCGGAGGCGTTAGACGGAGATTTTCTGCACACATGCGGCGAAAAATCTCCGCGTGAGCGCGCCCGGACTACTGATTCTGCCAAGACCATGGCAATAAGCGGCACGCTGAAGCAGGCAAGGCGTTCAGGGGTGCTCATATATGGGATTTCTGTATGCCGCAGGATGTCGGTGGCTGTTATTAGTATTGCGATGGTACCTGATCTTCTGTGTTATGGCGCCCACGCGGTCCGAAACCAGCGTCGCGGAGATTTTCTGCACACATGCGGCGAAAAATCTCCGTGTTGAGCCGCGGAGAGTGCAAATATCCGCAGGCCCAGCCAAAAGGCGCCCGCACGCCGACGACTCCGCGAGCAAGCGGCCTTCGCAGTCGCCGGCTCCGGGAGGCGCGATCATCGTGGACACCTTGCGCTTGTTCGATTATGCCCCAACTATCGCCCGTTCTGGGAGCCCATCGCCGAAAACGTGTTCCGTAAGGCGGCACCCAGATTTCGCTACGACTACGCGGACCGCCGCTACGACTTTTCCGCCGCCAAGCTTCGCTTCGTATACAGCCTAGACTGTGCGCCCATGGGGATGGGTTCATTAACGGGTTGGTTGGCTATGGTCGCGCTCACACGGAGACTCCTCGCTGCACACGTGCAGGCAGTCTCCGTCCACCGCCTCCATGGGGAGGAGGTTGCTCCGATATCCTTGAGGGCGGTACACGGCAGCGCCTGTGGCCGTGATGCCTGACTGGACGGAAGCCCAAAGGTGTTTCTTTGTGAACAAGATGGGCATCATCTCCAGCGATGCGGGTAACGCATAGTGCCCTATGGGCCAGGATTTCTGGGGGGCCTAGGTAGATCGACATAGGATGGCCGAAAAACCTGGCCCGTAGGGCATAGCGGTCCCGAACGGTACCATGACTCCTGTAGTTCATTTGGTAGAGGCGGGGGCCATAATATGGCAACGTTGGCGTATCTCCCGAGTTCCTCCGGAAAGGCCCTTAGGCAACCGATAATTCGCTGAGAAAACCCAAGTCAGCCCGGTTTTCTCCCCGTGACCGTCAAAACCGCGCACTTGCTGTGCAGTTGGCGTACAGACCGCACTGTCTTGTTACAGGGTCGCTAACTCCCTGCTAAACCCGTTGTTACTGAACGGGCTGCCCAATAGATAGATTTAGCTGGCCTTTTGATATGCAGTTGCGTCGTGAACGGGTTTCCGCAGAGGTGTCGCGAATTCGAGTGACGGTTGGTGCATAGGCGCCGTTGTAGCCCACCGCGGGAATGTGACCGCAGTAATGGCGGGAACCGCATGACGCGACAGGAGAACAGGTGAGGAGGATTTGCCGCGACTACGGAGAAAGGCTAACCCAGCGCAGCGCGGGTTGAAGCGGGCAGGGCAGAGGTCTGGCGGAGACCGGGCGCAGCCGGAGCGCAGGTTGGCGGCAGGCTAGGGGTAGGTTGGGGGCACACCGCCGGCTGCTGTATCGAGGGAGTGAGGTATCATGGATTCTGGGCAGGGTATGCGTGTCGTGGAGTGTGTGCCCAACTTTTCGGAGGGCCGGAGGCCGGAAGTTGTAGCAGAAATCGTGTCGGCCATCACGTCAGTTGAAGATGTGAAGTTGCTCGACTTTTCGTCCGACGCAAGTCATAACCGTTCTGTCGTTACCTTTGTCGGAACGCCGGAGGTCGTGGAGGCGGCGGCGTTTGCAGGCATCGCGCGGGCGCGGGACCTGATTGACATGGAGCAGCACCACGGCGAGCATCCGCGCCTTGGAGCTACGGATGTCGTTCCGTTCGTGCCCATTGCCGGGGTTACCATGGCCGAGTGTGTTGATTTGGCGCGTAGCCTGGGCAGACGTGTTGGGCAGGAGCTTGAGATACCGGTCTACATGTATGAGGAGGCCGCAACCAGGCCGGAGAGGCGAAACCTGGCCGATGTGAGGCGCGGCGAGTACGAGGGTCTGAAGACTACGATAGGCACACCCGAACGCATTCCGGATTTCGGGCCGGCGGTCATGCACCGCACTGCCGGGGCCACGGTTATCGGCGCACGGATGCCGCTGATAGCGTTCAACGTCAATCTGGGTACCTCGGATGTGGAAATCGCCAAGAGAATCGCCAAGGCGGTGCGCGGTTCCAGCGGCGGCCTGGTGTACGTGAAGGCTCTAGGTGTTATGCTCGAGGACAAGCATGTCGCGCAGGTTTCGATGAACCTCGTCAACTACGTCAAGACGCCTGTCCATCGAGTGCTGGAGATGGTTCGGCGGGAAGCGGCGCGTTACGGAGTTGCCGTGGTCGAGACCGAGCTCATCGGGCTGACGCCGCTCGACGCGGTGCTCGATACGGCTGCCTACTATCTGCAACTACCGAAACTCGGTAGGGACCAGGTGATTGAGGCGCGGATATGGGAATAGGTACGACCTTGTCGGAGTAGGTGCAACCGCGCGGTCGACCGAGTCGGGTCGTGCTTCGATCCCGCAGCTAGCGGAGGTTCACACAATCGCAAGCCGGGGGTGAGCGATGACGATGAACGTTTGTACGGATACGGTAAGGGAGCAACCGTCGGATCTGCTGCTGATTCACGCGGCTGAGCTGGCCACTTGCTCGAGCGCTCCCAGGGGCGATGCATGCCCCGATAGTAGCAGGCCGCTACGCGGCGCGGCCATGGGCGATATCGGTATCATCCATGACGGAGCGATTGCTGTGCGATCCGGAGTCATTGTGGATGTCGGGACTACGCAGGAGGTGCTCTCGCGGGAACCTTCGGGCAACGCATTCGGCAGCGCATCCGGGGCGACTCAGGTCATCGATGCGTCTGGCCGCATTGTGCTTCCG
>ERZ795047.3209-NODE-3209-length-14896-cov-22.880466_pt1 | contig 14896 bp, 8 predicted proteins | sample MGYA00375131_ERZ795047 | MGnify/ENA primary metagenome ERZ795047 (study PRJEB30176, sample SAMN05720228) | activated sludge metagenome | isolation source: Anaerobic digester | place: Japan | collected 2015-05-20 ...
CAAAGTGCGCACAATTGAGAATGGAACTGTGCGCCGCATAAAAGTATGTGCTCGCTGTCTCAAATCCGGAAAAGTGGAGAAGTACATCTAATTGTTCATAGGGCTCTAGGCAATACGCTTGCCGATTTGTAATGGATTATTAAAAAAAACCGCCGAAATATGGCGGTTTTTTTATTCCTAATAATAAATTGATAAGTGGCTGATAAATACGCTGCGGAGATAAACAAGGCTCTGGATAGGTGGGGCTTAGGTAGGGCTATAGAAGCCATAAATCCATGCCGATACAATAATGAATAGTCGTGTATTGAAAGGACTTATAATGTATTATGCAAAGCCTTCCATCGTAGTGCGCAATCTGTTTTTTGCAATTCTATTCTCTTTGATTACCTTCTCAAGCGATGCGATGGAACCTCTTCCTTATAGGCTTTTTCCCGCTCTCTATAGAAAAGAGAACATTTCTCGCATCGATCAAAATATGAGCCTTGCTAATTATCAGTCTAGTGGAGGTTTTCTGTGGGAGAGGGTGCCTATTGTGGCCAACAATACTATTCTCGCTTATTATGGCAGTCCACTTTCCGATAAAATGGGTATACTCGGCCTCTATCAAAAAGAAAAGATCGCCGAAATGTTAAAGGAGATGGCAGCCCAGTATGACCAGGTAAATGGCAAGGATGGTGTGATTCCAGCATTTTACATCATCTATGGGACTTGTTGGCCGGGCGGAGAGATAGGATATCTAGACGATAAAATACTTTTGGATTACATCAGATTTGCTCAATCTATGGGCATGCTCGTATTTATCGATCATCAGATAGGCAAATACAGCCTCAGGGCGGCCATGGACAAGATCTTGCCATTTTTGCGATACCCCAATGTCCATCTAGCTATAGATCCGGAGTGGAGAACGCTCAGTCCCATGAAAGAAATAGGATCTATTACCGCCTCTGAGCTCAATGATGCTCAAAATTATATGGATGAGTATATCAGGGCGAATGATATTCCTGGCATACGTATGCTTGTTGTGCATCAGTTCGCAGATAAGATGATTCAAAGCCGCGAAGAGGTGATATCGCACAGGGATCGTGTCATCCTTATTCATACCGCTGATGGTTTCGGTGCTCCAAGGCTGAAGAAAGCTACCTATCAGAGAAACGCGGACGCGGAAAATATGCCGGTAAAGGGTTTTAAGCTCTTTTTTAAATCGGATTTTGCTCTGGCGGGATTCGATATGCCACTTATGTCGCCTAGCGAAGTCATGCAGCTTGATCCAAGACCAAGCCTGATCATATATCAGTGATGAGACAGCCCTGAAGTTGGGCTCTTGCTGTGATAGATTGAATTTGAAGGTTTCTTTTTATAGAGAAGGGGATATAGATGAAAAAAGCCCGGGTATCTGCAATGATGCTTATATTGGTCTCTTTTAGTATAGTCGGAGTCTATGCCTATGATCCGCCTAAGGGAGCATCGCTGCTTGGCCGTATTTACGGTCCTTGGACAATGGGCGGGGGATTATCGCTCACCGAAAAAGGGGACAACACATGGAATTTCCTATTAAACCCGGCTTCTACTTCTGAAGAAGAACTTCCTATTCTCGCTTTATCTTACACAGGCATCGCTGATACCTCCTCTGGTGGGCCTCAAGGTTGGGGCAGCGCAGCAATGGCAGCTTTTAGCCTGCCAAAGGCCTATGGAGTATGGAACGGATCTGTTCGCCTTTTTAGCGCTCCAAGTTCAATGACAAGCATGCCATTTGGGACCTTTGCCACTATTGGAGGTGGATTTTCCAAAAAAATCTCAAGCGGTCTATCCGTGGGAGCTTCGGCTTGGCTTGCAATGGGAGGAAATGGCAGCTTTGGATGGGGGCTTTGGTCCGATATTGGAATTGTAGAAGAATTCGGCGATATGGGATTTCTAAAAAGTCCAAGATTAGGTTTTGCGTTTAGCGGAATTGGAAAGGAGTTCAACTATGAGACACCGCCAATAGGCATGTCGCCAGGAAGCACGGCATCTTCTGGTTTTCCTTCTGCTTTCAGCCCAAGTCTTGGATTCAGTGCAGATCTTCTCAACGATTACAATTTGCGCATAATGGCCAATATTGATTTGCGCGCGCCGTCATTTGCGGATCTAGAGGGTGAGATAGGATTAGGTATTTCTTATCGGAACATGCTTAATCTTCGAATCTCTGCAGCAGAAAGCCTCTATGATATTCAAAAGAAAACTGGACGAAGTTTATGGCCTTCTATTACGATATCGGGCAGCATACCTCTTGGCAGCAAAGATCCTCAGAACAAGGGAGTTTCAGCGATACTTCCGGCCTTTGGATTCATGCCTCTTTACGATAGCTTGAATTCATTCTCTATTGGCGCTCAGATTGCTTGGAGACAACATGATATGAGCCCTCCCGAAGTGAAGCTCGAACTTCCGCCTTCGGAAGGCGATCTGCCCGTAGCTTATATTTCGCCCAATGACGATAGCAAACAGGACAAGCTAGAGATTCCTCTTTCGGTAAAGGATGAACAGGGAATTGTAGCCGGGTGGCTCTTCAAGATTGAGGACCGCTCTTCAGGTAAGGTGGTACGGACAATTACTGAAAAGTCTGATCTTCCTGATCATATCGATTCTTTTTCTTCTATAAAAAAGGGATTTGGTTATACAAAGCAGAATGTGCCGGTTCCGAATATCCTGGATTGGGATGGCAGGGATGATGAAGGCAATCCAGTACCAGATGGAACTTATATAGTGAGTTTTCATGCTTGGGATGATCTTGGAAAAACAAATGCAAATTATGACTCTTGCATGAATGTCGTTGTGGACCGAAGTGCACCAATAGTAAATGCATGGGTTTTGGGCAGCGAACAGCTTTTGCAAGGTTTTGACGTAATGATTTTTAGCCCTGATGGTGACAATAGCAAGGATACAATCTCCTTCCGTGTTCAGGGCTCTATAGAAGATAACTGGAAGTACGAAATTCTCAATGAAAACAATGTCGCCATTAGGACAATGGAAATCAAAGCCAGAAGTGCTCCGCGCGACTTTGTCTGGGATGGTACTGATGATAGAGGGAAGAGAGTCCCCGATGGTTACTATCGTTTCAGGCTCTCTACTATGGATCCTGCTGGAAACACTGGTTACAAAATCATCGGCATATCTGATGATAAGTCCGACTGGATCGTAGTAGATACAAGCAGACCCGCAGTTAAGGTTGTAGCTGACAAGAAAGCCTTTAGCCCAAAGAAAGAAGGAGAGGCGGGTACTGCACAAATTTCTTTTGAACTTGAGTCTTTAGATAACCTGGTTACCTGGAAAGAGTTCATTCAGGATCAAAATGGCAAGACAGTCTGGACCTCCTCCGGCGATGGCTCAGCACCTCCTCCTGAGTCTTTCCGATTTGGTGGACGTGATCCTTCTGGAGAAGTGCTTCCGGATGGACAGTATAGAGCAGGCATTGAGATGAAATATCGAAATGGATATTCTCCTCTCAGCTACTCGGAGTCTTTCATACTCGATGCTACGCCGCCATTCGCCACAATTGTTCTTGATGATATTAGAGCTATTTTCAGCCCCGATGGAGATGGAAGAAGAGATACACTGGCTTTTAGCTTATCAGGAAGCAAAGAAGATACATGGAAACTTAGCATCTTCGATGAAATTGGTAAGCCTGTCTACACACGAGAGTATCGCGAAGCACTTCCAGAGCGCTTTGAATGGGATGGGACCGATTCGACAGGCCGTCGCGTAATTGATAATAAGTATACGCTAGAAATCGAAAGTGTAGACGTTGCGGGCAATGAATTTAAGGTTGGTTTTGAACCGGTTGTTGTAGATACAAGAACGCCAAGCGCTTTTTTTGTGCTCAATAGGGAAGCCTTTAGCCCGAATGATGATGGTATAGCAGATATTCTTGGTGTCAAATTGAAAATCGACAGCATCGATGGGCTTCTAGACTGGAAGCTCTATGTTTCATCTGCCTTGAATGGTTCAGTGAATGCTGAAAAGACAGGCAGACAAATAGCCCTTCTCCAGGGTGATGGAACCAATTCTCCACCCACTGATTTCCAATTCGATGGTAAGGGAGAGGGAGCATTGCTAAAAGAAGGCACTTATCGCTTTGAACTCTTCCTGGAATACGAAAATGGCTGGAAGACGACAAAATTGAGTCCAGAATTTGTAATCGATATCACTGCACCAAGAGCCCAGATTTCGCGTTCGAGAGAGTTCTTTAATCCGCGTGGCGAGACTAAGCAGTCACAGGTAATCATCTCTCAGATTGGCTCGAGAGAAGCACTATGGATAGGAGAGTTGCGGGACAATCAGGGTGTTCTGAGGTGCAAGTGGGAATCTAAGGACAGTCAGCCATCTGAAATTCTCTGGGATGGTAGAACTGCCGAAGGAGCGCTCCTCCCTGATGGAATCTATAGCTATCGCCTATTCTGTATAGATCTGGCCGGCAACAGCTTTGCCTCGGAGCCTATCTTGATTGGCATCGATACTGTTGTCAAACAGTCCTCGCTGTCTGCTGATACTATGGCAATTAGCCCAAATGGAGATGGGATTCAGGACAAAATGACCCTTTCCATAAGCGCAACGGCGATGGAGAGCGTCCAGGATTGGCAACTTGCAATACTTGCCGGACAAGAGAGGGTCATGGAGTGGAAAGGTACCGGAAAGGTGCCACAGACTATTATCTGGGAAGGGATAAGTCTGACTCGTTTGCCTGTTCCTGATGGCAGCTATGCGGCTATTTTCCGAGCCGAATACCCCAATGGAGACTCCACCGAGGCTAGTTTGGGCCCCCTCATTGTCGATCGTATAGCGCCTCAGGCGACAGTAAGTCTTTCTCGTTTGATATTTTCTCCGAATGGAGATGGGATAAATGACACTATGCGCATAGAGCAAGATTCGGTAGGGAAAGACAGATGGCAAGGGAGTATTCTTGATTTAGCGGGCAAGGCTGTGTGTACGTGGAGTTGGGAAGAAGCGGTTCGGTCTTTTGAATGGGATGGTAGAGACAGTGCTGGCAATGTGGCTGTTGATGGGAAATATCGATATCAGCTTGTATCGAAAGATGCGGCGGGCAATGGGTTTAGCTATATCAGTCCAATTTTTGAAATAGAGACTGAGAAAAAGGCCGTGCGTCTTACGGTTGGGGATCGTGCTTTTAGTCCCAATGGTGATGGTGTGAAAGATGTGCAGACAATAAAAGCAGAAGTTGTCTCGCCTGAAAAGGTAAAAGAGTACGTGCTACAGATTGTCGCACAGGATGGGCCGGCGGCATTGAGTGCAGTAAGGACATGGAAGGGTGAAACGCCACGGAGTGTCTATGAGTGGAAAGGTGAAACGGATGCTCAAATACAAGCGCCCGATGGGCATTATGCTGCATCGATGAAGGTTGTGTATCGGAACGGTGATGAGGCCGAGGGTGCCACTGGGACTTTTTTGCTAGACAGGCAATATCCACGAATAGAAGTGCATATTCAGGGTAGTATATTTTCTCCGGATGGGGATGGCAGAAGCGACACTATTCTTATAACTCAAAAATCATTGCCAGGCGACGACTGGAAAGGGGTGATAAAGGATAGCAATGGCAATATAGTGCAAAGCTGGAACTGGCAAAATGAAGCCAAGGATCTGGTATGGGATGGGAGTAATATGAGTGGATCTACGGTTTCCGATGGCTACTATGTTTATTCAGTTGAATCGGAGGACATTGCCGGCAACAAGACCGTGGTTGGGCCATTTCAGATTCAGGTTGAGACTGGAAGACGTACTGTACAGCTTCGTCTCAGTGATAAGGCGATAAGTCCCAATGGTGATGGAATAAAAGACGAGCTTGTTATAAACGTCGATGTGGATGCGCGGGATCGGATAAAACAATTCAATCTCGCTATTCGTTCCAAAGACGGTGCGGTTATGAAGGCATGGACTGGAGGTGCTGATCTTTCCCGAGAGTATCGCTGGACTGGGACCAATGAGGCAGGGGCTGCGGTACCGGATGGAGACTACACTGTGAGTCTTGAGGTTTTGTACTTGAATGATGCATTTGCCAAGGCTGGGCCTATGGCTGTACTAGTCGATCGTATAGCGCCTCAGGCGACAGTAAGTCTTTCTCGTTTGATATTTTCTCCGAATGGAGATGGACGAGCCGATACTGTTGAATTGATACAGAGTAGCGTATATGGGGATCGATGGAATGGGCAAATAATCTCAGAGACAGGAAAGATTGTTCGCACCTGGGAGTGGTATCCGATGCTCGCCGATGTTTTATGGGATGGCAAAGACCAGAGTGGTAAGCTTGTATCCGATGGTGTTTATTATTATGAGCTGAGATCGATCGATGCGGCCGGCAATTTCTTCATCCTTCCTCGTCAGCAGATCATAGTCGATGCAGCACAGAAAAATGTCAGTTTCAAAGTTGAACCCACGGCCTTCAGCCCAAATGACGATGGCGTCAAGGATCTAATTTACTTAAATGTCAATGCGCCAAAACCGGATACCCTGCTTTCTTACTCACTTTCCATATTTGCTGGTTCTAAAGCCGCGGCAGGTCAAGCGCCCGTACGGAGCTGGAAAGGAAAAATCGATATTAAGTCGCAATATGTCTGGGATGGTATGACGGATGCGGGATTGAAAGTGCCAGATGGGTATTATAGTACGTATCTTGAGCTTGAGTATGCAAACGGCGATCTATTCAATTTCGGCCCTATTCAGATACTTGTGGATACAGTTCCGCCAAGGATAAGCATATCCGCGGATCCCTTGCTTTTCTCTCCGAATGGCGATGGCATCAAGGATACCATAACCATTGCGCAGGAATCAGTGCCAGGTGATGATTGGTCAGGCAGAATTCGGAGTGCATCCGGGGCAACAGTACGAAGCTATACCTGGAAAGGACAAGCAAAGAACTTTACCTGGGATGGCAAAGACTCGAACGGGAAACTTGTGCCAAATGGCGCTTATTCCTACGAAGTAGTCAGTGTAGATGCTGCTGGTAATAGTGCTTCAGCTTCAATCAAGGGTATTATGGTAGATGCTACAAAGCCGAGAGTCTTTGTAACTGCTTCAGACAATGGTATTTCGCCTAATAGCGATGGAATTCGGGATGAAGTATCCTTCTCGCTTACGGTAGAAAACCGAGAGGGTGTCGATTCGTGGCGATTCTCCCTTCTTGATTCTAAAGGTGTTGAACGCTCCTTCTTTGGTGGAAGTGGTTCAGATGTGCCTACGCGGCTTGTATGGGATGGCCGAGACTTGAATGGCCAGGTGATAGAGGATACTTTCACAGGCAAGCTTATCGTTAGATACATGAAGGGTGACGTAGCAGAGGCGACAAGCAGCAAAATAGTGGTCAAGATTGCACCTCCGCAGGTAGAGATTAAGGTAAAGCCAGAATATTTCAGCCCTGATGGTGATGGTGTGGATGATATGCTAACCTTCGGTATCGTAGCAGACAAGAATGCGGGCATCACAGAGTGGAAGCTCGAAGTGCTCGAAACCGCCATTGTCGAATCTGCCGCCTTGCAGGAAAGCAAGCCAACGCGATCTTTCATGCTCTGGAGCGGCAAGGGAATGCCTCCTTCTCAGATCACCTGGAACGGAAAATCCCCCAAGGGAGAATTAGTCGAATCTGCAACCGATTATCCATTCGAATTCACCTGCTGGGACGCCCTCGGCAACCAGACTAAGATAAGCGGCATAATTGCGGTGGATGTTCTTGTCATACGCGATGGAGACAGGCTCAAGATTAGAGTGCCCTCTATAGTCTTTAGGGCGAACCATGCGGACTTCATAGGCCTGGATAGTGAGATTGTGGCTCGAAACGAAAAAGTAGTAACTCGAATTGCTCAGATCCTAGGCAAATTCCCGGATTATAGGATAAGGGTCGAAGGTCATGGAAACAATGTCGGCAAGATGCTTGGATACAGCGCATCGCGTATTCAGCAAGAAGAGATTAATGAGCTGATACCATTATCTACCGAGCGAGCAGAGGTAGTTCGTAAGATGCTGGTGGAAAATGGAGTAGATGCGCGTCGCCTGACTGTGGTTGGACTTGGTTCGAGCGAACCAGTTGTTCCCTTCACCGATGTTCAAAACCGTTGGAAGAATAGACGTGTGGAGTTTGTGCTGATCAAAAATCAGTGAGCTTTTATTGCTAATCGATATAATTGAGGGGCTGCTCATTTAGTTGGGCAGCCTTTTTTTTCTGCTTATATATGCCACTTTCGCGCCAGGAAACCTTGCTGCATTTTAGCGAGAACATTTTAGCGAGAATAAGAATATACCAAAGTGCTAATCAGAACTCTCCTATGAATAGGACTTCTGGCTCAATGCAAAACCCTGTAGCATCATAAACAACCTTCTGAGCGTATTCTATTAGTTTTCTCATGTCGCGAGCGCTGGCTTTTCCTATATTGACAAATATGTTTGCATGCCATGGAGAGATAGCTGCATCGCCGATTCTATAGTTTCGCAAGCCAAGTTCATCCAGTATTTTTCCGGTTGGCTTGCCGAAATCATGATTATTTTTGAACATAGATCCTGCGCTTGGAAAGTTAAAATGCCGCTTTTGCATGCGATCTCGCATACATAAGCGCATACGCTCGGCGATTTTTTCGGGATCATCTGGAATGAGCCTAAACGATGCTGCACAGATTATTAGAGATTCTAATTCGCCGCCGCGCATGAAGGGTGAGTGCTTATAGGACCAGGACTGAGCGCAGGCGGAAATGATTTTGAGTCTTCCTTGGTTATCGATAATGGTAAGATCTTGAATATGCGTGGCTATATCATCTTCATAACAGCGCGCATTCATATAGACCGAACCTCCAAGGCTTCCAGGCATTCCATAGAAATTCTCGAGCCCAGAAAGACCACAAATCTGAGCCTCTTCGCACAGAGTAATCAAACGAACTCCACACTCGGCATATAGGAGCCCAGGGTCGATTCTCTCTTCCCGTTTCAAATGCATGATCGAAGAGAGCAGACTGGTATCGATCACCGCTCCCCTAACACCCCTGTCTCCCACAAGTATATTAGCTCCGCTTCCAAGTATGAAAAAAGGTACATTCTCAATCTTTAGCAGCTCCACTACCTCTTCAAGAGCCGATATAGAGCGCGGCCTTATAAAGAGATCGGCAGGACCACCGATCTTAAAAGTTGTATGCTCCTTCATAGGCTCGTCAAAAAGAATCAAGCAATGATCAGTATTGATTTTTTGAGCGATTTGCCATAGGTTTTTCATGTAATTCCAGTATCTTAGCTTAAAGAGGCAAAAGCAAGAAGGTCCGACTGACGAAAAGGAGCACATATGCATGATGTCTACATTTTTAATACGATGGGTCGGAAAATTCAGCTTTTTACGCCCCTGCACGAGGGGAATGTGGGATTCTATGGCTGCGGACCTACCGTCTACAATTATGCTCACATAGGAAATCTCAGAACATATATCTTCGAAGATACTCTTGTCCGGATGCTAAGGCGCTTTGGATATCGGGTGACGCATGTAATGAATATCACTGACGTGGGTCATCTCTCCGGTGATGATGATACAGGCGAAGACAAAATGCTTAAATCAGCCAGAGAAAAAGGCCAATCAGTGCTTGAAATTGCCCAATTCTATACCAACGCTTTTTTTAAGGATACTGAGCGCTTGAATATTCGGCAACCCGATATCGTCTGCAAAGCAACAGACCATATTCAGGATATGATCGAACTCATCAAGCGCATTGAGGCAAATGGTTACAGCTATTTCTCCGGAGGGAATCTCTATTTCGATGTCTCCAAATTCGACCATTATGGCGAACTTGCCGGGCTTCAGCTAGATCAGCTCAAAGCAGGCGCACGCGTCGAGCTGGATCCTAATAAACGCAATCCTTTCGACTTTGTGCTTTGGTTTACAAAATCGAAATTCGATAAGCAAGCGTTAATCTGGGATAGCCCATGGGGAATAGGATATCCGGGCTGGCATATCGAATGCTCGGCCATGAGCATGAAATATCTGGGAGAGCAATTCGACATACACGCGGGAGGGGTCGATCATATAGCCGTGCATCATACAAACGAAATTGCTCAATCCGAAGCCGCAACAGGCCACAGATGGGTCAACTATTGGATGCATGCGGAATTCCTCGTTCTTGATAAAGGCAAGATGTCCAAATCTTCGGGCAGCTTTCTTACGCTTGAGTCTCTCATCGATAAAGGCTACGACCCTCTGGATTATCGGTATTTCTGTCTGGGTGGGCATTATCGAAGCCAGCTCTCATTTTCCTGGGAAGGATTGGATCAAGCGAGATCAGCAAGGCTCTCGCTACTGGATAGGGTTCTTGCACTCAAAGAAAAGGCAGTGAAGCCAGCATCCATATCGGAGCTAGGTCAAAAAGCACTCCGATATCTCACTGCCTTCGACGATGCCTTGGCCGATGACCTAGCAATGCCGCGTGCGCTAGCTCAGGTATGGAGCTTATTGAAGGACAATGATGTTCCGGCTCAAGATGCTCTTGCGCTCATTTTGAATATAGATGAAGTTCTGGGTCTGGATATTGCCAAGGCTCAGAGAAGAGAAGTCTCGGTTGATACAGATACCGTTCAATGGATCAATAGTCAGATACAGAGAAGAGCGGCAGCCAAAAAGGCACGAGATTTTGCGACAGCCGATGCAATTCGCAGCGAACTTGTGGCAAGAGGCATTCAGCTTGAAGATAGACCTGAGGGAACAGTGTGGAGATTGATCGAATGATTATGAAAGGCTTTCTGTAACAAAAGGATTGATGGATTGTTCCAAAATAAGGATGATGGGCCAATATCAGACTACAACCTCATATTTGCGCAGAATGTGGACCTACTTCTGCGCATAGCCGTGCATATCACCAATGATTGGGAATCTGCAGAAGACATAGTCCAGGATGCCTTTGGTAAGTTGATCGAAAAGCAAATGCAATTCCCTTCGGAAGAGGATGCTCGATTCTGGCTCATTCGAGTGGTAAAAAATGGGGCTATAAACTGGTCAAGGCGAAAAGTGAGAGAGTTCAAGGCCTACGAGCACTGGTGGAACGCCGAAACAACTCAGGCAAAGATTTCTGCAGATGCTCTTGATTCGAGGGATATGCAAAATCAACATGCAGGAACAGATCAATCCGCAGATCATGAACTTATGATGAAGGAATGCGCTCAAGAAGTGCGAGATGCTCTGATGAGGATTCCCGAAAAGCTGCGAATGGTACTCATTCTCAAAGAATATGAAGGCATGAATTATAAAGAGATTGCCAAGGTTCTAGGCATTACCGAAGGAAATGTCAAAGTTAGGGCTTTCCGAGCTAGAGAAGCTCTTCTTTCGATATTGAATGAGGGAGGGTCTTATGTGTCCCGATGAAAGTCTGTTGACGGCTTATATCGATAATGAAGTACCATCACCATGGAAAGAGCGGATCGAGATGCATTTGTGCCAATGTGAGCGATGTGCAAATCGTGTTGCTCAATATCGCGCTCTAAAGGTAGCATTAAAGGCCGCCGATGTTTTGGAAGCCTCAAAACGGCAAGAAGCTGCCAAACGGATACAGGCTTCGTTGAAGAGCATTACAGATGAGTCTTCGCGCCCACTTCGCACAGAAGGTATAATTGAGAGATATCCAGTATTTTCTACGTTCATGTCCAAGCGAATATCTGTGCCGCTTCCTATTCTAGCTGCATCGCTTCTCATTATGGTATTCTTTGCGGGCTTGGCTTTTGGTATTTTTGGAGCCCATAGAACCACAGGCCAAGCATTGGCTCTGAGCACAAGGCTCCCCGAAGAGTCCGCATCGAACATAGAAAGTATCGTGTCCTTGCTTTCCCAGACAGATCCGAACCAGTTTGTGACAATACATGCGCCGGGTAATATATCTCAACCTCTGGTCAATACGACACCTGTGTATGTGATCTACAATTCCTCCGGCCGCAAGCCAACAGTCATGGCCTTTCCGGTGGAAGGGGAGAGATAAGATGAAGCGTTCGACTCTCACCCTTGCTGCAATTTCGATTCTGAATGTTGCATGGCTTTTTGCTCAGACGCCCTCAATACCAACAGCACCTTCTTCGATTGCAATACCCGATTCACCATCTTCAAATATTCCCGTTTTCCAATTTCAGATTAGAACTGCTTTCACCTTGACACCTGGGATGGTATCTGCAATCCAGTCAGCTTCGCTTGGATCTCAAGGGTCAAAAGCAGCTCAAGGAGAATCCATCGAGAAAGCAAATTCTCCCAAGTGGGAAGATGCGATAGTTCGTGAAGTAAGCCTCGCTTCTCCGCTAGGTATCAAAATTCAGAACGATAGATTCATCGCAATAATAGTATTGACGCCTATCGAACTCATAAAAAAGGACATCACCATGCTTGTCCAGAATCACATCTATATGCGAAGCCAAGATAATTCGATTCAATTGAATACCTCGGTTCATACGGTGAGAATACCGGTTGATTCGGTATTTTATTACTATCCTTTGGGTGGAGATTCCAAACAGGGTGCACCCATGGTGATCGAGATTCTTGTCAATTCAAAGTAAGTCCATGAAACAGCGTAGGATTATTACGCTTTGTATTTTGATTTTCTTAGTCGCTGCAGGAATAATCATCTATCGAAACATGCAGCCGAGGCTTTTGGCAATTGATCCTGTAATTGTCATGTCCGGCGATCTTGTCAATATTGCGGGACGCAATCTTGGCAAAAAGGAAGGCGAGCTCCTTTTGGATAATGTTCCCTTGCCTTCACAAGCTATACTCTTCTGGAGCCCTTTTCTTATAAATTTCCGGATGCCTAGCAATTATGATTCGGCCGTTGTGCGGGTAAAGACGGGGCTGGGGGTATCGAATCCACTTATGGTGGCGCTTGCTTCGAAAGTCCCTTCAAAGGCAGAAAATAATCTAATTCAGCAGCACAATCCAAGCATTACAAGCATAAAACCTTCGACAAACGCTCAGATAGGAAAACTTATCGAGCTCAGAGGCAGTCATTTCGGGATGCCTGAGGAAGAATCTGCGGTGCTGTTTTCGAAAGTGCCTATAATTTCAACGCTTGAAGCGATAGATGCGGACAATTTTGCAAGAGTCGAATCGATTAGTCTTCTTGTAGATAAATGGAATGACTCTTATATAGCGGCTTATGTGCCGGATGGTACCGAAAATGGGTATGTCTTAGTCCGAACAAGAAATGGTCTCTCGAACGCCTTTCCTATTTCTATTTCGCGTAATCCTGGCAGATTGTCCAGAGGAGATTCCGTAACATATACGCTCAAAGATACGCTCGTGGTCCATATTGCCGCATCTCTGCCAGATGGCAGGGTATCCTTCATCCTCTCCAAACCGCCCGTAACGCAATACCAGTCGACAATGGCAACGATCGAGGCAGGAGCCGATCATCTGAGAGCCGAAACGGCGGTATGGCAGGAATTCAGACTGGGTGCGGCAGATGCAAGACTGGGGAGAATAGAATTACAGAGGCGATTGATTATAGATGTATGCGAGATCACAGCAGATATTACCATAGGCACGCTACAGCCACTCGGAACAAAGCCCCCTGCTTTTCTTAGCCCTTATCTTGCAGAGGATGCTCTGGTTCCTTCTACTAATCCTTCGATAATCTCGGCCGCCCTGTCGATGAAGAAAAAGGAAAAAAATCCTTTTCGACAAATTATGCTGGCTACCCAGTGGACATTCTCGAACATAAAGCTAAAGCAAGAAAAACAGAGCTTTGGAGATGATCCTATCAATGCACTCAAAAGCAAAGCCGGTGGTATACGTTCTCTTGTCCTAATCAACTGTGCTCTTCTTAGAGCATTGAATATTCCAGCAATCCCGGTAGCGGGCTTTCTTGTGACCGAAGATATGCGCTTAATTCCTCATTATTGGTCAGAATATTATCTTATCGGAATAGGATGGATACCATTCGACCCAGCCCTTGCAATAGGAATGATTCCTTCGGGTTTTCGTCCGGTTTTTTCGAATAGATCCAACTATTACCAAGGAATTGATAACAAGCATATTGCAATGGCTAGGGGGTATCAACTTCTACCTTCTATTCCAGCAGAGGCACAGAAAAAAAGCAAAATCCCCTGGTCACTTTTCGAATATGATGAAGTAGCTCATGGATTAAGTTATACTTCGACCTGGAATCCGCCGATTCTTCTCTCGACCACGATTCAGTAATTCTTACAGGAAGATGGGCACACGTTAGTCGGTTTTTTGTAGTATACTAATAAATGCCATGATACAATAATTCGCGGGAGGAGATATGTCCTACATTAAATCGATGGACCCGGAACTATATGCTGCGATGGAAGCCGAGGCAAGCCGTCAGCGTGAAAAAATCGAGCTAATAGCAAGCGAAAACTATACCTCCAAAGCTGTTATGGAGGCTGTCGGTTCGGTCCTTACAAACAAATACGCCGAAGGATACCCTGGAAAGCGCTACTACGGTGGCTGCGAATTTGTCGATATTGCTGAGAATCTAGCCCGTGACAGGGCGAAGAAGCTTTTTGGTGCAGATCATGCTAATGTGCAGCCGCACTCCGGAAGTCAGGCAAACATGGCTGTTCTCTTTGCCGCATTAAACCCTGGCGACACAATTATGGGGATGAGCTTAGCTCACGGAGGACACCTGTCGCATGGAGCGCCAGTCTCATTCTCGGGTAAGTTCTACAAGGTGGTGAACTATGGCGTAAATCCTGATACTGAGCTTATAGACTTCGATCAGGTAGCCTTTCTTGCTCGTCAGCATAAGCCGAAGTTGATAATTGCCGGTGCTAGTGCCTATTCGCGCATCATCGATTTTGACGCCTTTCGGAGAATTGCAGATGAGGTTGGGGCTTACCTTATGGTCGATATGGCTCATATTGCCGGCATAGTGGCCGCTGGCAGACACCCCAG